>PJUE01000319.1_pt1 | contig 38983 bp, 36 predicted proteins | sample 1512171 | NCBI WGS metagenome assembly PJUE01 (sample SAMN08177674, study PRJNA422409) | Feces metagenome, whole genome shotgun sequencing project. | isolation source: Chicken feces (3) enriched on wood chips: alkali lignin treatment | host: Gallus gallus | place: USA: Madison | collected 2015-01-15
CACTTCATCCAATTTTATAGATTACGCAAAAGCCATTAACCTTTTAAATAGTAACGTACATGCAAGACGTATTGCACTGAAAATATTCTCTTTGGACAAAGATTGGTATTCAAAAGAAGATATAGCAATATTGAAAAGCTTAGGAGGAAATGCTTTAGCAAAGTTCTTCCCAGAAATTGTGCAAGTTGAGGAGTCGAAGGGAATGTTTTCGAGTGGAAAAGAAGTGTGGCGCTGTGAATGTGGTCATACAAATAAGCTTGACAACTCAAACTGTAGCTCATGCACACGAGATAAGAGAGGTTTTACGGAGAAAAGTTTGAAACCGGAAGACGTGCAGGAGAAGTTAAATAGGAAGTTAAAGATCATAACTAACTTAGAGAGTTAAACGATTAATATGAAGGATTTTTTAGAAGAAAAAATATTTTCACTTGACAACGAAGAAATAATGAGCCTTGGTGAGCAGTCCATAGAAGTCGGAAATGTTATAAATGGGTTCAACAATAAGGTTGTACAACTTCGATGTGAGAAACTAGATTTTGAATATGTTTATATAGGATATGGAGAAAAATTAGAGGGCTACGAATTACAATATACCTTTTCAGAAGAAGATCATCGCGATGCTATTTTAGGTTTCTGCTTTTTCATTTATCGAAAATTTCCAACACAGAATCCAATAGAATTATATAACACTTATATAGACCAAATGCGAAGCCTATTAGGAAAACAAGGCTTTGACGTTTTGCTCCAAAGTGAACTAAACAAAATAAAAGAAGAGTATGGGCGGAGCATTCTAGTTGCCAAAGTACCAACAATAAAATTGATTGATCTTAATCAAATTGATTTATACCGTGAAATGTTTGATTTTAACTACATTGCTTTTGAAGCTGAAACGGATAAAAAATACGTTTATTTGATATACAACAAGAATAATGGCTATTTTAAGATCGGCAGAAGTAAAAACCCTTTAAAAAGAGAAAAAACACTTCAAGCAGAAGAACCTCAAATTGCGCTGTTGAAAATCTGGGAAGGGGATAGTTCGTTTGAAAGATCCTTACATAATAAATTTGATCAATATAGACTAAGGGGAGAATGGTTCAAATTTGGGTTTAAAGAACTGTTCGAAATAAAGGAGTTATAATTATAAATTTTCTAATGGGAGATATTGATCTGAATAAGTTTTATGATCTAATCTACGATCTTACAGACGAAGAGATTAAAGCCTACTCTAACAAGATTATTGACGTAGGTGCGGTTATTCGAGGTAGTCATAGAAAATGCTTTTTTATGGTGCAGATGGCCTCTTGATTAATCTTTTCTACATTGTAGAGTCCGAGAAATAATACGCTCTCTAATATCCTCAAACGATTATCAATATAAAAAATTAAGCGAAAAACAATATATAAGGAATACATCTGAAGTCTTTAAAAATGAATAAATATTTGATTTTAAGGAAAATAATTATATTGTCTTTTAATTTTCACGAAATACATATATAGGTGGAGTTTCACGAAACTTTTCTGTATTTTGTTTCGTAAAAAAACAATGTTAGGCACAATTTTAAGATAACAACCAAATGGAAGACGAGAAGTTAAAAAACTATTTATCTAAAGGAACTGAAATTGCCGGCAGTGCAGTTGGTGGTGCAATTGGACTAATTGGAGGACCAGCAGGAGCAATTCTTGGAGGAGCACTTGGTACAGCAATAACAATTGGCGTAAAGGAATTTATCAGTAGGCAACTTTCTAATAGACAAGAAGTAAGAATTGCCGCGTCAACAGCATATCTTCTTAACGGAGTAAAAAACAGAATTAAAAATGGGGAAAGTGTAAGAAATGACAGTTTTTTTCAGCAGAATAAAGAAAGAAGTTCAGCACAAGAATTGTTTGAAGGAGTGCTTATTAAGTGTAAAGAAGAATATCAAGAAAAGAAAATCCAATATGTGACAAAAATATTTGAGAAAACAATATTCGACCAGAACATTTCAGCAGAAACAGCCAATCAAATTCTTTCAATAGCTGAAAAATATACTTACAGAAAAATCTGCATAATTTCATTCTTTAACAGGAAGAACGAATTTGACGCTTCTTTGCTTATGAAAGAACCATACTCCTGGTATGAAAACGCAACTTTTAGTTTGCAATTAGAAATATTAAAGCAAGACATATTTGAATTAGCTAACGATGGAATTCTTGACCAAAATAATGTCGCAACTTTCACAAAAGAAGACATAATTCCATTTGATTATAAACTAACAAAAATTGGAAAGACGATTTTTAATGTCATGGATTTACACCAAATACCATTAACAGAAATTGAGCCTATATACAACGACTTGCTTTATAAAGCAGAGTTTGGAATGAATGATAAGGGAAAAAGAAATGGACAATAAAAACTGTGCCTAACAAGGTATTGCCAAAAGCGAGCTGAACGCCTACGATTGGACATTTATGCAAGGTTCAACATTAGTTCTTCGATTGAACTTTTGTGTTAGAAATCCCCGCCTTCGGCAATCCCCGAACCCTTGAAGGTAATTGTTAAAATCCGATATTAATTATGTGTTTTGCAGGAATGGGAGTGTAACGTCGACTATGTCATTGGATTAAAAACTTAAAAGCCTCTTTCCAGTTTGAGTCTATCCCCTAATCTAATGTAAAGTTGGGATATGGTCAAACCCCAGTTATGTATTGGCATCGTCCATTTTTTTGCGATATCCTTTATGATCAGATACATTAATTTCATTAGTGTCTGTTCGGAGCTGAAGGCACCTTTAGACTTAATGATTTTTCGTGTCTGACGGTGCATTCCCTCTATCGGATTTGTGGTGTATATACTCTTGCGATCCTGATCTTCGTACTCAAAAAGTGACGGAGATCTCCATGGCATACATTTCGCAGCTAAACTCACTTATGGCCCGTGTGCTATTCCTTTGGCATACATGCTCAGCACGTGTACCTCAAGCTGTTCAGTGATGATTAATTGTCTCTTAGGTACTACTTTAGGCTCGAACGTTCCGGATCTGTCCCGGACTGTCTCCAGCTTAAAAGTTCCGATATTGAGACCTCGGACTGTCTTTTTGGTCTTGCCATTTCGACGATTACTATTGCCCGAAGCTTTTTCTTCGTTGAGATGGTTCTCCAGTTCACCATCCATCATTGATTCCAATAGATGCTTCATTAACGGCGCTAGAACGCCATCGTTGGGAGACAAACTTTTACCGTCGTAAAGACCTTGCATGGCTTCAGACTTGAAGCGTTCAAAGTCGAATGGGTGACCGTGTCGTTTGAATAATTGAATATAAATAACCTTATTGAATTATTCCTTTGATAAAGTTTATGTTACAGTCTCATATTAATAGCGTATTTGGTCAATAAGGTTTTCACCAATCCTTATTGACCAAATGCTTATTAATAGCCTGTCCAATAATTTGTCGCTTTTTTCTGAGCTGGCGAGAAAAGGTGTCTGTGCCAAATTGTTTCCGGCAACGTCTTATGTAAGAAAGATAATTTGATTGCTGTTTAACTTCTATCTCACGATGATCAAACATAAAGTCTCCACGGTCGTTGATAATTAACGAATAGCGTTTACGAAATACTTGCTTATTCTCCGTTTTATTGGCATGCTTTAAAGGCGAATTGTAAAGCTTCTTAACTTGATTAAGATACACCGCCCTTGGAATGGTAGGGTTGTGAGCCGAAAGCTTCACTGCTCGTCTAGATCGTCTTTTTATAATCTCAATTACTCTTCGATAGTATTTTGCAATGTTAGTTGATTTTATCAGGGTATTATATCCACGAAATTCGAAGCCCAAATAGTTTAGAGGACAATCAATAATTTGTTTGTCTTCTGCTAAAATTTTAATGGATGTAATTCTTTCATCGCCGTTTTTATTATAGACAGTTTTCTTGAATAGAAAACGTTCGGTCTTTTCCTTACTTATTTTAACGTGATACTCAAGAATGAGGTCATTAACATAGTCGTCAATGAATTTCATCTGGCCTGGTTTACATAGTATTAGGATATCATCAGAATAGCGTCGATAGTGTGCTCCGAACTTTTTACATATTTCGTTAATGATAGTACGGTCAAACTCTATTAAATAAAGATTTGCGAGTATTGCGCTGACTGGTAGGCCTTGAGGAATACCGATCATCTCCTTTTTTCCATTTATATCTTTATCACTACGGAATGGATTTTTGTAAATTGAAAGCTTACCTTCTTTTATCGACTTTCTAAATTGTTCATTAGACTCGAAAAAACACTTAAATCCTTTCGAGCGTCTAATTTTAGCGAGATTAGATTCATCAAAATGTCGCTTCCCAGTTTTTTTAAGGTCGTTATACAATACATAGCTAAAGTTTGTACAGGATTTGAAGACGTTATAGTGATCGGGCGGTAATTCATCTTTATCCAATGCATAAGCCCATATCTTATACAAAGTGTCGTGATGTAAGGTAGAGAAAAAACTCTTCAAATCTATAGCTAGTACCGATACCTCTCCATCAATTTCAACGCGTCTATTTATCTCTGAGAAAACATCATGGGCAAAATGGATATTACTTTTACCTTTTTGATTTTCATTACTTATAGGTATAGTACGATAGGCCAAAACTGCCTTATCTAACTCCTCATCTTCTTTCAGCTTAGCTTCATAACACTCACCTAGTACATGTGCATAATAACTATATATTAAAGCATCGAAATGACTAGCATAATGTAATGGCCTTTTTTTTATTGTTTTATCAGATCCTTTACCATCAATACGTTTATGGCTATGAGCTTTGGTTTTACCATCTTTAATATGATGTTTTTTCGGATCACCGTTCTTGTATTTTCTGTCAGAAAGAATCCGATGTATTAAAGGAAAAAATGCGTACTTAGCCACGTAGGTAGGAGAGGTAATTTTACGATGGTAATCTAGCCAATTACTCTCCATACTTAATGATGGAGTTATATGCATATAACCTTTGCTTTGGAGCCAGTCTGGTCTTCTTTTCATAATCTACAATAAGCTTAGCAATGGGCTATCAATAATGTATTTATGTTTACATACCACCTTTACGGATGCGGATCAGGACCCAATAACTGAGTCATTGTGTATTCGATAAACATAACAAAGCGATTAAGACTATGAGTAAACTATTGATAAGAATAGCTATCTTTGTCCTGGTAAGTGCATTCATTCCTTTAGAAGGAGAAGCAATCACAAACTTCATTACAGAGGTATTTATAACAGGAGTCCTTGAAGGTGTCAAGACTCTGTTTAATAAACACATCACCTATTATTCCTAATAGTAAGGTCTGAAAATTAAATTCATAAACCCTATAATCCTCCCTAATTGTAAACTACAATTTATCCCATTGCATAAGCTGTGCAAATTTATTAAATTGCAACAATATTTAAGCTATATTTTTAATGGAAAGTAATAATAATGTCGCAGGAGCGCCTGTGATTGTATCTGTAGAAGGAAACCGAACTCCAGAAGTTGTAAATAATGCAGAGTATGTAAAATCTAAAGATCCTGACAATAGGAATGATGCGGGTGAGGAGATTCCAATAGGTACAATTGTAGCAAATTTAGCACATCCTTATTCTGCAGATAATACCAATGTCCTAATTACAACTTATGCTCATTTTACGCCACCTCTAATGATTGTCATAGAGAAGAATTATGGGGTTGTTAAATATAATCCAATTACAGGTGATAAGGAAGATAACGATTCATACCGTTGTCTATATTATTTGTCTATCGGTGGTGGTTTCGAATCCCAGTGGTTTAAAAGAAGAGAATTAAAGAAAATATCGGGAGGGAGTCTTGATCTTTTTAATAGTGTAAAAGACAAAGGTATAGATAAGCTTAAGAAGGAACTTTTAGGTAAGATGGCTATATTAACCAATGTTGATCTTGAGCTAGATAAGAAGAAAATATGGGCAGATAACGAAGGTGGAATTTCTAAAGAAAAAGTAAATAATCTTTTGGATTATTTACCTCCACTTGCATCAATTATTGACGTTAAATTAAACGAGGATCATCAAAAATATAATGAGAAGAGCGGTAAAATAATTCATAGAAAGTCAAAAATTTTGGTGAAACTTAGATGGTTAAATAATATTACCTCGAAATATAGTGAAGACTATATACCGTTGGTTGCGTTGAGGATTATAGACGAACAATTGGAATTACGCAATTATTCTAAAAAATCAACCTACTTATATAGTGATGCAATTAATCTGGAAGAAAGTGCAATTACCGTTTCAAAAGTACCCTTGGTTCTAGAATCCATAATATGGAAACATTATTTTTATATTTATAGGTTCCAAAATGTATTTACCAAGCAATTACAGGATGTACATTATGATGAGGCTTTAGATATTGCTGATCTTCGTCACGTTATTAATAATGGCTCATTTTTAAATGATTCTGTCAATAAATTCACCGAAACGTCTGATGAACAATTGAAAGATAAATGGTTTGAAATCCAGTATTCTGATCGTAACGAACGATTTACTCAAAGATTTATTAGAATAGTTGAAATATTTAAAGATGTAAAAGAGGATCGGAGCGAAAGAAGTTTCATAAAAGCTAATTGTTTACTTCGCAATGGAAAAATAAGACATTTTAGAATAGAGCGAATCAGGGGTTATAAAGAGGTTCACGATGATTTTGTAAAAACTTTTATTTTGTAATGTTATTTTTAAATTATATGAAACCAAATATTTTTGACATCGCAACTAAAGAGCTAAATCAAGATGCTTTCATAACGTGGCTTTTACAGTTTGCAGACCCAAGATATCAAACAGCAAATCCACAACTTAACAGTTGTGGGAAAGTATTTATTAGCAAACTTATCAAAAAGCAGTTAACATCATTTGATAATCAAATTACTAAAGTCGAAGCAGGAAGACAGTGGGAAAATATAGATGTTTGGGCAGAAGTAAACGACAAATATTTAATTGTCATTGAAGACAAAACATCTTCTTCTCATCATTCAAACCAATTAGCTCGTTATAAAGAGAACGCCGAAAAATGGTGTCAAAAAAATAACTATGAAAAACCAATTTGCATTTATCTAAAGACAGGAAATGAAAGTCAAAGCAGTTTAGCTCATATTGAAAAGCAAGGTTTTGCAAGTTTCAGCAGGATAGATTTTATCAATTTGCTCGATGAATTTAAAAATATTGAAAATGATATTTTTTTAGACTTTTACGAAAGATTGAAAAGGATTGAAAAATCTAACAATGAATTTGAAAACAAATTGATTAAAAATTGGAATGGTAATGATTGGCAAGGTTTTTTTCAATTCCTCGAAAAAGAAATTGAAATCGAAAATTGGCATTACGTAAATAATCCAAGCGGTGGTTTTTGGAATGCTGTTTTAAATTGGAATTATTGGGGCATTTACCCTGCTTACATTCAACTTGAAGAAGGAAAATTATGTTTTAAAATTTCAACCGATCCTGATGAACTCGAAATGCCCGAAGATATGACTCGTAGTGAAATTCGGAATCAATTACATGATTTAATATCGAACCAAGCAGAAAAGTTTGGCTTTGAACATATTAGACGGCCAGACAGATTTGGAAACGGAAATTATATGACCGTTGCTATTGTTGATAGACAAAATTGGTTAGGTGCAGACAACCACACGATAGACAAAGAAGCAATTATAAAAACGTTGATAGATTATGTAAGTTTTTTAAAAAAAATAATTAACATGCCAAAAGCTGAATTTCTTTTGAACTAGAAATGGATTTCCTGCGCCAAAATTATTATATTTTTACATACGGTCAATAATTGCAAGTAATGGGAGGCCCGAATTTGAGTTTTTCTAAAGTTTAAAACAATGATGGAACTAATAACTTTTCTTTGTACAATTATAGGTTTATATATAGTGAAGAGGAAAATATTAAAAAAATGTAAGCTAAAAAGATTGAGGCTTTAAAGAAAACCAAAGATGTTTTATAATAAATAATCTTAAAAAACTATAAATTTTTCGTTTCACCAAATACGTTACATATATTAAAATAATATGATCAGATTCAAATTGAGTTTTAATACAATTAGTCTCAAAGGAATATTTTATATGAAATATTTACCATTTTCACTTGTATTATTGCTCCTTTTATTGTTTAAAAATCCAGTTTATAGCCAAAATATACGAGTGATCGGAAGCTTTGATAAAATCCCTTTAAATTCAAGTAAATATGATGTAACATCATTTATCGAATCTGAATTAAATGATTTCGCAGTAAAAAAGGTTTATAAATCGGATGTCTTTTTAGATGGTATTAGAGAAGCCATTAAATATGAAGGTGTATATTTAGATGAAATTACCTTAATTTTTTATAAGGGTATACTTTATGATAAACAGCTAGACCTCTTCTATATACAGCCTAATTATAAAATTAATGCTGAAAAAGAATATGAAAATCTTAACAAACATATAAAATCTACTTATAAAATAATACAAAGTATTAACACTGAAAGCATTGCTTTTGGTGAACAAGATGGAAAAGGTATTTCATATTTTATCAAAAAAGGAGATAATAAGTTTACTGCGGAATCTAGTATTATGTTTAAAAAGTTATTTGACCAGCAGGGCACTTATGGCTACAAAATAGAGTATAATGTAAAAGATGTTTCTAATACAGAATATGATATTAATAAATTATCCAAGCCGGTATTAGATTAATTTTATTATACGCAATTAACCAAATATAGATAGCATAATGCGTCCAGAAAATGACAATCTTTTATCTCGTTTAACAGTAAAACTTAGCATGCCCAGTAATGGACCAACACTGGGCACCGGAATAATATACCATGGACAGGAATTAAATGGAAAGCTATATATACTGACTGCTGCGCATGTACTGTTCGAGGATGGTGACGAATTTCAGGATCCAATAGGTACAATACAAGTAGATTTTTATGCTAACTCGACTCAGCGGTATGAGAGTGTACAAGTTGAATCTTCGCGGCAATTATTTTTCACTGATCAGGATAAAGATGTCGCCGTACTTGTTTTTTCAAAATCAGAGGTAGAGATCATCACCGACAAGTTACCTCCCGTTTATGCGGTTTCGGATCGACAAAGGGTAACCAATTTTTTTCTGAAGGGTTTCCCTAATGCGACCCAAGGCGCGGAACTCGATGCGGTCCATCCGGTTTGGAAACAGGCCATGACAGAAGTGAAAAAATTTCAGCTGACTTTACAAGAAGACTATTCTGATTGGTCCACGGGTGGCTTTTCGGGTAGTGGCATTTTTCTGCATGACTATGATCTATTGTACTTGTTTGGCATTTTTACACGGTTCAGAAAACAGGAATTAGGCAAGGTCATTTACGCACAATATCTAGAGACATTTAACGAACTGCTATCGGCCAATTACCTGCCACCGATCCGGTTTGCTTTTTTAGGACAGCATGGATTAACCCGAGAGTTTTTTACCCGACAAGTACAGTCAGCGATCAAGAACCTAGGCCCGCGATTTAATTCGGATCTCAACTTTCGCATGCCAGTAGCGAAGCTATTTAATGACCTGGCTAAAGACGAATTTTTTAAGAAACGCATACTGGAGAACCTGCACCACTGGTTGCTGAAAGTCGGTGATCGCAAGTATTTTCAGAGCTATCAGCAGGTCAGTGAGGTGGCCGTGGAGCATGTTAAGACGGTTGAAGAGGTTCGTCAATTTGTCGCAGGAATTAATTGGTCGCCGCTGGTAGCTATTGATTTAGATCAGGTATTGGCAAAAATCCGATCATTGGGTAAAAATAGCTACGCCAAAATGTTGGATTTATTCTCCTTACAAAGGGAGTTACTTACGAAAAACCCTCAGAATGATCCTTACAGCGCGAAGCCCCTTGATCAGGAAATCAGGCTGCTTCGTGACTTGGATAAATATAATAATAAACTCGAAAGCAACCTTGCACATGTTGAAGTGAATCTAGCTAATCATCCGGTATTACTAATTCAAGGAGAAGCCGGTTGCGGTAAATCGCACCTGTTGGGGGATATAGCCTCGCGCAGCATAGTAACAGGCAACCCCGTCTTACTTCTACTTGGCCAGCAGTTTAAAAGCGATCGGTCGATTTGGGAAAACATTACGGCACAAATCGGACTGTCATTGGGGAAGGATGAGCTTTTAGTCTCCTTAAATGAAATTGGTAAGCAAATTGGCTCAAGGGTACTGATTCTAATAGATGCCTTAAATGAAGGAGCGGGTAAAAACCTTTGGCCAAACGAACTGGCAGGGTTCATTGCAGAAATATATAAATATCCGTTTATAGGATTGGCAATGACGGTTAGGACTACCTACTGGACCTCAGTTGTTCCCCACTGCGTGCGTACGGATGAACATATATACAAGCATACCCATCAGGGTTTTAAGGGGAATGAATACCAAGCCTTAAAATTGTTTTGCGAACACTACAGCCTGGCCCAGCCTAACTTTCCGATACTGTCTCCAGAATTTACAAACCCCTTGTTCCTGCAGTTGGTCTGCGAAGGACTTAAAAGTGCAGGTGAGAAGAATTTTCCGCAGGGATTTCAAGGCTTTTCTAAGGTATTTAATTACTATTTAAAAGCCGTCCAACAAAAGCTCACGGATCGATGCGAAGCTTATGCGCTTAAAACGAAGATAGCTGAATCTGCGATTACACTTGTCGCCCGCGAGACATTTAAGCGCGAGGAGCGAATGTTGTCACTGGAAGATGCCGTAGCCTTATTTGAGCAACATTATCCAGCAAGCCCTAGTTTATTAATGGACTTGATCCAGGAAGGTATTTTTATTCGCACAATGCGGCCTACTCTGGACGAGAATGAGCTGGAATATGTCTATTTTGCCTATGAGCGCTTCGGGGATTTTATTATAGCCAAAACGTTCCTCGATCCGTTTCAAAATGTGCAAGAAACCTTAGCTGGGTTCAATCGCGGCACTGCATTGGGTGAATTAATTAAAGAAAACTACGCAAATAATGGCCTATTAGAAACCCTGGCCATATTACTTCCTGAAAAAGTCGGACTAGAAATTACCGAAGTATATGATTGGTTTTTATCTTCAGGCGACCCAGAAGTAAAGTACAAACGCGATTATTTCCACGACTGGTTAATGGGAAGCCTGAAATGGCGGTCCGCCGCCAGCGTTAAAGAACAAAAAGTAATAGCTTGGTTACAAAGTGATCATTCAAACGAGAGTTTAGACCAGTATTATAACCGGGTGATTGAGTTGTCCGCCGTTAAGGACCATCCCTTTAACTCGGATCGGTTCCACCGAATTTTAAGCCAATATAGTATGAATGACCGGGACGCCCATTTTCAAAAGTTTTTATTGTACTATAACGGTTCTGGCGATCGCGAACCCTTTCCTCTTTCCCGATTATTGGATTGGGCCTGGCAACCGGGTATTTCCGCTGTGCTCGATCATGAAACGGCGCGCTTGGTTGCGCAGACTTTGGCTTGGGTGCTCAGTTCTACGCTGCGTAAACTCAGAGATCGAACTACCAAAGCCTTGGTTAATTTATTGGAAGAACAACCTGCCGCCCTAATCTACCTCTTGAGAGCTTTTAAGGATATCAACGATGCATATATTAAGGAAAGGTTGTATGCGGTGGCTTACGGCTGTATCTTAAGAACGACCAGCTTAGAGGCAGTTCAGACGATTGCTCAGGCGGTTTATGACCAAGTATTCAGCCAGGAAAATCCACCACCGCATGTGCTGCTACGGGATTACGCAAGGAACACAGTGGAATATGGTTTGCACCGGCAGGCAAATATCGTCGTCAATCCGTTATTGATCCGTCCGCCCTATAAAAGCCAATGGCCTGAGAGCTTACCCACCAAAGAAGAGGTTGCGGTTTTTCATAAAGAAGGTGATGATGCGGAATTGAACACCGAAAAGGTGCGCATATTTAATCAGATCCATTTTGATGCGATGACCTGGGATTTCGCTCGGAAAGTGATTGATTATAAGTTTTCTGATTTTTTGCCGCAAAGATTCTCCATCGGTTTGGAATACAAGGCCTTTTTAAAGACCCTGCCGGTAAAAAAGCGAACTACCGTAAAAGCCTATCTGGACATGTATGCCCTCTGTTTTCAAATTAAAGAAGTCATTCGCACGAGCAGCCGAATGACCGAAGAACGTTTAAAACAAAGACAGGATTTCATCGCAATGGGTGAAGAAATGATGGTTGAGGAAAAATTTAATATTAACAATCAGCTGGATCAGCAGCAGCTGGATTATGTGACAAGTGTCATCATTCCTTATCTAGAAGATGGGGCAAGACAAAAGACCGGAAATAAATCAGGGTTTCCGATTGCAGGAATCAAAGCCTGGATTGTAAAGCGTGCACATGAGCTGGGTTACGACATAGAAAAACACTATGACTTTGATAGCATAGCCGAAAGGTATAAAAATTCCAGATACGGGTCATCGGTAGACCGTGTCGGGCAGAAATATTTATGGATCGCTTTCTACGAGATTTTCGGTATGACCGCGGATCACTTTAAGATGAAGGATCAATATACCAGCCAAAGCAAGACTAGTTTTTACCAAGGTCCATGGCAAAAATATCTGCGTGATGTAGATCCTGTATTTATTACCAGGCGAACGGATGAAGATGATGAAGATCAGGAAAAAGAAAGTAATGAATTGGGAATAGCAGTTACCCAGAATGAATGGTGGATAGATCAAAACTACACTTACTGGAACCAAGATAATATATCTTGGGTTAAAAACAGGCAGGACTTACCCGATCCAAAACGAATCATTCAACGAACAGATGAATCCGGTGTACAATGGCTTTACTTAGGTGCATACGCCAATTGGGACGAACCCGTCCCCTTTGGGGAAGACAAATATAGTCATGTACGTAAAGACATTTGGTATATGTTCACTGCTTACCTAGTAAAAAAACGTGATAAGTCAAAAGCGATAAAATGGTTGAGTGAACAGGATTTTGGCGGACGTTGGCTACCGGAACCGGATCAAGTCATCGGACTTTGCAATCGGGAAAATTATTGGTCACCATATGCCAAAGCCGAAACGCGAGGAAAAGGCCACTGGGTTACCATACAAGACAGCCGGGTGAAAGTTATACTGACGACAAACGAAGCGGTAGGAGAAATGAGTGAAGATAAATCAGGAGCGCATTTCAATTATCTGATGCCTTCCAAGGTTGTCCTTGAAGGCATGGGCTTGAAGTACTCAGCACATGACGGAGATTTTATAAATGACAGAAACGAAATTGTCGTGCTCAACATCAACCCTAAGGGTATGATGGTTCGGAAAGAGGATTTTTTGTGTTTTCTTGATACTAATGGTTACGAAGTAGTCTGGACCCTCTTGGGCGAGAAGAGCGCCAACGGAAGTCACTTTAGAGAATCTTACCGAACGACAGTGAGTGGCGTCTATGCCCTGGAGGCAGACGGGCAGGTTAACGGCGATTTTAAAATTAATGATATTTATTAAACTATGGAAATCTATTTCTACCAAGCCGGCTGCGGCGATGCCGCACGAATATCCTTCAAAGGCTACGATGACAGTATGCATCACATATTTATTGACGGCGGGTACCAACGTACCTTTAGCCATGTCCTAAAGGACGCAATTGCAGAGGCCGGAACAATAGACCTTTGGGTGGTTTCTCATATTCATGATGACCATATTGGCGGGGTTGAAGCCTATATCAGCGCCCTAGAAAGAAAGGAGATAAATGTGCCAGTTAAAGCATGGCTTTATAATTCGCCTCGCAAAATCTTAAATCAGCCTATCGAAAACTCAGCCATCAGTAGCGCGCGCGGAATTCGTCAGGGAGATTTGCTGTGGCAGTTTATCGTCAATCGAAAACTTCAGCCTGTCTCGGATATAATTGCCAGTACAATTTTCAAAGATGTCTTCGGATTGAAAATGTTTGTACTATCGCCTAGTGCCGAAAAGCTGAAAAAGCTGCGGAAGAAATATGCTGAACCTGAGCTAGCGCTGGAAAAAGAAGAAGGTCTGGAAATAAGTGTCGCTAAGACTGCCAGGGGTGATGATTACCATATTAAATTGATGGATTTCGATTTGGAAAATTGGGAGGAGGATACAAATGTAGACAATGGTAGTAGTATATCGCTATTAACAGATTTAAACGGATTCAAAGTCCTTTGGCTTGCAGACGCTCATCCGCAAGATATTGTCGTCGGGCTTGAAAATCTGGGCTACACAGCAAAGCGGCCTTTAAATTGCGATTGGGTGAAAGTTACCCATCATGGCAGTAAAGGAAATAACAGTGATGATTTGTATGACCGCATAGTCTGTTCCAATTACCTGTTTAGCGTAGATGGGGAAAACAAGCATTATTTACCAAATAAAGAAGCAATAGCCCGAATAATTCGCAATAAAAACAGAAACATCATTAAACAACCCTACTCGTTATACTTCACCTACGACAATCCTACCTTGAGACGCATCTTTGCAGTGGATGGCGATAGGGTGTTCAAGACATTAAATTTTCAAGTGCACTATTCTGGAGCCAAATGGATTAGCCTTCCAATTAAAGCTTCAATCAATACATTCAGTTCATAGCTTGAATGGATATTTATCTGATGCATAAACCATAAAAACCTACAGGATCTTTATGCGAAGAATTTCAAAAAATCAGCTGGCCTGTAGTTCATAGGGCGAATACTTCTTAACTTTATTTGAAACAGAGTCCAGTTATAAGGGACATAACCGAACTCCGTAGTTTTTCTTTACACACTTAGTGGGACAGCTCCTAATTTCACTTGAGCCAACCTTTATCTTTAAACGAATTTTCAGTAAATTTCTTAGGATTTAATTTGAAGGCGGCTTCCTCTTTAATACTTTTAAGTAATTTATTGTTAGGTTCAAATGATAAACCATATTCTGCACTTTTTAGGGCCTTATCATAAAATCTGAGATTTTTAAGATAATTCTTACTCTGATTATAGGATGTTACTGCATTTCTATGCTTCTGCCAGTTAGTTAAAATATCACCTCTATGATAAGCAAATTTATAATGATCGTTAGCTAAATCAGCTAATCTATGCTTTTCATTATCTTTCGGATGATATTTAACATCGTTGGATTGCAAAGTATAGGCGTGAGCAATTCCTGAATTTGCACGAATATTTTCTGGATCAATATTTATACCTTTTTGAAAATACTCAATCGCATTTGTTAGCATATCTCTCGAAAATCTATTTTTACCACTCCTGTTTTTCATTTCCAAATAACCTAATTCTATAAAGGATTCTAAAAAATTAGGATCGAGTTCAACAGAAAATAAAAACTCTTTCTTAGCTAGCGAAAATGACTTTGGAATACCAATGTTGTCCAAAATCTTGCCCTTCATTAGATACAGAAAAGGGAAATCAGAATTGGATCTTATTAATTCATCAATTTGTTCTATAGCAAAATCTGAATCAATGTTCGAAAGTGCCAGTATTCTTAATGCTTTATCTGCTGCAATAGTTTCTTTATGATTTCTTGCCTTCGACCTATTTAGTAGTTGCGTGTTGTTAAACTCTCCGTCATTAAAATGTTTTTTTTCTGAAAGAAACTGTTCATATTTTTCTTTAATATGAACATAACCATCTTGCTCAACAAATCTTTTGGCATATACTTTTGCTAAATGTGGTATATTGTAACCAATATTCCCATCTTCTGTTGGGTGACTCATAGCCAAAGAAATTGATGATAGGACAGGAAGAATATTAAATCCTATTTCATCGGAATCGATTTCAGATATGTAATGAAGATCATCGGCAGTCAGAAAATCTTCATCGCTGGTTAATGATAAAAGATATAAAGTTTTCTTTTGGTTTTCATTCAATTTGCTTATAGAGCCTTCGAAACAAAATGTCAAGATTTCTTTGTAGGCATCTCCACTTTTTAGATTTCTGATGATTAATTCTATAGGTATGTTATTGGCTATTTGGTAACAAATTAGCTGACCAGCTAACGGCATACCTTTTGTATATCTATAAAGTTCTCTAATTTTATTTTTATAGATCTGAGAAAACAACGTGTCGTTGTTAGTGAAATATTTATATTGTGAATCTAGAAAGTTTGGGAATTCTTCGGTTTCCTTAAAACCAGTTAAGTTAAGACGCGCCATGAAAAAATCTCCCAAGGTTTCTCTAGTGGTTAATATTGCCTTACTAGAATTAGGAAAATTTGCTAGCAATCTTAACAGCTCTAAATCGTTTAGTGTTTCTAAATTATCAACAATTAAAAGAACTTTATATGAATTCAAAAATCGAATACATGTATCTTCAAAATCAGATGTCTCTTCTTCGTCAGTCAACCCTTGTTCCTGTATAAAAAGATAAATATCTTTTATTAAATCATTGTAGTTAGAGTTATATTCCTCAATGTTCTTAATCCCTAAAGGAGTATATTTATCCCTTTTAGAGCTTGTCCAAATAATAAATTCAAAGTCAATATCCTCCAACTCATTTTTTATTATCTTTTCACAAAAAAAGTGGACGAAACTCGTTTTTCCAATTCCACCAATTCCATCAATCTGAACTATTCTATTGTTGGGATTTTTTAACTTATTGTGTAAATCAACTATATGCTCATCTCTTCCAATAAATTCATTGTAAATATTGTTTTGTGAAAGTACATTTTCAAGTATGTTAAATTTAACTTTCTTTTTTCTAAAGAAAACAGCGTCAGCTTTAATGGAACGACTATTTCTCCTGCAATACACATCGTTTTTTTTGAAGATAGTTTCAGGAAACGCTTTTTCTTTACCCCAAATTTTCTTTTGATATTGGCCATCTTTTTTGAAGCTTAAGATTTCGGCACTAGGGTACACATACATGGCAAAAAATGGTCTTGTCTCCAAATATACAATGTTAGAAATAAAACTTATATCGCCGTCACAATAGCTATCTACAAGATCTGCAAGCTTTGCGTCGTCACAATCGTCGTCACTACGATCATCTAAACCAACCCATTCAAAGTTATTATTAACACCGAATATTAAATAACCTCCTTTTGTATTAGCAAAAGATACAATATCTTTAACAAGCTCTAGCTTTGATTTTGCCTCTTTTATTGAAAAAACTTCTTTAAAATCCAAATCTTCAAACTCACATCTTAATTTTTGGTTTCTTATATCCTCGATAGTTTTTTCTGATACTAAATGTAATTTTTCGCTGATCATTGTTAAAATAGGAAGTGGAAATTTGCTCTTAATAATAATATTTACTAGAAATGCCGAACCAAGTTAAAAAATAATTATTATATCTAGCAAGTTTTTTATTGATTGTCATGAAAGATGATAATTTCTTTTAATGACAATATTAAGTTGGCAAGTCGATTTAATTTTTGAAAACATTACCTACCTCATTCATGCAATTATTGTGGCCGAACCTAACCTAATGAAAAACGGTAACACTATGAGAGCATCATAAATTGCCTTAAAATTCTGGTTTAAGGATTCTAAGAAAGACATGGTGAAAATTGAGATCAGAAATGCAATTCCGTAAATTCTAAATATTCTTATGGATTTTTTTAAATAATGAGGTTCAACAGTAAGCATATGGTTATTGATTCTTATTCTTATACTGCGTGACAAATTCTTGAAGAGCTTTGACAAATTCTGGATTATTAATCATAATTTTTTTCCCTTTTAAATCAGTAGACTCAATCTTTTTTTTCAATCCTTTTTTGATCAATTCTTTATATTCTTCTTGTAGAGCATCTGCTAATCCTGTTTTCGATCTATTGTTCGAACGTAAAAGTTTCGCATTCTCGACCTCTAGCACTTCACCAATTTCATCTAAGGTCTTGATAGCAGGTTCCTCAATGTTTGATTTCCACTTACTGACACTACTTTCATTTACATCGAGATATAAAGCTAGTGCGGCTGCTGATAATTTAGTATTGTCTAGCTCTTCTTTAACATTATTGATTTTTTTACTCATTATTTTATCTTAAAACTTGCTTATAACTGATTGTTTTTATATATTTGTCTTATAAATAGAATATTAGCGACACATAAAATTGGAGCTTAAAACTCCAAGAACGTTGTCTTTTACGCTCGAAAACCGTCAATTTTTGCTACGTAAAAAGACCATGAGTTCGCTTTCCATTGATTTTTGTATATTCGTGTGCAATTCAGTGGAGCGGACTTCATGTCAGTCTTCGTAGCGGTTAGCCTTGGCTAACAGGTCCTGACGGTACCACGAGCGAAGCTTTGAAGTCTGCTCCGTTGATGATATCATTAGCTAAGTTTCTTTAAATGCCAAAAGGCATCGTTCACATAAAACCAAAAACGATTATGAGAACGAACACAACAAACACCTTTCATTACCTGCATTCGATCAGAGATCGTATGATGATGTATTCCCGCAAATCACTTTTAAAGAACATATTCCGCGCACCCGAATAGTTTGCGCTCAATCAAAAACGGGCTGTAAAAAGCAATAAAAAGGGGAGGTGTTCACTTTCCTGTAAACGAAAAGGCTACTGAACAAAGTTCAGTTTAATTTCCTCTTTTTACGCCTGTAACCGACCTATACATTTATTTAATTGCATTAAAAGGTAATATTGGCCAGTGATACAGCTATATTTAAAATTAGCACTTTAAAATTAAGCAAATTTTTACGGAGTCCAAACTTTTTACCTGTAGTTTTTATTGCAATACAATAGTATGTTGTAGGTCGGTCTTCACTTCTTTCCGGCAGGGAGCGCCATAATTAACCCTAATTTATGCTTTGAAATTGTATCAGGGCGCTTTTCGGACTTTTAATCTTATTTGTCCATTTGGCATAGGTTGCATTTGACCTGTGCGATGACAAGCCTTTTGAACGCGAAAAAATCGCGAAGGGGGAAGCTATGGCCTTATTTTCCGTAGTACCTCAGGTTTGTCATACTTGATGAAACTAAATTATGAACCAAAAATCAAACAATCTGCTACCCTTTGAGCTAGCATGTTATGAAATATACGACAATGGATACGATCCATTAAATACCATTCGGGACTTCTGGTCCCAACATACCATCACCGACTGTCAGGAAAGCCTGTGGCTACTCTTTGAAAGCTATAAAAAGGGCATCGCACAGGAAGATGCTGCCGACGTAAAGCAGATGCATACCTTTTTGATGAAAGTGTGCCGTGTGTTGATGGCTTATTTCCTAGTGCATTTTCGCAAGATCGGCATTGATGCGCTGCCATTTGCCTTTGCGGAACCTGCCGAGGTCATTACGGCTGATCTGGAAGCCAAGCAAAGGATTCACAGTTTCTTTAACCGAATTGCCGAATAATACCTAATCCATAAGCAGATGATAAAAAGATCAAAATCATTGACTGCCTTAGTGGATAAGGTAGTTAATATTCCAGTTATACAGATTACAATTTTAGTAATCTTGTTCATTCTAGTTTTTCAATCCTATTTAACTTGTTTTTTAAAGGCATTGAAGAATACAACAATGCTTTTTACTTGCATTGCTGTATTTCATATGTTTAGTTTATCGGCTCAGACGCCCCGCAAGGACAGCGGGGCCAATGGGCCAACTCCGCTGCAGATCGGTGATACAATCCCCGAAAAATTATGGGGCAGTGAGTTTTTCTTTTTTAATGAGCAATTGAATAGTACCCAGAAAGCTTCACTTAAAGAGTTTAAGGCGAGACCGTTGGTGCTAGACTTTTGGAATACCGGATGTGCTCCATGTTTAACCGGGCTAGCCAAACTTTCTGATTTCAGCAGAGGTTTGGATATAGGCCTTGTTGCAGTCTCAGAACAGACGGAAAAGTCCATTTTGTCCTTTTTTAAAAGGAATGATCTATTAAAAGGTACTGGTCTGAGAAGCATTATAGCTGACAGCAGATTGAAAAGTTATTTCCCGCATGAAAGTATACCTCATCTAGTATGGATAAATAAAGAGGGCGTCGTTGTTGGCCTCACAGGAAGCAAGGAAATCACGAAAGATGACCTACTTACCTTCGTCACAAAAGGTGTATTGCATGCGGAACTCAAACCTGAGCTCCAGCCGAATTTCCATCGATTTATAGTGGATATGGAGCTTAACCGGCAGGTACAATCCCATGACAGTCTATTGGGCTATGCAATTATTACTAATCATATAAAAGACATTAGCCCTTTTGAAAAATCTAAGGTCGGTCCCTACGAGATTATTTCTTATCGAAATAGATCAATTCTGAGCTTATATAGATTGGCCTATGCAGACCGCTACAAATTTGCCTCTAATCAGATCATCTGGAATGTTTCTGATCCGGAAAGATTCGAATATTATCTTTCTAAAGGCGAGGGTATAGCATACTGGGAGAAAAAAAACCTGATCTGCTTTGAATCAAAATCCATAGGTAGGATCAATATGGCTGATCTCTTGAACAGCAGTTTAGGCTTAAATGTCTGCGTAAGGGATTCATTGGTTGAATGTATTGTTGTAAAGGCAGGCAAGGGGAGGACAACCATGAAACCTAAATCGGGCAGGGAATTTAAATCGCTAAAAAATCTGATCAAAGATCTTCGCCTGAGTAGGCCTAATTGGCAGATTATTGATTCAATAAAAGGTGAAGTTCTTATTCCCAATTATTCAGTGAAGGAATTAGCGACGCCGGAAAAGCTCTGTAATTTCTTAAAAGAAAACGGTCTAATTGCCGAAAAAGACAAAAGAATTGTAAACTTCTTAATTATACAGCGATGAAACAGTTGAACTATTATATATTATTGGTCGCAACTTGTTTTATTTTGCGGCTTGAAGTGTTTGCACAGAATCCTGTCATGCTAAAAGGCCGTGTGCAGAATCAAGAAGGAAAGGCGCTTTCAGATGTCAATATTATTTCGGTAGGAAAGGGCAACTTTAAGGTTCAGAACAATGGTACCTTCAATATAAACAGTCTTTCGGTCGGCGATACCCTTAAATTTTCGCATATATCCTACGTACCCAAATCATATGTTGTCAGGTCGAATGACCTGAATATCCTGATCATCCTGGAAAGTAATTCGATCCGATTGCAGGAAGCTGTATTCTCTACAGGTTTTCAGTATATTCCAAAAGAACGTGCTACTGGATCGTTCGAGAAAATAGATTCACTTTATATCAATCGCTCACCAGCACCTAATATTTTGACACGTGTCAAGAGCATGATCTCTGGTATGTATTCGGATAATGCAAATGCTAATTTTAACAATACAGGGAAATTTGCAAACGAATCACTCAACATACATGGGGTTAGCTCAATCCGAGGGGCCAATTACCCTCTGATCATTGTCGATAATTTTCCTTATAGTGGTGATATAAATGCCATTAATCCGAATGATGTGGAAAATATCACTGTCTTAAAGGATGCTGCCGCCAGCTCCATTTGGGGAGCACAGGCGGGCAATGGTGTTATTGTTATTACCACAAAACGAGGTAAACAAAACTCATCGCTTGTGGTAGAGGCGAGTCAAAATACCGCAGTCATCCAAAAACCTGATCTTTTTAAAAGACAGGCTATTGCAAATACTGATCTGATAGCAGTGCAGCTGGAACTATACAATAAGGGATATTACAATTCGAATATAAATTCGAGATCCAAACCCATCCTTCCCATGGCGATTGAGGCCATGGAGAAAAAGAAAAAAGGATTGCTTACTGAAGAGGAACTGAATGATGTTTTGGATACTTATGGTCAGACGGATATTAGAAATGATCTATTGAAATATCTTTATCGGCCTGCAATCAGTAGTCAATATTCTTTTTCAGTGAGTGGCGGCGGTGACAGGAATAGTTTTCGTATATCAACAGGGTATGACCGCTCAAAAGGTGCTCAGTTGTCCTCAGATAATAATAGGTTTACGCTGAAGGCTTATAATAAACTCAAGCTGACGCGAAAACTAGAGGCGGAGCTTGATATGATGTATGCTAGATTAGAAAGCAGGCAGACGCAGCTGCTCAGCTATTATGACAATTCCGGGAGCAGGTATCCATATTCTTCATTGGCAACTGCAGACGGCCAGTTTCTTTCAATACCCTATAATTATAGCATTGGCTATATCGAAAGTTTAGCTGATCCTAATCTGCTGGACTGGACATATAAGCCCTTGGAAGAATTACAGCACAATAAGGGCAATGCTGTGCTGAACAGCTTCTTGACCAGCGCCTCGCTAAATTATCAGATCAATAAACTGTTTGGACTGAGTTTTAGGTATAGAAACGAAATACAAAAGAACGATGATGAGACGGTTTTCGACCAGTACTCCATAAGATCAAGAGGAATGGTCAATCTATATACCAATGTCGGCACAAATGGAGTGGTCAATAGACCGATACCTGTTGGGGGGATACTTGAATTCGGAAGCAATAATGCCGTTTCACATTTTGGTCGTTTTCAGGTAGATTTTAAATGGAACGATCATCCTGATCATAGGGTGAACGTAATACTGGGGTCAGAAGTCAGCGCGAAAGCCGTTAAGGCGTTTACGGATGGAATGTATGGTTATGATGGGGAAAAGCTAATATATAGTACCCAAATCGATTATATGAATAGGTATCCTACTTACAATAATCTCGCATCCAATGCACAGATACCTTCTTTTGTAACCAAGAGCCAGACAAACAATAGATACGTATCATTATTTGGAAATGGATCTTATACTTTATTGAACCGTTATACGGTAAGTGGCAGTTTCAGAAAAGATGCTTCCAATGTTTTTGGCGTCAATACAAATGATAAATGGAATCCGCTCTGGTCGGCTGGATTGAGCTGGAATATCAAGAAGGAACGGTTTATGGAATCTATTGCTGTCAATGAACTGAAATTCCGGGCGACATATGGTTTTAGCGGGAATATTGATCCCTCTCGTTCGGGGAATACAACGATTCAATACAGCACACTTAACGCCTTGTACGGTATTAGTTGGCCATCAGCGCAGGTGCTTGTTGCTCCCAATCCTTCTTTACGCTGGGAAAAAATAAAAACATTTAACCTGGGACTTGATTATTCCCTATTCAATAGCCGTATTTCAGGAAGTATGGATATGTACTGGAAAAAGTCATTTGATCTGATCCATCTCTATCCGCTGGATCCGACGGTGGGTTTAATCAGTCAGCTTATGAATGTGGCAGATGTAGACGGAAGGGGTGTGGATATTCGTTTATCGTCCATTAACTTCAATAAACGGTTTAAATGGCGGACTGATTTTATCTTCACCTACAATAACAATTGGGTAAAAAAGACTTTTGTTGATTATCCGGGAGCTTCTTCTTTGGTTTCCAGTTCTTTTATTGCCTATAAAGATGTGATGCCCTACGCCATGTACAGTTATAAGTTCGCTGGGCTCGACCCGCAGACAGGTGAACCGATGGGATACTTTAATGGCGAAGTGTCAAAAGATTATTCAAAGATGGCGGGAAAACAGGCTCCTATGGAAGATTTGAAGTTACATGGGTCTAAAAGGCCGCTGATCTACGGTACTGTAAACAGCTTTTTTGATTACAAAAAATTTAATCTGTCCTTTTCTTTGGCGTATCAGTTTAAATATTTTTTCAGACGGCCTTCCATAAGCTATTCAGATCTTTACAGCAGGGGGGATGGTCATCCTGATTTTTACAGTAGATGGCAGAAGCCAGGCGATGAAAAGTCGACCAATATACCTGCAATGACTTATCCATTGAACAAAGCGGACGGATTTTATGGAAATAGTGAAGTGTTGGTTGAACCGGGCGATCATATCAGATTGCAGGATATCAAACTACAATATCGATTGGGTGAGATTAGTCCCTTGCGCATCAGTCAATTAAGCTTCTTTATTTACTTAAGTAATCTCGGAGTAATCTGGCGCAAGAATGATAAGGGCCTTGATCCGAGTTATCCAAATGCAATTCCGGTTCCCAAACAGTACACTTTTGGTGTCAATCTAAAATTTTAAAAACATGAAATCAAAATATTATCTATCGCTATTTTATTTTGCCTGTTGTTTGTTTATAACATCGTGCAAAGAATTTTTGGAAGAAAAGCCCGATTCCAAACTTAATACTCCGAATAGCAACATTGAACTGGTCGCTATTTTGGACAATCATTCGTTCAGAAATCCTGGACTTCTAGAGGTCGCCTCCGACAATTATTACCTGACAGATGCAAATTTTAAAGCCATTTCAATGGTAGAATATCGGGAGGCTTATCTCTGGTCAAAAGAACCGACTGAAAATAGCTTTTGGAGTAATTCTTACATCACTATTTTTTACGCTAATGTGGTGTTGGATTATCTTGATAAGGTAAATTATCTGCCGGATGGTCTTAGTCGTAATGAGCTGAAAGGGATGGCCTTATATCACCGTGCCTTTTCTTTTTATTCACTTGCACAGGTATTCTGTAAATATTATAACAAAAACAGTGAAAATGCCTTGGGAATAGTCCTTAAGACCAATTCGGATATAAATGAAAAATTACAGCGGTCAACTTTAGGTGAGACATATAATCAGATATTACAGGACCTGGAAGAGGCTGTTGGGCTTTTATCGGATAAAAAATATGAATACCCAACCAGACCTAATAAAACAGCGGCTCTGGCGCTGTTAAGTAGAATATATCTGGGACTTGGGCAATATGACAAATCATTGGCATATGCAGATAGGGTGCTGGCGACAGGTGGAAAAACAATTGATTATAATCAAATTAAAAAAACGGGACCCCGTCCATTCGATGCCTACAACGATGATATTCTCTTTTACGCCTTGATGATCCCTACAAGTGTTTTATTGGAAGATAAGGCTACCGTGGATACGCTGCTGTATAACAGTTATGCCAAGGAGGATAGGAGAAAAGACTTGTTTTTTACGAAAAATGCTAATGGCACCTACGCGTTTACCGGTAATTATAACCCTTCTGGACAGGAAATATTTATCGGATTGACTGTAGGAGAAGTTTTATTGAATAAAGCAGAAGCTGAATGTAGGAGTGGAAAAATCAACGAGGCAAAATCAACGCTGTTGGAATTATTAAAAAACAGATATTCCGAGATACCAATCTTACCAATTAACGAAGAGTCTCTGCTGGAATTTATTCTTTTAGAAAGACGGCGCGAACTAGTCTTTAGGGGGCTGAGGTGGACAGACTTAAGGCGATATGCCGCTGAGAATAGGATAGTTGATCTTAAAAGGAGAATTGACGGTGAAGTAGTTTTGATGCAGGGAAAGAGTGTGATGGAATTTGCTTATAAAATTCCGCTGCAGGTCATTGAACGGGGTGGCATCGAACAAAATCCATAATCGAAAGTGGGACAATATTTATTGTCCCACTATTCTTTACCTACTTAGTTATGAAAACGCACTTTGTTGGTGTCTTGAGGTTCGTTTTTTAGAATCTGGTTTTCCAGTTCATTTAAACTTCCTTGAGTAGGTTTCCCACTTCCATTATCTTCACCATGCACCTCACACAATTGTGCTCCAGTGCTACAGGAAGGTGATGTAACTGGCGTATAGTTGTCTGGATCCATTATTTCATCCTCATAATTAGGATCAGAGGAATTTGGTCCAGTATACTGGAACCATTGATCCGGAACAAATGTGGATTGTTTTTCAATATTAGACTGCTTATCCACTTTCTTTTCCATTGCATTTACCGCGAATGCGATACCTAGTACTAAAGTCAATGCCGAGCCAACGGTAATTAGACTTCTTTTAATGCTCTTTTTTGAAATCATGGTTGTGGTCTTTTTTATACGGTCAAAAAAAGGTTGCCTCAAAAAACTTTGATTAATTTTTATGTTGTGGGTTGTCTTTTAGCAGACCTCGCTGGCTGGCTTTGCATCCCGATGCGCTGCCGGTCTGTTCCCAGATGAGCCCTGAGGACCATCCGGGATTTCCGTGAACAGTGCCCCTTTACGACTGTGCGAACTTCGCTGTACAACTCTCTTTTGGGCGAAGGCAATCCGATGCGGTAACGTGTCCAGCTGAAGCAGGTCTTTGACTAGTCTGCAGACCAACCCCTTGGACATAAACAGCAGCTGCACCTGCGTCCTCAGGTACGAGTATAGCTTTCCGATGCAACGGAAAAGGGCTGTCATCCTGTTCAATGTATAGTGCATGCTGTTCATACAACTTTTTTTACCTGATCCATTTGTCTGTTGGCAGCGGCGCCTCTTTAGCATGTCCTGCCCACTTGACTTTTATTAGTTCATCGTTTTTATCCCGCTAACTTTTACGTCGTTAACTTATACCAAAGTTCGGCCTTAAAGGAGCGCTGGGCTTGACTGAATCTGGAGCCGAGTATATACAGGTTTGGATTAATGAAAAGGTATAGCAATAAAAAATCCCCTCGGGAGGGGACGCGACAGTTAAATGTTCAAAGGTATTGTGGTGGCTTCTTGGATAATCTCGTCAATGAATGCCAGATATTCGTTTTCGCTTTTAAAATTTGACTTAATTTTCCGGTCTACCCTGTAAAGAATATGATCGCGTATAAAGGCTTCTTCAAAAACAGAACAGATAATTACATATTTATGTGTCAGGTCAATCTTCGAAAGAAGATGATTTACTTCAAGATAATCACCACCGCTGCTCAAGATCAATATCTCGGCTTTCGAAGCAGACAGTTCCAGCGTTTCTTCACGAATTTCTATTAAACGTGGGTGTTTGGTGAGGGTTGTTACGATATTCACTTTTGATAGATTGATCATCTGCCAAGCCACATAGCTATAGCTCGTTTTAATGGGCAATGGCTGCCGCGGTGCTTCTATCTTTCTCGCGTGGGACAATAGAAAATAAAGCATAGCCTTTGGAGAATAAATGTTGCCAGCAGCATTTGCTGCCTTGAGTACCTCTTCATCAAGCTGATAATTTTCAGGGAAATAGGAGGCGGCCATTTCGATAGAAATACGTAGCGGGCCATATTTCCAAGCTCTATATTTTCCACAGACTTTTCTCGAAATAATCTTGCTTTTGTCAGCTGGCTCAGCGATAAGAAGTTGTCCGATCGCGCTGAAAAATTTTACAGTTTTTTGAATGATTTCCTTCATATTTTTAGGTTGCTAGGTTAATTTAACAATGAATTTTATAAATAGTCTTGGGTATAGCGCTTAAAAAACTCGGTTGCGGTCATGCCGGTTTTCTTTTTAAAAAAGCGGACAAAGCTACTCGGTGATGTGTAGCCCAGTTCATAGGCGATCTCGTCGGTATGCATGCCGTCTACAATATATTTCTTGGCGAGATCCAGCATGAATTCTATTTTCAGCTCTTGGGGACTCTGTCCATAATAAAGCTGGATAAGCTGATGCAGATAGTCCATACTGATCCCGAGCTGCCAGGCAATATCTTCCAGTTTAAAATCCTGACCATGCTCGGCTGTAGCCTGCTGAATGGCTGCATGGGCTTCTTTGGATTTGATTTGGGATTCCGAAATCTTGTCATATTCTTCAAAGATCTTTTCCTTGGATAGCTGGATTAGTTTCTTGATACCCCAAAGAATATTGACCTCACTGTCGAGGTCGCCTTTCTTGATGTTTGACGCTATGGAATTCATCAATGAAATAGTTCGGACGCCGGCACGGAAATCGATGCTGCACCATACATGCGGATCTTGTTGTCGATAGGCATGGATCAAGGGGTGAAGAAACTGGAAGGGACGCTCATTGCCATCGCGAAAAATGCTGCCGCGGAAATAAAAGTTAACGAGGGTATACTTTCCGGCAGGAACATGGATTTCATAATCACCTATGGTTAAGTAGAAATAACGGCCGCGATTGCAAGAAATGCTGTAGCTGATCTGCTTCCTTATATCCCTGATCTGAATGGCACGATCTTCTGTGAACAGATAAAATATGTGCATATCTAAACGCGTGACTTGTATAGGAATAACAATGTCGACGGGCAGATGCAGATCCAATATATTGATGTAGCCGAGCATGCCGTCAAACTGCTGCAGGCAGGCCTCCCCATTTTGGTTTTCGTAGTATTCGTAGTCTGCATTGGACATGTTTATTCGCGGCTGCAGCGTATCAGTTCCAGGACTGATCGGCTGGTCAAATACCTGGGCGAGATCGATCTGTAATGTTTTCTTCATAATGGTTATAGGTCAATATAATCCCCCCGGTCAGGATTTCGGGATGATCGGGGGAAGTGGTTTTTGGATAACGTAGGGTCGATCAGGTGCTAGGTCACTCTGTAGGAAATCCGGATAAACAGAGGGGTGAACGTCATCCGCACCACAGCATCCTGCCATTCATCGAGGCCGTGAACCATGAGCTCCTTAAATTCTGGATCATCATCATCACCTTTGTCGTCTTTTTGGAATTGAAGTATGTTGCCCTGCATGAGATAATTGCTTATCGCAGTGCCCAGTTGTTTACGATCGGTATCGGAAAGCTTGTAAAGCTGCTGCACCTGATGGGTTTTCAGATTAAAATTGTGTTCCATCCAGACAGCAAAATCGTCTTTAAGAAGTTGCATCTCCAGTGCTCGCTCCGCTATTGGCAGAGCGAGAATCGTGGCTACTTTTTGTGCCACGCCTGCATTGTCAAAGTTCTCTTTCATTCAAATTGTATTTTTGCAAATATTTATTTAAATAGATCAAATTAGCAACCGCCGTGTCCTAACCTCCGGTATTTTGGAGGAAATTCTTCTTTTGAGCGAATGAATTTTGCTTAATATTTGATTTTATTTAGTAAATTGGGTGTGTAAACCAGTAGAAACCTAAGCCATTTAAGAGAGCTTGACGTAGCATATGAAAGTATTAAAACTAACGGTGGAGAGTTTTCTCATCTCCATGCTTTTTAATTTAATCGGAAATCACGGTATTTATCTGAATCGATTTTGGACACAGACCTATTGGATGTGGACAGTGGCATTTGCAATTGCGATTGGTACTGCGGTCGTGTTCACGCAGATGTTTCTCAAAGCCTTTTGGACTTATTGGCAGAAGCAGTATCCTGATCGGATACTCATGAGCAAGGGGAGGATCAAGACCAAGAGTATACCCAAAGGCCAACTCTTCTGTGCAATTCTTGCTACAACTACACCGATTCTATCCATTTATCTCTTCTTTATTTATTTGTTCGCTACGCACCGAAGGGAAGATACGTACAGCTTGTTTAGAAGCTATCTGTTGCATTATATGCCTTTTATTGTTACAGGTTGTGTAGCCTACGTAAGCTATGTTTTTCTTAACGGCAAATTATGGTGGCTGACAACTGAAAATGTGATGGCACTGTTCGGGAAAGAGGTTTTAGCGCAGCGTAGCCTTGTTGAAAATACAGCAGAAAAAGAAGTTGTCATAACACCTCCAAGTGTATTGGATAAGACTATCGTCATCGGGTCACTCTATGATGTGCTGTACAGCCATTCACCATTCAGTCCCAATACTTTGGGGGCGGATGCTGTGCGTATGTTTGATGTTCCCTTTTATTTTTCCCAAAAAAGAAAAAAGGAAGTCATCCTCATCAACGGTACCCGCTTAGAGGCCAATCATTTCGTGCAGGAGCTGGAAGATAAGGGGCTTGATAAATGGTATTTTCGCATCAATAGCACCTGTAGGGTAAATATGATGCACGTGCGTCAACCGATATTGCCAAATGCCACTTACCTGGAGTTCCGCAAGGAAGTGTTTGACAGCCTCAAGTTGAATATGACGGAATTGGAGATCAGCAACCTGCTGCAGATAACGGAATGGATGCGCAAAGAAAAAAAGCTAAAGGATTTTTTGGATAACGTCAATAAGTTAGAGCATGAGGGATGGGATTACCTTTTACCGCTCAATTGAATCATCCCACTTTATAAACTTAGATAGACCGAGCACAGTAGGCAACAGGTCTGCTGCTGCGCTGGATTTCGGCGGTTAGTCGAGCTAACCTTACACGTTTATGTTTTTTGTTAAAGGATCTCCTGATCAGCAGGAGATTAATCCTCATTTTGTGTCCAATGCGACAGGTATTCGCCTAAAAATCCACTATTCTTTTCAACTAAAACCAAGCATCGAAAATACGCCTTTAGAAGCTAAGCTGGACCGTATCCTTGACCTGCTGCAGGAACAGCAGTATACCGAGCTCCACAAGCTGACAGGTACGATGACCATCCACGAAGTCGCCTATTTTTTGAGCAAAAGTGTGCGCACCATCGAGCGCCGTATCGCCAAAGGCCTACTCAAGGCTACCTATAAAGAGGGCAATGCGGATCTCTTCCTCAAAAAAGATGTGGTGCAGCTGTATGTGACCGAATATAAAAAATGGCCGCGGCAAATGCCTTAAATCCCTACACTATTCGTACCTGCTTCGTATTACCTTCGGAGATGAGCTAAAGAGCAGCTACTGTTGAACCACTGCTGAACGGTAATTCCCTGTTCGGAGACTGGTCAAGGTCTGTTCAGCATCTGTACAAGATCTATTGACGATCCGAAGCAGGTACGGAGCTGGTCCGAAACAAAGGCCTGAGATTGCTGCTCGAGCGCTTAGTTTTTGAAGTGCCAGACGAAGGTGTACCTGAAATGTGTCCGATTTCAGGGCTTATTTTATACCGGCTATCGTATACTCTCCGACAGGCCGCCGACAAAAGTCGGGTTGCCGCCGACGAGTCTCCGCCAACCTGTTTTACGCTATTGACAAGGGGCTGTGTGATGTGGTATGTTTGTCGAAGTAAAGCAGCACATACCGGTATAAATGAAAGCTTTATGGGTTTTAACTTTTTAAATAAAACAACATGGCAACAATCAACAATGGTGTAATCGGAAGAGCAAGCGGTAAAGTCGGCGCGGTGATCGCCTCGTCCTGGAAATCTATCAACTACCTCAAAGGTTTGCCCAAAAAGCGGACGAAAGGGATGTCCGAAGAGCAGCTGATCCAACAGGACCGTTTTCTGAAAATCTCCAAATTTCTGATGCCGATCACGCCGATCCTGCAGGTGGGGTTTGGGCTGTCCAAAACCGATAAGATGACGCCCACAAACGTGGCACTGCAGCTCAATATCGCCCAGGCGGTAACCGGTACTTATCCAAACTTTAGCTTGGATTACAGCAAGATCGAAATCAGTACGGGTTCTTACCTCAACGGTGGCGGCATGGAGGCTGCTGTGGATAGCGGAATTCTTTCTATCTACTGGGATACCATCCTCAACAGCCTTTACAAGACCAAGGCAGATGATCAGGTCATTATCCTGGTCTATTCACCCGAAAAGGATGAATTTATGACAGCACCAACACCACCGACCCGTGCCGCCGGTACAATAGACATCGTGATTCCGGCACACCTGCTCGGAGGCAAGGGGCATGTCTGGATTTTCTTTACAGACCGCAAAGCCGAAAAGGTATCAAAAAGTACGTATCTGGGTGAGTTTGACCTGGCTTAGCCGCTGATGGAGTAATGGGACGGGAGGAGCACAATGCTCCTCCTGATTTTAGAACACAAAACGATAAGATATGCTGGTGATTTCTGAGTTTAAAAAGCAGGTTAAAGATCCGACACGTAAGGAGGCTGCGCAGGAGCGCTTTCGGCTGGCACGCCGGTTTTTAAATCCACTGTATCCACTTATCCTCAAGGGTTATGGCCATAGCAAGTGCACGGTGCAGGCGGCTTTTGGCCGTGCCATGTCACATACGCTGACCAATGTGATACAAGGTGAATATCCGAATTTTGAGATCGTGCCCGCCCTGGCAAAAATCAGCAACGGCATGTTGTCTACGCTCGAGGTGAGTACCTGTGTACGCGCATCCAATACGATTCAGCTGAGCTGGAATGTAACCGAATCCGCCATCAAAGATTATAGCCAATGGGATGATCAGATCATACTTTGTGCTTATGATATTATTGGTGAGCAGGCCGCGATTAATGAACAACAGGTGCTGCGGCGGGATGTCCAAATGACTATTGAGCTGCCATCTATCCTGCATGATAGGCCGGTGCACCTGTACCTGTTCCTACATGATCGTGATGAAAACCTGTACTCCAGAAGTCAATACCTCGGTCTTTTCTAATTAAAATTTAGCGTATGAAATCAACGATAAAAATACTTCGTACAAAACAGGGCAAGCATAGCACGCTGTCCGAGATCTACGTGAACAATCAATTTGTCTGCTACGGTCTGGAGAATATCCCGCGGCCGGTGAAAATAAGGGGTGAGACCGCCATACCTGCCGGGCATTACCCGCTGGGTTTTAACCGGGACGGGGCAATGAATGGCCGTTACTACGACGATTACCCAAAAATGCACCGTGGTATGCTGGAGATAGGGGCTATACCCAACTTTAGCTATGTCTACTTCCACAAAGGGAATAGCTACAAAGAAACTGCTGGCTGTGTGCTAGTGGGCAATCAGTATGTGCTGGAAGATGGTGACTACCGCCTGCTAGCCTCGGGCGTCGCCTACAAAAAGTTCTATCCGCTAGTAGCCGAACTGATGCTGCAGGGGCTCGTCGAAGTGCAAGTCGAATGAACTGAGCCTGTGCTAAAGAATTAATCACCCTTAAAAAAGTACTCATGAAAAAAATCTTCAATAAAATAGGACAAGTGCTGCAGTTGGTTCTGGCGGCACCTGTTAAACTGCCGGGAAAGGTAGGGAATGTAATAAAATACCTGGCCCTGGGGCTTGGCATCGTGGAAACGGTATTGGACGAGGATAAGTCACCGCCGGAGAGGGACGATAAGGGTGCTTCAGCGGGCGCCACGGAGCATAGGTCCGTTAAAGATGGAAGCGAAAATACCGTAGAAAGGAGCGCGACGGATGAAATTGAATGATATCCGCATCTCAGCTATCGGCGGTACCATCTGTTCCATCTGGGCTAGTATTTCGCTAGGCGATGTATTGCAAACCGCCCTGACAGCGGCCTTGGGCACCCTGGTCAGTTTTGCTACAAGTAGGCTACTGGCCAAATTGGGTAAACGGAAAAGATGAATTCGAATAGAAAGGCGCACAGGATCGTGCGCCTTATCACAGGATATCGCCTTTAAGGCTAAAAGCCTGCTGTATCTTGGTCCGCAGCTCTAAAAAGCAGATTTTAATGATACTATCTTAGCTTGTAGCAATCCTTCTTCTAAATTCAAGGGGTGAGATTTCCGTTTTCTTTTTGAATAGACGATTGAGTGACTGCGGCTGTTCAAAACCGAGCTGATAGGCAATTTCGGCAACGGAAAGTTCGGACCTGGACAGCAGATCCTTTGCCTTTTCAATGAGTTTATGCTGGATATGGTTCTGGGCGCTCTCTCCGGTCTGCGAACGTAATAAATCGCTTAAATAGTTTTTCGACATGTTGAGCCGCCCGGCAAAATAGCCCACCTGGGGTAAACCGCTACGCCCGGTTTCATCATTGATATACTGATCCAGTAGCTGTTCGAAGCGACTGACCAGGGGAACATTGTGCACTTTACGGGTAATAAACTGCCGGTTGTAGAACCGCTGCGAATAAACCAGCAGCAGGTCGATAAAACTGACAATGGCGTCCTGGCTATAGCTGTCAATCGGACTGTCGTATTCGCTCAAAATCCCTTTTCCGATATTTCGGATCTGCTCTTTTTCCCGGTCGGACAGAAAAAGTGCTTCGTTGACTTCATAGTCGAAAAAACTATAGCTGCCGATTTTGTTGGCCAGATCGTAGCTGCGGATAAAGTCGGGATGAAAAACAAGGGAATATCCGACTTCGGCAGTGGTTGTCGTGGGGTCAACGCTGATGGTCTGCCCGGGTTTAAAGAAGGTCATCAGGCCTTCCCTAAAATCGTATTGATGGGGCCCATACCGCAATACGCATTGCGCATCTTCTTTGACAGAAATGCAGTATAGGTTGAGCTGAAAGGTGGTCTCGACCGATGGATGCACAGGTTTGTTCTGTGAGAAATCGGTGATGCTAAAAAGCGGATGCCGGGGTTTGGGCAGCTGCAGCGCTTCATGATAGTCGGCGATGCTATTGACCCTGATCAGTATTGATTCTTTCTTTGACATGCTTGTATGGCCTGTTAATTGATAAACGAATTTAAGTAAAATGCCATGCTTTCTGCAAGCATGGCATTTATATTTTTTTAGGACTGCAGGGGCATGCTGACATCCCGCGATCCTGTATCCAGGCCAACGGGCAGAATCGCTTCAATGCGTTGCAGTTCTTGGTCGGTCAGCAGGATGTCGGTTGCGGCGATATTCTGCTCCACATAGCGCACTCTTTTTGTGCCCGGTATCGGCACGATTCCCTTTTGGATCAGCCAGGCCAGAGCCAGCTGGGACGAGGTGACGCCTTTTTCCCTGCCGATTTGTTCGAGCTCCCGGACCAGATCGAGGTTTTTATAAAACTGCTCACCCTGAAACCTCGGGATCAGTCTGCGGAAATCATCTTCGGGGATATCGTCCGGCGATTTGATCTCACCGGTGATAAACCCGCGGCCCAGAGGGGAGTAGGCCACCAGGCCGATACCCAGCTCTCGGGTCAGATCGTATACACCATTGGTCTCCACTTCGCGTCCGAATAGGGAGATTTCATTCTGTACAGCGCTGATCGGGAAGGTCGCATGTGCTTTTTGGATCTGTGCGGCACTGACTTCTGAAATGCCTAGATACTTCACCTTGCCCGCGGTAACCAGTTCGCCCATGGCACCGACAGTTTCTTCAATAGGTACGTTGGGATCGGGACGGTGCATATAATAGAGGTCAATTACATCGGTATCGAGATTTTTTAGCGAGCGCTCGACAGACTTCCGGATATAATCCGGACGGCCGTTGATGCGCCAGGTCACCTGATCGTTATCATCAATCTCAAAGCCGAATTTGCTGGCCAGGATAAATTGATCGCGTTGGCCGCGTATAGCTTTGGAAATCAATCTTTCGTTTGCAAATGGACCGTACAGATCGGCTGTATCCAAAAAGTTGCCGCCCAGTTCCAGTGACCGGTGGATGGTAGCGATGGATTCCTGCTCGTCGGCCTTGCCGTAGATATCGCCTGTGGATGCAAAACTGCTCATCCCCATGCAGCCTAAGCCGATCATCGGAATTTCAAGTCCCTGCTCGCCTAATTGTCTTGTTTTCATCTGCTTCTCATTTTTGTTACCCAAATTTACGCGTAGGACCGGCCGCAGGCTTATCCCAATTACAGAATGTTGTAACTGAATTACAGATCTTAACAGGTTGTTTCCGTTTAATACCAGATGACCAGTGGCAGTTTATTCTAATTGCCACGAAATAGCAATTCGGTTAAGCGACTCTGAATTTTTCTTTATAAGCATCTTCGAGGTACTGTCCCCAGGAAGAATATGATCCCACGGTTATGCTGATCGAGGAGAGCCATGAGGAGATAAAAAGGTTGTTTGGGCGGTAAAAACAGGAAGAAAGAATAGAAAGCATAGGTCAGGTTTTCGCTTTGGGGGCTGTTGCCGCTAACCGTGCGCGCCTTATTTGTGATGCAAAATCTTTACTTTTTATCTTTTTTTAATTTCCGAAAATAGCCGATCGACATCTTTTTTAGCGAATAGGCCAGTTCCCTCCGCCATTGTTGTCGCTGAGCCGCATGCAATTCCCATCTGAAGGACATGTTCGAGATCGCCTTGTTGCGCTAAGACAGACACCATGCCGGCGACCATACTGTCACCAGCTCCCACAGTACTACGTACTTTTACGACTGGGGAAGGTAGCTGGATTTTTTCTGTTTTTGAATACAATATAGCGCCCTGTGCACCTAGGGAGACCACGATAAGCGTAGCTTTCCCCTTCGAAATTAGCTGCTGGGCGGCTATATCCAGATCGGAATGCTCCAATTCCTCTTTTCCAACAAGAGCTGCGAGCTCGCCGGCATTCGGTTTGATTAAAAAGACACCTTCCTCCAATGCAAGGCGAAGTGCATCGCCAGATGTATCAACTATTATTTTACTGCCCTTCGTTTTGTACGTATTGATCATTGATCGTATAAACTCGGGCGGCATACCAGCGGGCATACTACCGCTGATAACGACAAAATCAGGTATATCCGTGAGTTCCTCAATCGAAGTCCTAATCCCATCCAGTTCGTTGGATTCAACTTGTTCGCCTGGAAACCCGAATCGATATTGCTGATTGGTTGCGCTGTCGACCACAATAAAGTTTTCGCGGGTCTCGCCGTTCACCCGTATAGGATCTACAGCAATATCTTCCAGCTTCAATAAGCTTTCGAGTAAACTGCCTGTCTTTCCTCCGGATGTAAACAAAGCAGTCGAAGCCAAACCAAGTCTTTTCAAGGCGCGAGATACGTTAATTCCGCCGCCACCGGGTTCATATACAGGTGCTTCACAGCGCAATTTCTTTTCAGGAACGATATGTTGTACGCTGGTACTCTTGTCTACGGATGGGTTCAGGGTTATTGTTAATATAGATTTTGCCATTTGTTTATATTATAAATGTGAATCATTGCTGTTGGTAGACGAGGTCTTTGCTCAGGCAGTGTTCTTCCCAGGGTAGTGTTATAAGCCGGCTATGCGCGTTAGGGAGAATGATACTTTTTGATGTTGGCAGGTAAAAATGGTTTTTGTTACCACTGATAAGGGTATCGCGTAGATCGGGAATCTTTTTGAGGTTGCGCTGTAAGGCGGCAAAAAATGCTTTTGCGGATTTGTCCGCGTGCTTCATAATCTGCCGTAAGTGGATGATTTCTCTTGTCCGGTCCGTTTCATAACCACCGCTTCCTGCAATGGTATATTCGGCTACAGGCGAGTCATAGAAGACACCTGAATCTACGCTGGTTTCCTGATCTGAAAAAGGATAGGTGGACAGGAAAAAACCATGATAATCCGCTGATGAAAAGCTTTTTAAGAATGCTAACTCATTTTCCTTGCTATATTTCACATAACTCCGTTTGCCTGAACGACGGTTTATCTTTTCAATATAGGCGTGCGCCCGATGTTTTTCCATCGTTTCATCGCAATGCTGAAAAAATAGCTCCGCAGGTATAGCAATCCAAAAGTATTGGCCCATTTTTTTTCTGTATTTAATTTAACATATATGGTTTGGCGCTGAAATCAAATTTTACACGTTTATCCATGTTGGTTTGTATGCAAGTTGATATAAAATAAGCCGTAATGTTATACTAACGAAGTTAATGAAAGTATGGCTAAATCTTTAACAAGAGTGGACGAAAATATCCGGGCCTCCAATGGACGGTATAATTATTTTGTTTACTTGTGCTAGCGCGAGTTGTTGTGGAATATACTCAATTGTTTGATTTTCGTAATCTATTGCTTCGATTTAGTTATTACTGACATCTATTGAAGTTCTAATTTTGTCCTATAAATAAATTAGATATGGAAACAAATAAAGTATGGTTTATAACGGGGGCTTCCAAGGGAATGGGGTTGTCGTTGGTAAAAAAACTTATCGTAGCGGGGTATAGCGTAGCAGCAACAAGTCGAAAATCTCAGCGTTTAATAGACGCCGTCGGACATGTTGAGGGGCCACGGTTCTTACCGCTGGAAGTCGATTTGACAAGTGAGAAATCCATCAACGAAGCGTTTGAACGTACGGTTGTACACTTTGGGAAAATCGATGTTTTGGTGAATAATGCAGGCTATGGGATCGGCGGAGCTGTAGAAGAAATAAATCAGGAAGAGATCAACGATAGTTTTAACATTAACGTAATGGCTGTAATTAAGACGATGCAGTCTGCGATGCCTTACTTCAGGCAGCAGAAATCGGGCAATATTATCAACATATCGTCTATTGCGGGGTTTGCCCCGGGAATTGGCTGGGCGATGTATGCTGCTACGAAATATGCGGTGACAGGACTTTCAGAGGTTATGGCAGAAGATGTGAAGGAGTTTGGTGTTAAAGTGACGATGGTGGCACCGGGGGCATTCCGGACGGAGTTTCTGGACGAAAACTCCCTTGTTTTTGCTGAAAAGAAAATTGATGGCTATACTGCGGTGAGAAGCTCCCACGAAAAATATGCAGCCATGAACGGATCTCAAATCGGTAATCCGGAATTGCTGGCTCAGGTTTTTATAGATCTGGTAAAGAATCCCAACCCGCCTGTACGGCTCTACCTCGGAAGCGATGCCTACAAAAGGGCAACGGAAAAAGTAGAATTGCTTTCAGAAGAATTAGAAAGTAATAAGTATATTTCTTATTCCACTGATTTTAATTGAAAATCTCATACTTAAAATAAAAAGCGTTGTCATTACTGAGTGACAGCGTTTTTTATTTGATTTTCGTACATTTACTACTATGGAAAAAATGCAGTCGCTGGAGGGGTTTTACCAATCTAAATTTGACCGGATACCCGAAAATTTCCGTCATGGGGTAGGACATTTCAATGTTTTTAAAATAGATGAATATATAGGGAAGCATGCTAAGCCAGTGGTCTACAGCAGGAAGGATTATTTTAAGATAACCCTGATTATCGGTAGAAACCGAATACATTATGCTGACAAGGTCATTGAAATTAAAAAGCAGGCCTTATTTTTTACGAATCCGCAGATCCCTTACAAATTTGAATGGATTGACGATTATAAAGCTGGATTTTTTTGTGTTTTTACGGCATCATTTTTTCACCATTTTGGCAACCTAAATGATTACGAAGTCTTTAAAACCAACACCTTACCTGTTTTTGAGCTGACAGATGAGCAATTGGAAGATATAAAGCAGATATACATAAAGATGCAGGCTGGATTAGAGTCGGATTATGCACATAAATATGATCTGCTCAGAAATCTCGTGTTTGATCTACTTCATTACACGCATAGGATGAAAACGGCTTCTAAAGTTGAAAAGCAGCAGGCGAATGCTTCTCAACGCATTACGCATATGTTCCTGGAGCTTTTAGAGCGTCAGTTTCCGATTGAAGATGTGAGGCATCGGATCTGCTTTCGATCGCCCGGCGAATTCGCGGGGCAGCTTTCCGTCCATATCAATCACCTTAATCGCGCCGTCAAAGAGACTACTGAAAAAACAACCTCCGCAATTATTGCGGGGCGTCTGTTACAGGAGGCTAAAATATTACTGAGACATACCGAATGGAATGTCTCGGAAATCGCTTATTCTTTAGGTTTTAAAGAGGCTACTCATTTTAATAATTTCTTCAAAAAAGCGATGCAGATG
>PJUE01000320.1_pt1 | contig 38971 bp, 30 predicted proteins | sample 1512171 | NCBI WGS metagenome assembly PJUE01 (sample SAMN08177674, study PRJNA422409) | Feces metagenome, whole genome shotgun sequencing project. | isolation source: Chicken feces (3) enriched on wood chips: alkali lignin treatment | host: Gallus gallus | place: USA: Madison | collected 2015-01-15
AAATACCGCGGAGTGGCTTCCCCCGGAAGATTGTATTTCTGGGCAAGTTGGGAATAACTCAGCTTTCCGGCAAGGTATTCTCTGGAAACGAGGATCTTGAAGCTATCGCTGTAAACTTGCTGTACCCCTGATTTACGTTTTGTCATACGCTTTTTCATAATATTAAATTTAAGATTTTAATATTCGGTTTTTGTAAACCTTTTTCAGGAATGGACATTTACATTTGGTCTAATACGGTTCTTACTTTACAGTTGATTTCGATTTCTCGTTCATAAAAAAGCCCCCAAAAAGTTAAACACTTTTGGAGGCTGCAAAAAGATCCTTTTTATACTGAATATTTTGTTACGCGGTCACTGATGCTGCTGAAGTCTGAACTTGACGGTCAACCTTCTTAACCAATCCCTGCAATACATTTCCAGGACCAACCTCAACAAAAGCCGTTGCACCATCTGCCAACATATTTTGTACCGTTTGTGTCCATCGAACAGCACCGGTTAACTGCGCAATCAGATTTTGCTTGATAACCGCTGGATCTGTCTGCGGCTTGGCATCAACATTTTGATAGATCGGACAGCTAGGCGACAAAATATCTACAGCTTCAATAGCTGCTTGCAATTCCACCTTAGCAGATTCCATCAATGGTGAGTGAAATGCGCCACCAACATTTAGCTTTAATGCGCGCTTAGCACCAGCCTCGGTCAACAAAGCACAAGCCTTGTCCACCCCTTCAATAGATCCCGAAATAACCAATTGCCCGGGACAGTTATAATTTGCAGCTACCACGACGTCATCAACCTGAGCACAGATATTTTCCACTATGGCGTCTTCCAGACCTAATATCGCAGCCATCGTCGAAGGCTGAAGCTCACATGCTTTTTGCATTGCATTAGCGCGCTGTGCAACCAATTTCAAGCCATCTTCAAAGCTCAATGCACCGGCCGCTACCAAAGCCGAAAACTCACCTAATGAGTGACCTGCAACCATGTCCGGCTGAAAAGAGTCGCCCAACGCTTTCGCCAAAATAACCGAATGCAAGAAAATAGCCGGTTGGGTTACTTTGGTTTGTTTCAATTCCTCATCTGTACCAGAAAACATGATATCCGTGATACGGAACCCCAAAATATCGTTAGCCTGTTCAAACAAAGCTTTCGTTTCGTCATTTAAATTATACAGGTCCTGCCCCATTCCAACAAATTGGGCACCTTGACCAGGAAATACATATGCTGTTTTCATCCCTTATATTTTTTATTCGTTTATTTGTCTGCTACCATAGGTATTGAATCTGCCTTTGGCAGTCAATGGTTGATGAGAACGAATTCCCCTAAGCGCAAACTTAGATAAATTGCTTTTTATATGCAATATAAATTCATTTCAGCCAGCTATTATTCCCATCCTCGGCCGATCGATCCAATACCATTCATCGCCTCTTAAGGAATAATGTAAGGCCTTAAATTCAATCTTCGGGAACAAAACTAAGCGACAACATCTTCTTCGGATCAAATACATCTTGTGCTATTTCCAGCAGCTCTTTACTCGTCAAGTGCTGGATCTTTTCAATTACTTCATCCAATAAGATAACACGATCATAGTCCATCACGTTTTTCGCCGCTGAGATAATCATGCTCATACGGTTCTCTTCGGTCAAAGCTATCTGCCCAATAAATTTCTGCTTCGCCCTTTTTACCGCAGTTTCAGATAGTGGTTGTTCGCTTAACTTTGTAAGTTCTTTAAAGACGAGTTTTTTTGCCTTTTCAACTTTTTCTTCATCCGTACCAAGGTAAATACTAAATAACCCTGTATCCGAAAAAATAGTATAATTAGATTCAATGGTATAGGCAATTCCATATTTCTCCCGAATGGAAAGATTTAGGATTGACCCCATCCCCATTCCACCAAGCATATTATTTAAAAGCAGCAGCCCCGTCTTACGGTCATCACGATAGCTATAGGCTAAAGAACCGAGAATATAATGCACCTGATTAATTGGCTTACCTACGGCAACATGCTGTTCAATAAGCGGTCTGACATCATTACGAAGACGGGCTATTGTATTTGAAGGTACCGTCCCAAATACTTTGTGTAACAATCGCTCAACTTCTTTAAGCGTATAATTGCCCGTGATACCAATGACCATTTCATTTGTATCATAATTTGCCCGCATGAAATCAACAATATCATCCTTTTGCAGCGCAAGAAGCTGATCTTCTAGCCCCAAAATATTGTGTCCTAAACCTGACCCCTGAAAAACCAGATCTTCAAAATCATCTACAATAGACTCTTCCGGGCTATCCAGGTAAGACGCCATTTCATCTACAATGACAGATTTTTCTTTATCCAATTCTATCTCAGGAAAAGTGGAATGAAAAAAGATATCTTCAAAAAGATCTAACGCACGACTTAAATATGGCTGAAGAATAGAGGCATGCACACAGGTATATTCTTTTGTCGTGTAAGCATTCAAATCCCCGCCAACCGATTCCAAATGATTTATAATCTGTTGTGTAGAGCGTCTTTCTGTTCGTTTGAATAGAAGATGCTCAATAAAATGGGCTACACCATATTTTCCAGCAGACTCGTCCCGAGACCCCGCATTGATGACCATGCAGACATGAGTAACCGGTAAATTTTGATATTGAAATACTACGCGTATTCCGTTTGAAAGTCTAATAATTTCGTATTCCATGCAGTACAAACTTGCTGTAGCTTCTTTTAGTTTATCTATTTTTGTGCGCCCATTAATCCTGACGATCTCCCCTAAAACAAAAAATATAAAATCTTACATTTTTCACCACTCTGCTCAATCTTCAAACCGTAGGCCACATGAAGCCGTCACAAAACTAGGCATTTTTAAATGCAAAACGGTCATAGCGAAATCACTATGACCGTTTTTATAGCTATCTAAAACCAGATTACATACGCGGAGGTCTCATTCCGCCCGGAAATCTGTTCTCTCCTTCTGGATTTCCCATCGCAAATTTTTGGAATTTATAGGTAAACAAAATCATAAAATATCGCCCCAAACGGTTGGTACGGCTATCTGTAATCATAGATTCATTGAATGTTCTGGAAACATTCGTTTGCTGGTTTAATAAATCAAACGCCTGTAAACGTACAGTACCACGTTGTTGACTCAAGAACTTCTGCTCGAGGTAGGTATTTATGACAAAAGGATTTGCATTAATGCCGGCACCATAACCATTGTTGAACTGCTTGGAGAGATCTGCTCCGAAAATGGTTGTTTTTGTAATATTGACCGATCCAATTAAGGTCGGTGTCCAGGACGAAACATTCGTATTACGATTAGTCAATGAGTTCTCCGTATGATTAAATTGATAACGTACTCCTGGATTAATTTCTAGGTTTTCCGAAGGGTTATATCTAAACATCAAACCTTGATTCAGCACGATATTTCGTGCTACGTTCTTTTGGCCGATGTTATCGTCCTTTTCAGTAGATATATAACCCATAGTTTTGCTATAGGATATCCCCCCCATCAACATAATATTATATGTTTTTTCTTTCAATGATTTTCCATAGTGGTAAAAAGAATTCACATTAAAAGGTTTATCACTTGTTTCATTTAAGTAACGTGTTTCAGAAACTAAGGTTGAGTTTGTCTGTCCTGTTTGATAATCCATTAAATCATCAAAATAGCTTTTGCTCAAGCTCACAATCTTGTTGTTAGTCAAACCGGCATTAACGAACGCAAAAAAGTTGTTTCCCTTTTGAAAATCATTCTTACGGAATCTTACATTCAATTGATGGCTAAACTCTGGATTCAGATTGGCATTACCGATCACAATACTGGTCCGGTTTGTACTCATATCAAAGGGCAGGATCTGGGTTACCGAAGGCTCGTTAGGTGTTCCTGAATAATTTACCGTAATATTAGATTGCCTAGAGAATTTATACTCAAACCGTGCAATAGGCATCCAGTTCATGTTGTTCCGATGAATTGGCACCACTAATCCCGAACTGATCGCATCGCCTCTCAATTGAGAAGGCTGGGCCGCTGCCCCAATGGAATAGGTTATTTTATCGCCGCTATACAAATAGTTTGCACCTATCTTATGTGTCGTAAAGGAGTAATCATAATTGTAATCAAAATTCAACTTCGGATCTTCTGCTATAAGGTTTCCATCGCGATCAAATCCTTGTTGTTTGTTCGAATTGTCATACTTGTTTTTGTTGAAATCATAGGTAAATTCCACTTTTCCCTTTTCAGAAACCGGTTCGGTATAATTCACCGAAGCCCCCCCATTCCAACTTTTATTATTTGCTTCCAGAATTGTCCTTTCATAAATCGAATCTAGTGGAGCGTTTGCATTATTGGGATCAGCCAATAGCCTATCTAAAATTGCGTTTTGATCTTTCGTTGTTTTTGCATTGTTGAAGTTCATGTTGACAAAAACATTCCGCCCTTTATCATTGAACTTATGGTTGTACAATCCACTAATTCCAAATCTCGGTGCGGAGGAATTTGCAACAATATCTTGGACTTGTGAATTATTAAATACTCCACTGCGGTAAGTGATTGAATTGGTTCCTGTCGTTACATCACTATTGTCGTAACCAAACTGGGGCGAAATTTTGATATAATCTTTTGTTGTAGGCTTCCATTCGACATTTGCCTCAAAACGATGGCTATCGCCAACCGTGTTCGAATTGGATGTCACACTGTCCGTCTGCATAATGTTTGGTAATGTATTTTCCTGAAAACGTTGGGATAGTGTTGTATTGTTGCTATGGCTAAAACTATAGCTACCATAAACTGTCAGTTTATCACTAAAGTCTTTACGGTAATTCAGTCCTATGGAACCAATTTTTGTCAAACCGTCCGAACCGCCAAACATCCCGCCACCACGGCGACCGCCACCACCTTGGCCACGACGTGCACCGCCACCTACAGTACTAAAATCAAATAAAGGCGCATTAGTATTGTTTAAATTTCCCAATACAGAAATCTGTTCGCCTTCGCGCATTCCCATCCACATCCCTGTCGCTTGGTAGCGATCTTCGGTTCCCACGCCAGCCCGTAGGGTAGTCATGTGTCCTGTATTGTATTTTGGATCAATCTGAATATTTAATACTTTTTCTGAATCACCCGTTTTATTGCCAGTGACATTGGCCATATCGCCATAATCATCAATCACCTGCATTTTTTGGATAATATTTGCCGGTAGATTCTGTGTTGCTGTCTTGACATCCCCACCAAAGAAATCCTTTCCATTTATACGAACTCGCTTGACAGACTCCCCTTGTGCCGTTACATTACCGTCTTTATCGACTTCGACCCCTTGTAATTTTTTTAAAGCGTCCTCGGCAACTGCCCCATCACGCAACTTCAGATCTTTCATCGTATATTCGAGGGTATCACTTTTGACAACCACCGTAGGCACACCATCAACAACGACTTCCTGCAGCATCTGCGAATTCTGTTGCAAAGTCAAACTTGGAATAATGTGTTTTGATTCGCCTTTGGGGATACTAAATTCCTGCTCAAAACGTTCGAATCCAAGGTTTGAAACCGTAATTTTAAAGGTATCGGCCTTGACCTTATCAAAGATAAAGATCCCGGCCATATTGGATCCTGTCGTCATAGAATCCAATTTTGACGTTAATTTCACCGTTGCCCCGGCAACAATTCGATTCTTGTCGTCCTTCAACATTCCCTGTACGCTCTTCGTCTGGCCGTAAACGGTCCATCCCATCAACATACTAAACAAAAAAAGCATAAAGCCTCTCATAATACGTATTTTTATATTTCTATAATTGATAAATCTTTGACTCTAAAACTATTGCTCAAGTTTAATTTGAAACAATGTGGCCTAGACAAGAACAAACTTTTATTTTGTTAATGGAGATTATTCCCACGGTTTAATAGTCTAGCGCTCTAAATCTTTACAAAAGAAGACATTATTAGTGTTAATTAATGTAAACGGGCGATATTCACACAGAAGTTACAATAGATAACTCTAAATTTATTTGTATTTTCGGCTATTTTAAAGAACTGAACATGCTATTATCATATTATCAGGAGCAGTGGATAGAGGCCGGCTGTGACGAAGCCGGAAGGGGTTGTCTGGCAGGCCCGGTTTTCGCTGCGGCAGTGATTTTCCCGACAGACTATCATCACGAACTTCTTAATGACTCCAAACAACTTAGTGAAAAAAAGAGGATGGCTTTACGCCCCATCATTGAGCGCGAAGCCCTTGCTTATGCCGTTGCGAGCGTTTCAGCAGAAGAAATAGATCGCATAAATATTCACAATGCGAGCTACCTGGCGATGCACAAAGCACTTGATCTCTTAAAGACCAAAGCCGAGTACATTATTGTTGATGGGAATAAGTTTATTCCATATCAGCAAATACCACATACATGTATCATCAAGGGCGATGGGAAATATCTATCGATTGCCGCAGCTTCGATTCTGGCTAAAACTTACCGGGATGAATACATGGACAACATCGCCTTGGATTATCCCGACTACGACTGGCTCAACAACAAAGGGTATCCGACGGTTAAGCACCGAACAGCCGTATTGGCACACGGTTCCACTCCGCATCATAGAAAGAGCTTTAGAATAACCGATCCGCAGCTCAAATTATTCTAAAGCTCTAAAATGCTTCGAAAAGAAACAGCTTTAAGCCGCTGTTTCTTTTTTATTTCTTTTAAACGAGAAATATATAGCGGCTCCCAATCCTGCGACGAGGATGATAGAGGAGATCAAAGTCAATAGATTACCCATTTTGTGCGATTCAGGATCGAAGATAAATTCTACCTTATGTGTACCTGCTGGCAACTGCAGTGCTCTTAGGATATAATCCGCACGGATAATTGGCGTTTCCTTTCCATCCACATAGGCTTTCCATCCTTTATCATAAAATACTTCAGAAAACACAGCAAAGGCATCATTGGCAGCCGTATATTCATATTGCATTTTATCCGGATGGTAAGATGTCAACTTAATCTCGCCTGATGTAGACGCATTCGAAGTCTTCGCTTTTACTTCATTTTGATATTGCTGGTTGACAAAAGCTTCTTTATGCGGATCAAACGAACTGATAGCCTGCATCTCCTCGGCATTTCCTTTCACAAAACTTACCCGATCCACAAACCAGGCATTTCCTGCCGCGGTACTTCTCCGCACAATACGCTGTGATTGATTTTGAGGATCTGTTGTAATCAGGTAACGCACATTAAACATATCCAACACATCTTCATTGAGGGCACCATTAAATTGATTTTCCAAAATTTCCTGGAAGCGCATTAATTTTGCCGCATGGTATCCTCCTAGGGATTTATGGAAGTAGGATGGACGGGCATCCGAAAACGGGTCCGAAGTCAAGTCTAGTACGCGGTAGCTTGGATCTTTATCCATTAAGATCAATTGATCCACTTCACGTTGTTGGAATACTTGCTGTGTTGTAGCCCCTTTCTCCATAAAAGATTTGTCATTCAAAAAGCGCTTATCTACACTCCATAAATCAAACAAGAATAAGACCAGCAATGTTCCCAGTAATGCACCTTCGCTCAGTTTCTTCTTTAAAAAGACCCAAACAAATCCAAAAGTTAGTAGAACGATGACAAAGGAACGATAGGCATCTTTGCTTGCGATATCTTTACGATCCAGAACCAACTGGTTTGCCAACTCCGTCGCAAAGGCCTTGTCGCCTATCTGGTGCTCAAAAGTTGCTACTAAATTGCTATGCTCCGCATTCCTAAAACTTAAAAAGAGATCGGGCATCACGCCAATAAGCAGACAGACGCCACCGACACCAATAAAAGTATACAGCACTTTTTTATCTAAGTTTGGAATCTCCTTCGCCCGTGTCAAAAGCTCGTTGACAGCCAAAATTGCCATCATAGGTACTGTAATGGAAACCAAAACAAGAATGGATTCAACAGCCCTAAACTTATTGTACATTGGGAAATAGTCAAAGAACAGATCTGATACAAGTGTAAAGTTTTTTCCAAATGACAAAAGTAATGCTAAAATGGTTGTTGCCAAAATCCACCACTTGAAGCGGTCCTTGACAATAACAAGGCCTAAAACAAATAGGAAGAAAACTCCGGCCCCAAAATACCATGGTCCCGAAGTGAAACGTTTGTCGCCCCAATAGGTTGGCATGCCTTGTGCCATCTGACCAGCTTGAATCTCCGACGCCCCACCCCGTTCCATTAGGAATTTAGCGACATGTGATTTTTCGTCCAATTGTCCGCCAGTTGAACCACCATAGGCATTTGGAATCAAAAAGGTAATGGTTTCACCAATCCCTTGGCTCCACTCATAGGCATATTCTTTATCAAGCCCTTTCTCTTTGCTGTTGTTATTATCAACCTTCGTAATATTGGCATGTCCACGCGTACTTAATTTACTATATTCCCAAGTTGGTAATAAAATTGATGCATTTACCATCAAAGCGATGACCACTGCGATAATCTGCCTACCCGATGCAATAAAAAAACCTTTTAATTGTTTTTGTTTAATTGCATCTACGAAAGTAAAAATCACGTATACCATCAGAACTATCAACAGGTAATAGGTTGTTTGCAAGTGATTTACACGAATTTCCAACGAAAGAAACAAGGCTAATAACACAGGCCCCCACAATTTACTTCCCCGATAACACATAATAACCGCAGCAATAACGGGTGGAATAAATGCAATTGCATTAGCCCTTGTTATGTGCCCAGCTTCAATATAAATAAAATTATAGGATGTAAACGCAATGGCTATTGCACCAATTGCTGCCAGCCAGGGTTTGATCCGTAAGACACTGAAAAGAAAATAAGCACCCAACAAATAAAACAGCACCGTATCCATTGGGCTCGGAAAGGCGAACTTAACCGCTTTTAAGAAATAAGTACCAATGTTATTCTCATTTTCTTGCCAAATTTGATAAGTTGGCATCCCGCCAAACATAGAGTTGGTCCATAAAGGGGCTTTGCCATCCTTTGCCTTAAAATCAAATAATTCCTTCTGTGCTGCCTGCGCCTGTACCACATCCGACTGCGCAAGCGTTTTTCCTTGCCAAACAGGGGTAAAATAAAAAAACACGAGCACAATGAATATCGCTATAACAATCAAATGTGCCGAATTCGCTTTAAACCAATTTTTCATCCGTATAAATTTGTCATTTAAAGGTGATGAAGCTATCTCATTTATTCAACTCACGCTATATTGTTCATTCACAGCTGGTTTTTTGCTGTATTTATGCACGCATTACACACGATTTTGATAAATTCCGATGATTTCATTTATCCTCTTAGGTTGTTTAAAAGTCTTAAAAGCCAAACTTAGATAAATTTGTTTTTATATACAATTATAATTATCGCTCAGATTGCTGTTAGCGGAAAGTTTATAACAGGTATTCAATCCGATCGATCCATGTCACGTCTTTTAAGCACTAAAAAAGCCCTATGTTATTTAGGGCTTTAAGTAATTAAGATCTCATTTTTACGGCCGTTCCCGTTGCGCCTACCATCATCATGCCCCCTGTTCCTACCGTTTGAAAGTCCAGTCGGACGCCAACGACAGCATCAGCCCCCAATGCGCGGGCGCGGTCTTCAAGTTCGCGTAGCGCTGCTTCACGGGTTTCCTGGAATGCACGTTCATAAGAATTGGATCTTCCGCCAAAAAAATCACGAAAACCCGCCATCATATCCTTGATTGCATTCGCTCCCAAAACCACCTCAGAAGAGACTATTCCCAAATAACGTTCTATTTGATGCCCCTCAATAGTACCAGTTGTTGTCAATAACATATTTTATTCTCCTTTTTGAATTAACTTATTAATATTGGATAATTCTCCAAAAACAACCAAAATATCGCCTTCTTCCATAATCGTTTCCGAGGCAGCAATTCCAGAAGCTTCCTTTTGTTCTTTGGTCACACCGTCCTTTATCGTTTCCGTAATCTTCACGGTTGTCAATACGATAACCTTGTATAAATTGGTCAGGTTCGCTTCACGTAATGTCATGCCTACATAACGAACGGGCACTTTAGTCTCCACAATGGAATATTTATCCGAAACCTTAAACGAATCGACAATATCAATATTGTCCAAGCGCATGGCCAGCCGTTCGGCAGCTTCTTCTTCGGGCATGATATACTCGTTGATTTCCATTGCCTCCAGAACCGTTTTTTGTAAATCTGAAACGATACGCCCAATGATCCGTTTGACTTTCAACTGTTTTAAGAGCGCCACAGTCATGAGTGAAGCTCCTTCATCTTCTCCGATAGCCACAATGACAGCATGTGCATCTTTCAGCGGTAATGAAGAAACCGCCTCTCGGTCGGTTGTGTCTAGGCATACTGTATGTGTTATCTTGTCCTTTAGCTGTTCAACGATGCTGAGATTTCGGTCTGCCCCAATCACTTCATGTCCGAGCTCAGTAAGATGTACCCCTAAAGAACGTCCAAAATGCCCCAATCCTAAAACAATATACTTCATATATCAAACTAAAATAAATTTACTTTTATTTCCAAGCTCACTTTCAATTTATATACGCACAATTCTGTGATAAGGCCATCAAAAGGTAGTCAAAACACCCGCCGGTATACCTAAAACAAGATTTTTTCTTCCGGAAATACAATATTTCTCCGTGTTGTATTTTTAATAAAAGCAACCAACAGCGTTAACATCCCTACACGCCCGACGAGCATTGTTAAGGCAATAATCAATTTTCCGCCCATACTGAGTGATGGTGTAATCCCCAAACTTAACCCACATGTTGTATAAGCTGATAGCGATTCAAAGAGGAGTGCTTTCATACTCTTATCGGGATCTGTAAAAATGAGCACAAAAAAACTGAATCCAACGACGAATAGCGACAACAGAATAATAGCAAAAGCCTTGTTAACAGATTCGCCGGCTATCCTCCTTTTAAAAATCTCAATATATTCTTTTCCCTTAGCCAGAGAAACAATATTCAACAGCGAAACAGCAACGGTAGTTACCTTAACACCCCCACCAGTAGATCCGGGAGAAGCCCCGACCCACATCAGAATCATAATCAAAAAAACTGTTGGTGGCCCGACAAAACTCAAATCGACACTATTGTAACCTGCCGAACGCGCTGCATTGGCCATAAAGAAGGAAGTTACCCATTCTCCATCGATTCCTCTTTCAAGCGAAAGAGTGTTCCCCCGCTCCAAAAAGTAGAAAAACAATGTTGCACCTACAATAATAATCGCATTACAAGCCAGCACCAATTTAGAATTAAAGCTAAAGCTCCATGCTTTATGCTTATAGTTTTTCTTTGTGATCCATCGGTGATAATAAAGCAATATGGATTCTTTAATATAGGTGTAGAAATTCAACACAATTCCAAAACCCAAACCACCAAGAATGAAAAGCGAAGATAACGCCAACTGGAATGGGTAATTGAATTTATAGGCTTCATTGGTAATACCCCCAGATAAGATCGAAAATCCAGCATTACAGAATGAAGAAATAGAATGAAAGATCGAAAAGAAAACCATGCTCCCTAAATTTGGGAAATTAGCACTTTCTAAGGTACTAAAGATCAGTATAGCTCCCAAAAATTCAAACAGCAGCGTAATAAATATCATCGTCAATAGAGTTTTAATGACAGAGGCTACTTTATTTTCACCAAGAATTTCACCAAACATCAATTGATTCTTAAAAGAAAATCCGCCAGAGAAAAAATAGCCAAAAAAACCTGTAAATGTCATAATACCCAATCCGCCAACCTGTATCAAAACAATGACCACGGTTTGCCCGAACATGCTAAAATTGGTTGAAATATCAGCAACAGACAAGCCTGTGATACAAACAGCACTTGTTGCCATAAATAACGCATCAACAAAGCTCAATGGTGCCTCTACCGTTGTCCGCGGCAGCATGAGCAGTACTGTTCCAATTAAGATAAGCACCAAGAAGCTGATGACAAATAATATGGTTGGATTAAAATAAAAATTGTCAAAGAAAAGTGTGCTTTTGGACAGTTCGGCAATGAAAATTAAATAGATTCCCAAATAAATCCACTGTTCTCTGGAAAACACAGATAGGGCGTCTAAACCAGCAAAACGTGCGACTAGAATAAATATGAAATAAGAAAGAATAACTAATCCCGAATAATGCTCCACAGCAATTTTCCGAAGCGCATAAATAGAGGACGATTCGCGTAGAGCAATCATGAAAAAGAGCACAAAAAAAAGATAATGAATGGTTTTGCCCAGCATCTCGCCCAGACTTGGATCTGTGACATACCCCACATTAAAGATGACTATTGCAGCACAAATCATGCTCACATAGAACATGATCTTGTCCACAAGACCATTTTTATATTTGAAAACAAATCGGATAAAACTTAAAATCGACTCTATCATGATACCTCAAACTAAGATAAATCTGCCAATAAATGCAAATTCATCTTTTATGCATTTCATAGCGCGCTAAAAACTGATTAACAAACCAGCACTATAATCCTTCTTTTCTCGTCGTGAAAATAGGATTCAATACCTCGCTATAAATATCCTTCAAACCATGCCAAATGTATCTCTTCGGGAACCTTTCCACGTGAAACCGATGATCAATTACCCGGCCCTTCTTTTTCAAGTTCCTTTTCAGCCTTCTCTCGGTCGCGTTTTCTTTTTTCCTCAATCTTTGCCGCCTCTTTGGCCTCGTCTTCTTTTTCTTCCTTCAATAACTCTTCGGGAGTTTTATGCTTTTTAAATATACTTGAAATCATTTTCTTAGCCTTACTTACACCACTAACGACCTTTTCAACCTTTCCTGCTGTATTCATCAACTTAGCTTCACGTTCTGGACCAAGCCCCACACATTGTTTAATTCCAACCAATAGGGTCTGCCACAACGCTTTAAAAAATGGATGATTGGGATCTCGATGCTTATTAATATGCCCTACCGTATATTTACCATATAAATCGGGATTACCTGGATTAAATAAGACCTGATTAATCATAAAGGAAAGCAGTCCCTTCTTTTCGCGCCGCCCATCTTCGCCAGGCTCTGTGAGCATATTGACCTTAAGGTCATCATAGTCCATTTTGAAGGTTCCTTTGCTGCGATAATCATTGGCCCAGATATCAAAGCTGATCTGACTGAGATTTCCCGATTTGACTTCGACATTCAACAATGGGCGAATCATCTTATTGACAACAGTCAAATCCATTTTCCCAAGCGTCCCTTTATACGTGTATGCCCCAACTTTGGAAGTCATGTCAAAGACGAAGTTGGTCGATAGCTTTCCCGCATTCATAAAATTGCTGCTCAAATTTGCCCGCATCAGCTTCTGTTTTTGCAGCTTTGTGGAGTCATTCGTAACGTTCAATATTGTCCCATAAGTATGGTCGAACGTAATCGTTCCAATCTGGCTATATTCATCGCTCATTTCTGAATACGAAATGCCGATATTATCCAAAATCAACGAATCAATCCCCATCCGGGTTGACATTTTCATCAACTTCATATGCGGAGCATTTCCAATTTGGCTGCTGGGCGCACTCTTATAATGCTTATCACTATAGATTGAAAGTGTCCCATTTTTTAGACGCGCGTTTTGTGCATATATTTTTTTATCGCGGGAAAGTTCTGCGAAATTGAACCCTGTCAGGAGAAGGGTATCCATTTTTAACACCATATAACTTCCGCCTTCACCCTTTTTCCGATAATAGGCAGCTTTATTCAATGTTGGCTGATAAGCGACTTTCGTCAACAGAACGTTGCGGCTTTTACTATTAATTTTCAACTGATCGAAGTTCACTTTATAAAATCCATCCGGAGTTTTATACGTAAAACCAGGAACTTCAATATCAACCATTTTACTATGATAGAATCGTTGCCGGTCCTGTTCTGAGGTCGAATCAATCAAAACATCATCTATCCTTACCTTAACTTTTTTGATCTCGAAATCTTGATAAACGCCTTTTTGAACCTGCGTATATTTGAAATCAATATCATTGAGGTTAACAGCGCGTACCTGGATTTTTTTAAGATTGTCTTTGATCTTCTCATACAAGGGCTTTTTAGGTCCACGACTCACCGTATCGTTATAACTATGTACCTCATTGATGATATGAATGGTTGGGGTTTCAACCGTGATATCATGTAAAAAAAGTTCCTTATCCATCAGGACTCTTCGAATCCCGAAGCTTTTTATCTTTAGCTTATTAACCCCAATTTCAAAGCGATTGTCCGGTGCTTTTCTGGCCTGTGCTAATTTTTTATAAACTGTGCTATCTGGAATGAGATGTAAATTATCTATTGTTACATTTCCAAGAATTAAATTAACGTGAATATCATCGTAGTGAATCGAATACAGACCATCTGTTGCCTGTGATACCAGCTGTTTGATTTTGGTGTCCAACAATGGCTTCCATTTATTACTAAAATACCAAATCCCGCCAGCCAATGCTAACAGGAAAAATGCTATAATACCAAGAATCCATTTGAAAATAGGCTTCATAAAGTCACAATCTCTTTGTAATTTCGTCTTTATTTTATTGAATAACAAACAAAATTAAACCCATTTTGTTTGAATTACGACTAAATAAAGCGAATATGCTGCGTAAAACACAACTATTTTTAATTCTTATACCACTATCTCTACTTTTTTTAGGCTCCTGCAGTAAAACAAAGCATGAAACAGGCTTCTACTTTTGGAAGACAGTATTCCAGTTGGATACAGTAGAAAGTCGTGCTTTAAAAGAAATCAATACAAAATCTCTGTATGTGCGAATAATGGATATTGATTTCGATGCATCCGGCGTACAGGCCGTCCCTATTAGTCCTGTTACATTTACACAACCTGTACCAAAAGAGCAACAGTTAATCCCCGTTGTGTTTGTCAATCAGCGTGTTTTTGCAGAAATGGACAGCCTACAGATTCGTGGATTGGCCAATAAAATTGTACCATTTGTTACAGCCAAAATACAACAGGCAGGAAAAGAAAATTTCACAGAACTTCAGTTGGACTGCGATTGGACAAAAACTTCGCGAGACAAATTCTTTTATTTACTCACTTACTTACAGGAATTACCGGCACTAAAAGACATCCTAGTCAGTTCAACCTTAAGATTGCATCAGGTTAAGAATATCGTCACAAGTGGAATCCCTCCTGTAAAGAAGGCGATGTTGATGTGTTATAACATGGGAAATCTGAGGCAATTTGGAACACAGAATTCCATTTTAAACCAACAGGACCTCAAAACGTACCTCAGCGGAACACTCCGCAACTATCCTATGGAGATGGATATTGCCTTGCCCTTATTTCAATGGTTTGTCGTTTTTAGAAACAATAATTACATCGGTATTTCAAAACATATCAATGAAGAAGATATCAAAGACAGCGCCCTATTCACACATAACCCTAACACAAATCTCTATATTTTAACAAGAGATCTTCCCAAAGCCAACCTCAAAAAGGACGATGTTATCCGTTTTGAGTCCATAAATCAGGAAGATCTTTTACAAACGGCAAAATTTTTGAAGGGAGAACTGAAAGGAAAAGAACATCGGATTATTTTTTATCATTTAGATCAAGCCACACTAGCAAACCATGGCAATGCCGAATTACAAAAAATTATTGCTGCTTTCTAGCACAACACTTGCTTTCTTCTTTGGAGAGATAGCAACCAATATCGCCTGCGGTCCAGAAATAGACCCATACGACAATCAAACAACCTATTATTTGCCGAATTTGGAAGACAAGGGATTTTCGGCCTTTCAATTTATACCCTATCAATTTCTCTATACCGATGAAGAGCCTATCAAAGAAAGCCTGATTAATGCGGAGGCTTGGGTTAAGCATCTTGGATCAGCTGTAAAAGTTAAAGATGTCGAACAATTGATGTACAACAGTAATGCTGAAACAGCCAATTTAGCGAGCAATAAACAAAAATCTGCTTGGGGAAACTTGCCCGATTCCGTTCGTGGAAACACCTTTCTGAATACATTGATTGATGGAAAACATGAGGCCGAGCGGGCTTATTTTATGTTCACAAAAAAACAGGAACCTATTACCAATATTCAGCATAACTACTGGGATCCTGATACACGAAATTTTAAAGAAATTTCACAATTTGCCGAACTTGCCGAACAACAGATTGCCAAATATCCAAAGAACAGCTTCTTATATATCCGCTACGCTTATCAGGCTGCCCGTCTATACCTATTTGGGCAGGAGTACGCCAAAAGTATCGCAATCTATGAAAAGTATCTGCAGAATGTAAAAGGGAATGATGCGATCCTTAATTGGGCACTTTCCAATTATGCCGGTGCTGTCCGAAAGAATGGTGATGGGGCAAAAGCTGCATACCTCTTTTCGAAACTCTTTACCGCCAGCCCCGAACGACGTATCCTAGCTTACTCCAATTTTCATTATATCACTGCAAGTGACGCCGAGATTTTTCAGTACGCTAAAAATGATGCCGATAAATTCAATATCAATGCAATCATAGGTTTTGGCAACAGTGGTCATGCGCTGAAATATCTAAGCGATTGTTATCAGCTTGATCCAGCAAATACCGTAAACGCAGTATTACTAGGTCGTGAGGTCAATAAAATTGAAGCGGAAATGAACGAGTCTTTTTACCTCAACAGTGATAGCTATAACTATTATTCGAGAAACGAGGACAAAGGCACCGTCAAACAATACCTGGATTCTGTTCGCACGTTCGCCTTGCAGCTTTATCGCGATAAAAAATATGTGCAACCTCAATTGGGGCTTATTACCGCTGCCTACCTAAGCTGGATAAATAAGGAAAATACATTGGCAAAGGGCTACCTTTCTGAAATAAAAGAGGCCGACCTAAGTCCCCAATTAATTGACCAACTTCAGATTACCCGACTGCTTACGCAATTAACTGACTGGCAAAACAGTAAGCAACTGGATGAGGTTAAGTTGGCCAAAACCTTATCATGGTTGGAAGAAAAGGCCAAACTTGACGGCAAAGAGGATACCAGGAAGCAAAGCTGGGGTTATAATGCTTTTGAATACAGCAACTATAGTCTAATCTGTCGAAACATTTTACAAAATCTCGTTGTAAAACACTATTTGAATACACAAGATACGGCCATGGCTAGCTTAGCTGCTGTAAAGGCAGATGCTTTTTACAACTATGGCTTTGTAAAAGACTCGCTGGAAGATAATATGCAATGGTCAACAATGCATTTTTGGGAAAATAGCCTTACACCTAAAACGCTGTTAAAAATAAGAAATTTACTGTCGGACAATTCTCAACAGAATACTCTATCTAAATTCTTATTGAAAGATATCAAACATTTCAATAAAGATTATCTCACAGAATTACTGGGTACAACTTACCTGCGTGAACTGGATTTCCAAAAAGCAGCAAAAACTTTAGCGGGACTTCCTAAGGATCACAAAATAAAAGAAATTAAAAATTGGTACGATGCGGATGAAAGCAATATAACACCGAATCCATTTATTGTTACTATAAATGATTACCCCAAAAGATATGGTAAAGAGTCCACCACTAAGCTAAAATATGCTGAACGCATGGCGCGCTTGGAAAGTGCCCTAAAAACGGAAAAGAACAATCAGAAAAAAGCCGAGTATTATTTCCAAATGGCAACAGGAATCTACCAAACAAGTACCTATGGAAATGCTTGGTCGCTGGTGTCCTATGACTGGTCGTCCACAGACAACCACGCAGCTTCGACACTTCACTGGCAACGAAATTATCTACAGACAAAATCAGCAAAAGAATGGTACAGCAAAGCGCGTTCGCTGAGCACAGACAAAGAGTTCAAAGCGAAATGTACCTTTATGCTTGCCAAATGCGAACAGAAAGATTTTGTCTATACCAATGAATCGCGTTGGCAATACTATGACTCGCCATTAAAGAATCCTTTCTATCGTTTTTCGATGCAAAATAAATACTTCAAAGAATTGAGCACACAATATAAGGATACGCCTTTCTTTACAATCGCTTCGCGGGAGTGTACCTATCTCCGCGATTTTTTAAATTTAACAGAAGCGATACGCTAGAGGTTTATACCAGGATTCAATCACCTCAACCTAAAAGGCTTCCTTTACATGGGAAGCCTTTTAGATTTATTATGCTCTACTATCTTCATTGTGATACATACTGAGGTAGCTGTCGTATCGCGAACTTTCAATCCGCCCATCTTCCACAGCCTCCATGATCACACAGCCAGGCTCATTGATATGTCTGCAATTGTTAAATCGACATTGGTTCATCATGGCACGCATCTCCGGAAAAAAATGGGACAGTTCTTGCTTCTCTATGTCAACAATACCCAACTCACGAATGCCAGGTGTGTCAATCAGCTTGCCTCCGAAGGGCAGATCGAACATTTCAGCAAAAGTGGTTGTATGCTTTCCTTTGTCGGACCAATCTGATATCTCACCGGTCTTTAGTCCATATGCAGGAACAATCGCATTGATCAGGGTTGACTTCCCTACTCCTGAATGGCCTGAGACCAGCGTTATTTTATCTTTAAGTAATTGCTTAACCACGTCTATATTTGTTCCTGTTAATGCAGAAACCTCGAAACAGGGGTATCCAATACTTTCATAGATCGATTTATAATCTGCCAAGATTTCTAATCCTTCATCACTAAATAAATCCAATTTATTGAATATAATTACTGCCGGAATACCGTATGCTTCTGTGGTAACTAAAAAACGATCGATAAATCCCAAAGAAGTCGGTGGCGAGGCCAAAGTCACCACTAAAAATGCCTGATCTAAATTTGCTCCTATAATCTGAGTTTGCTTGGAGAGATTGACCGATTTACGGATAATATAGTTTCGGCGAGGCTCCAATTCATAAATGACGGCACTCTCCTGATCCGGCTCCACGTCAAAATGGACCCAGTCTCCCACAGCAACAGGATTTGTTGTTTTTATTCCTTTGGTACGAAATTTCCCTTTGATCCGACAATCGTATCTTTGATTATCTTCGCCCAAAACTTGATACCAACTACCCGTGGATTTCGTTACCAATCCTCTCATAACTCCTGTTGCATTAAATGTGTCATGCTGCAAAAATCGGAAAAATTTATTAAACTTACCCTTTAATGAATTTCTTACCTTTGTAATAGAGACTAAAATTCAATTTTGTGAAAAAACTATTTCTTCTAGATGGAATGGCTCTTATATATAGAGCTTATTTTGCGTTGAGCAAAACTCCCCGAATTACCTCAACAGGGTTAAATACAGGAGCAATCATGGGGTTTACCAATACGCTTTTGGACGTATTGAAAAATCAACAACCTTCTCACATAGCAGTAGTGTTCGACACAGCAGCTCCTACCGCTCGACATATTGAATTTGAAGCTTATAAAGCGCATCGCGAGCAAATGCCGGAGGATCTTTCTGCCTCCATTCCTTATATCAATCGTTTAATCGAAGGATTCAATATTCCCATCATTACCATGGATGGTTATGAAGCCGATGATATTATCGGAACACTGGCTAAGAAAGCTGAAAAACAAAACTTTACAGTTTACTGCATGACGCCGGATAAAGATTTTGGACAACTTGTGTCTGAAAACATTTTTATCTATAAACCCGCGCGTATGGGCAATGGAGCTGAAGTGCAGGGGGTGAAAGAAATTCTCGAAAAATGGGAAGTTTCCGATGTTTGTCAAGTGATTGATATATTAGGGCTTTGGGGCGATGCTGTCGATAACATCCCCGGCATCCCCGGTATCGGTGAAAAAACCGCAAAAAAACTCGTTCAGGAATATGGATCTGTCGAAGGTATTATCGCCAATGCTGATCAGCTAAAAGGAAAAATGCGCGAAAACGTAGAAAATTTCGCCGAACAAGGACTTATCTCTAAAAAACTGGCGACTATTTTATTGGACGTACCAATTGACTTGGATGAAAAATCACTTGAACTCGAAGAGCCTAATAAGGACCTTCTAGAACCCCTTTTTGCAGAGCTCGAATTTAGAACGCTTGGAAAACGTGTTTTTGGGGAAGATTTCTCTGTTCTTGACAAGAGCATTCCCACCACTGGACAAATGGATCTATTTTCAACAACAACAACGACAATCACCACGACCGAAATTGTTACTGAAAATAGCGTCGAAAATGCGGCAATCAACAACATCCACAATACAGCACACGATTATATCCTAGCCGACACAACAGAAAAACAGACGGAGCTTGCCCAAAAGCTAGCTTCCTTAAATAGTTTCTGCTTCGATACAGAAACAACAGGCTTGGATGCAAACCTTGCCGACATTGTGGGATTATCATTTTCTTTTGAAAACGCAAAAGCATATTATGTCCCAACACCTGCAGACCGTGAGCGTGCTCAGGCTATAGTCGATATTTTCAAGACAGCTTTAGAAAACCCAAACATTGAGAAAATAGGACAAAACATCAAATATGATATTTTGTTATTAGCACGCTATGGTGTAAAGGTACAAGGTAGCCTTTTTGACACCATGCTTGCACATTATCTGATTGATCCAGATACCCGCCACGGCATGGATGTACTTGCAGAAAATTACCTGAATTATAGTCCCGTATCCATCACCGAACTTATCGGTGAAAAGGGAAAAAAGCAAGGTAATATGCGCGACGTCGAAATCGACAAAATAAAAGAATATGCTGCTGAAGATGCCGACATTACCCTACAACTAAAAAATATATTTCAACCTCTTCTTGTTGAGACCAACACCATGTTGCTCGCTCAGGAGGTGGAATTCCCCTTAGTTTATATACTTGCAGAAATTGAGCGAAACGGTGTAAAAATAGATGTTCCTGCACTTGGTGAATTTTCAAAAACATTGGAACAGGATATAAAAAATCTCGAAGCCTCTATCTTTGAAAAAGCAGGTGTAAACTTCAATATCGCCTCACCAAAACAACTGGGAGAAGTTTTATTTGACAAACTCCAGCTGGATCCTAAAGCGAAAAAAACCAAAACGGGACAGTACAAAACTGGTGAAGATGTATTATTGGCGCTCGCTCATAAATCAGACATCGTCCAAGATATCTTAAACTTTAGGCAAATGCAAAAACTCAAATCAACCTATGTTGATGCGCTGCCAGAATTAATAAATCCCGAAACAGGCTTAATTCATACATCTTATAATCAGGCTGTTGCTGCAACTGGCCGCCTCAGTTCGACCAACCCGAATTTACAAAATATCCCGATACGTACCGAAAGAGGCAGAGAAGTCAGAAAAGCTTTTATTCCACGATCTGAAGAGAATGTGATCCTATCAGCCGATTATTCACAGATTGAACTGCGCCTGATTGCCGAGCTAAGTAGAGATCAAAATATGATGGAAGCATTTAGTCAAGGCCATGATATCCATCGGGCAACAGCGGCGAAAGTATATAATGTGGATTTTGATGCTGTTACTTCCGAACAACGCCGCAATGCGAAGGCTGTTAACTTCGGAATTATTTATGGCCAATCGGCATTTGGTCTTTCTCAAAATCTCGGCATATCACGTAAAGAAGCCTCTGATATTATCAATGAGTATTTTAACCAATATACAGGAATAAAAAAATACATGAGTGATGCTGTAGAATTTGCAAAAGAGAATGGCTATGTTGAAACAATTCTAAAACGGAGACGTTATCTTAGAGATATAAATTCGGCAAATATGACGGTTCGTGGCTTTGCAGAACGAAATGCCATAAATGCTCCGATCCAAGGGTCAGCAGCAGATTTAATTAAACTTGCCATGATCGCCATCCAAAAGGAAATTGAGCAACAAGGTTTTGCTGGAAAAATGATTATGCAGGTTCATGATGAATTGGTTTTTGATGTTCCTAAACAGGAGGTTGAAGCCTTTAAGGAAATCATTCAGGACAAAATGACAAATGCAATAAAAACAACTGTTCCTTTGGTGATCGAAATTGGAGAAGGCAGAAATTGGCTTGAAGCGCATTAATACTATGATTAGAAAACTCGTCCATTTATTATTATTTATTTCTGTGTGTGGTTTTACAAATCTTTATGCACAGGAAGATAAACCTGTATTCTACGAAAAACTAGATCAGGGAATGATTCGCTTTTATTTTGACAAATATTATTATCTGGTTTCAAAAGACTGTGAGTTTAAAACAATTGAGCGTGTTAGCAGGTTTGACTTTAGCAAACAGGTCTTTGATGGAGAGTTTCGCGACTTTGCTCCCAATGGGAGCAGAATACTCGTTGGCGCTTACAAAGACGGTAAGAAAGAAGGGGTATTCCAAGCCTACCATCCAAATGGTGTATTAAAATGGGAAGTAAATTTTCAAAATAATTTCCCTATCGGCGATTGGAAATATTACTATCCGGACAGCAAACCACTACTAACAATTACCTACAGTGAAAACGGTTATTTCATCAAAGATTACTGGGACAACAGAGGTAAGCAAGAGGTAATAGATGGTGAAGGTAATTATGACTTCTCCATTCCTTTTGAAGGCTTTACCGAATTCGGCTTTGATTTCTATCTACGCAAAGGAAAAGTAAAAAATGGTAGGCCACAGGGAAACTGGAATACTTATTTTTACAATGTCGGCCAGCAACCGGTTTACGCCATGACACAACGTTTTACAAATGGCACGCTTACGACCACTTACGATGAGGACGGAGATTTAAATAATGAGGACTTCATATCACTGAGCATTTTACCGTACGATTATTTTGTTCGTGCAGAATTGTTTAATAGCAAGTCCTGTAGCTTCGATGATTATTCCAATTTTTATGCCTTCCTAGCAAAACGTTTCAACGATAACCTCAATAAAACTGGTCTCGACGTGAACAAACAAGTCAACTTCTCTTATCTCGTGGAAGTAAAGAAAACCGGAATGGCGAATCTAAAAACTCTCAAGCTCGTTTCGGATTCCGGCAACGAATCTTTCGATGGTATTTTGAGCCGGATCGCAAAAAGCATCGACTTCTATTTCCCTACATACAAAGGGAATCAGCCACAGGATGACCTCATTAAAGTGTCTGGAGGTTTTGCCCAGGGAAATGATGGAAAAATCTATGCCCATTCAATTAAAATCGAAAGACAAATAGACAATTCGAGTAAATAACTATCTTTGCAGAAATAAATAGATATGAAATTTCATAAAGAAGGATACACCACATTAGCAATCGCTGTACTTTTTATCTTCATTATCAACGCCGTTGCGGATTATTATGATGCTCCGCAATATGCCAAATGGTTTATTTATGCGTTATCAGCATTCTTATTCATTACAGTTGTTCAGTTTTTTAGAAGCCCTAAAAAAGTGGTTACCGCTCAAGATGGCGTAATCCTTTGCCCGGCTGACGGTAAAGTTGTGGTTATCGAAGAAACCGAAGAAAATGAGTATTTCCACGATAAACGTATCCAGGTGTCGATTTTTATGTCCCCGGTTAACGTACACGTCAACAGAAATCCAATCAGTGGTTTGGTCACTTTCTTTAAATATCATCCCGGGAAATTTTTAGTGGCCTGGCATCCCAAATCATCCACAGATAACGAACGCACCACAGTCGTTGTCAAAGATAAAGCAGGAAGAGAGGTTCTTTTCCGCCAGATTGCAGGAGCCTTAGCCCGCCGTATTGTATGGTATGTGAAAGAAAAAGATGAAGTCATACAAGGTAACGAGTTTGGTTTTATCAAATTCGGTTCTCGCGTAGATTTATTTCTTCCTTTAGGAACCGAAATCAATGTTAACATTGGCGACAAGGTTACCGGAGCGAAAACGATTATCGGAAAATTTTAACAATTTATTAATATCATTATAAGTAACTTAGGCTCCAAATCAGGGGCCTTTTTTATTCAACAAATGAATTTTAGACAATTATTACTGGCAAACTCCGCAGCGGTCGGCATTGCAATATCCACGATCAGCTTTTATTACAAACATGACCTGCAAACAGCGCTAATCATTTTCTTTGTTGCTGTGGTAACAAGCTTTCTCCTATTCAACTATCTATTTGAAAAATATATATACCGTAGACTCAATACGATGTATAAACTCATCCATAATCTTAAACTTGGCAAGGATTTGAAAGACGCTATCGGAGAACATGTCAGTGAAGACCCTATAACAGATGCCGAAAACGAAGTCAAAGCCTGGGCAAAAGATAAAAAAAATGAAATAGAGCAATTAAAATCTCAGGAAAAATTCCGCAGGGAGTTCCTCTCTAACATTTCCCATGAATTCAAAACGCCGCTATTTGCCACCCAAGGTTACATTGAGACCTTGCAAGATGGCCTTATGGAAGAAGATATGGAAATGGCAAAGAACTTCTTAGATAAGGCTGCCCGAAATCTAGACCGATTAAATTACCTGATTCAGGATCTTGATGAGATATCCAAATTGGAATCTGGGAAAATGGTCCTGAATATAGAGAAATTCGATATTGTCGACCTCATAAAAGACACGACCTATTCCTTGGAAGACAAAGCGAAACAGCACAATATCAAAATAGAATTCAAACCCAAAGCGGGCACACCACATTGGGTTAAAGCCGACCGCAATAAAATCCATCAAGTACTTTACAACCTGATAGACAACTCCTTGAAATATGGAAAAGAAGGCGGAAAAACGAAGATCAAGATTTTCCCGCTATTTGAACAGGTTCTTATCGAGATTACAGATGATGGTTATGGTATTGAAGAAAAAAATCTCAGCCGAGTCTTCGAGCGTTTCTTTCGAACTGACAAGAGCCGATCGCGCGATATCGGCGGGTCAGGGTTGGGACTGGCTATCGTAAAGCATATTGTCGAAGCACATCAGCAAAACGTCAATGTCCGTAGTACAGAAGGCATTGGAACAACATTTGGCTTTACTTTACAAAAAGTGCAGGCGGGAAACTAAACAATTGATGACACTTTTGTGTTTAAACAAAATCAATGTTAACATTAACTTAACATTAAGGTATTATTTTTGCAAAAATAAATTTAAGATATGTCTTTAAATAGCATTTTTCAATACTTCGTTCCAAAGGATAAAAAATTCTTCCCTTTGTTTGAACAAGCCGGCAACAACTTGATCGAGATGTCAAAGTTGTTAAAAGATATTGTTAACTCAAGCAACCCTGAAAAGAAAAAGGAATTAACACGCAAAGTGGAAGATTTGGAACATAGAGGCGACAACATTACGCATCAGATTCATTTGGAGCTGGGAAAGAACTTTATCACTCCTTTTGACCGCGAAGATATACACTCTTTGGCAAGTTCATTGGACGATGTCGCAGATTTTATACACGGTGCCGCCAATAGAATGGACCTTTACAAGGTTGAAAAGGCCACTGAGCCCATGATTGAAATTGCGGACTTATTGGTTGAGGCTACCGAACATGTATCAAAAGCTATTCATGAGCTTAGAGATTTGAAAAATATCCGGAATATTACGGATTCATGTGTTCGCATCAATAGCGTAGAAAACAAAGCCGATTATATCTTCGATAAAGCTGTAGCTGACCTTTTTGAATTTGAAAAAGATGCAATTTCATTAATTAAACACAAAGAAGTGTTATCTGCAATGGAAGATGCAACCGATAAATGTGAGGATGTTGCTAACGTATTAGAAAGCATTCTAGTTAAAAACGCATAATCATTCGATTTAAGTGCACAAAAATTCTACGAGATTATGATGTCAACATTACTCGTTGTTGTGATTGTCCTTGCAATTGCTTTTGACTACATCAATGGATTCCATGATGCAGCCAACTCTATTGCGACAGTTGTATCAACAAAAGTCTTAACGCCAGCAATGGCGGTTTTATGGGCTGCAATATTCAACTTTGCAGCTTACTTCTACTTTACCGATCATAAAGTAGCCAATACCATTGCAAAAACAGTATTGGAAGAATATATTACCTTGGAAGTTATTTTTGCGGGGTTACTTGCAGCAATTGGTTGGAACTTATTTACATGGTACTATGGCGTACCTTCAAGCTCGTCCCATACACTTATTGGCGGTTTTGCCGGATCAGGTATGGCTTATGCTTTTATTCTGGGCGCAGATCCGATTCATGCAATCAATATCGATGCGACCTTAAAGATTATTGCTTTTATCGTACTTGCGCCTATTATAGGTATGACGATATCGGTTATCATCACATTGATTGTAATCAACCTAGCAAAAAACTCCCGTCCAAGTGTTGCCGAAAAATGGTTCAAGGTATTGCAACTTGTTTCATCAGCAGCCTTGAGCTTTGCGCATGGAGGTAATGATGCACAGAAAGTAATGGGAATTATCCTTGTAGCCATGGTAGCCGGTGGTTATGTCCCAACGACTGAACACATGCCAGAGTGGATTCCATTGACTTGTTACGCAGCAATAGCCGCTGGAACAATGAGTGGCGGATGGAAAATTGTAAAAACAATGGGAACCAAAATCACAAAAGTAACTCCTTTGGAGGGTGTTTGTGCTGAATCCGCAGGAGCTGTAACATTAGGTATCACCGAACATTTTGGGATCCCAGCTTCAACAACGCACACCATTACCGGTGCAATCATCGGTGTAGGGGTCGTCAAACGTGTTTCGGCAGTACGTTGGGGGGTCACAATCAGCTTATTATGGGCTTGGATATTGACAATTCCAGTTTCAGCGGTATTGGGTGGATTGTCGTTATTGATCGTACATTATTTGCTTTAGAAAAAAAAACCTTAATTTTTTTCTTAAACCTATTGAAACAAAACAAAAATTTGGTACTTTCGTAGCGGATTTTTGTTTTGTTGTTTCACATTAAATACTTAATTTAGTACAAAATATAGCAAAAACAAAATTTTAACATAATTTTAAGACTTTGGCACGGCAATTGTACTGTTCCATGTGTTAATACAATAATTAAATTTGAAAACAATTAAAATTAATAATAACCTTAAAAACAAGAGTATGAACTATTCTACAATTAAAAAAACAGCTGTTGCTGCTACGTTAGTTGCCGCTTTAGGTTTCGCTGGTACAGCACAAGCTCAACAAGTATTCGGTGGTAGATCACAATACAGAACTTGGTCTATCGGAGTTCAAGGTGGTATCACTACACCGAACAACGTAATCGGTGGTGGTAACGCTTTTGGTCAAAAAGTAGGTTACTTCCAAAATAAAGTAGGTGAGTACTATGGTTTGACAGTACGTAAACAATTCTCTCACTTATTTGGTTTAGAAGTTGAAGCAAACCGTGGTAAGATCAAAACTTACAACCATGATCTTTCTGGTCCTGCTGTAGAAAACAAATTAGGCGCTCGCTCAGTAAAAACTGACGTAAACTGGGCTGCTAGCTTAAATGGTGTATTCCAATTGGGTACAATCGATTTCTTAAGAAGAGAAAATGCAGTTAATTTCTACGCTAAAGTAGGTTTGGGAGCTATGGCTTACAACCCTGTTCAATACGATGGAAATGACTTCAACGGAAAAGTTGTTTATGATAACAAAGGTAAATGGGGAGAGGATATCGTTGGTGATCGCGAGAAAAAAGGTGACCGCGACAACAAATTGACAGCTTTCGTTCCTGTAGGTGTTGGTGCTAAATTCAAATTATCTGAAGTAGTAGCATTGAACTTAGGTTATACAATGAACTTTGCTGATGATCAAATCTACGGTCCAGCTCGTCAATCTTCTTACAAAGGTAAATTCTCTACAGTTATGGCTGGTTTAGAATTCACTTTAGGTTCGAAAGACAAACAAAACTTGACTTTTGCTAACCCAGTTGCTACATTGTACGATGAGTTGAAAGATCCTTCATTGAGAAACGAAGTTGAAGCATTGAAACAACGTGTAAGCACTTTAGAAGGTACTGTTAACACATTAAGCGCTGATGCTGATGGTGACGGTGTTTCTGATAAATTTGACAAATGTCCTGGTACTCCAGCTGGTACTCCAGTAGATGGTTCAGGATGTCCAATCAAATTCCCAGAGCCAGTTGTTAACAACGTTACATCTAACGGTTACTACGCTCCAATTCAATTTGAATTTGATAGCTCAGTATTGAAAACTTCATCTTACTCTACATTAGACAAATTGGCTAAAGAGTTACGTGATAACAACTCTGCTGTACAATTAGATGGTTATGCATCTGCTGAAGGTTCTGAAGCTTATAACTTAACTTTATCTAAAGACCGTGCTAACTCTGTAAAACAATATTTAGTAAACGCTGGTGTTTCTTCATCAAGCATCACTGCTAAAGGTTACGGAGAGAAAAACCCAGTTGCTTCTAATGCTACTGAAGAAGGTCGTGTTCAAAACCGTCGTGTTGAGATCAAAAAATAATCGTATATAACTTATACATTATAATAAGAGCCGGCTTTAAAGCCGGCTTTTTTATTTTACCCGTATTTATCCTTAACTTTGTAGAGGATATCCAATTTGTGGAAAATTAGTTCGAACAAATTAGATAAGAAATTAGTATTTTGAATTAAGGAACAGAATACTGGTTTTAAACTTTTGAGAATGGAAGAGGATTTTGAATTTGAAAACCCCGAGGAAAGAAAAATCTCGGTAGACAGATATGAGGAAATGCTTCGAAACGAGGATCAGTATTTTTTTGACTCCAAAGCTTTTGAAGGAATTATTGATTACTACGCTGAAAAAAATGACCCTGTTAAGGCTCTACAGGTTACCGAATTTGCGATCAGCCAACACCCTTTTGATATTACATTTCTGTTGAAACAGGCACAGCTGTTTTCATCGATTCAACAATATCAGAATGCACTCACGGCGCTTGATAAAGCGGAATTATTAGAAGCGTCTGAAGGTGACATTTTCTTGATCCGTGGCGGCATATTAGGCAGCATCGGCCAGTTTGATAATGCCTTGGAACAGCTCTTCAAAGCACTTCCGCTATTAGATAATAAAGATGAGGTCTATTTCCATATCGCCATGATCTTTCAAGCGCAGATGAATTATGACAAAGCAATAATTTATCTCAAGAAAGCACTTGAGCTTAACATGGATTACCAGGAAGCACTCTATGAATTGGCCTACTGTTATGATGTATTGGATAGACAAGAGGAAAGCATCTCCTTTTATAAAAAGTACATTGATTCAGACCCATACTCCTACTATGCTTGGTACAATTTGGGAAACTCTTACCATAAAATCAGCCGGTTTGAGGAAGCTTTAGACGCATACGACTATGCTATCTTAATTAAGGAAGATTTTTCTTCAGCTTATTTCAATAAGGGTAACGCTCTTGTCAATTTAGACCGCTATCAAGAAGCATTGGATGTTTACAAACAAACATTTGAGTATGAACAACCAAGTGCTGATACTTATTGTGCGATAGGCGAATGTTATGAAAAACTTGAGCAGATGGAAGAAGCCCGCAATTATTACAAAAAGGCAGTAAAATTGGATGCGGAGCTTGCTGATGCCTGGTTCGGTATTGGGGTGACCTTAGATTTCGAAGAACGCTATTTTGAATCACTTCATTTTTATAAAAAAGCATTGGAACTGGAGGATACAAACCCCGATTACTGGTTTGCGATTGCTGATGCCCGATACAAACTACAACAAATAGATCTTGCAGAAGAAGCCTATAAAAAGGTCGTCGCTTTAAACCCAACAGATATAGATGCGTGGCTCGATTATTCCTCAATTCTATTTGAACAAAGTAAAATTGAAGAAGCTATTAATGTAATATCCGATGCCATCACACAAAATCCAAATGCAGCAGAACTGTACTATCGTGTGGTTGCTTATCTGTTTGCCAATGGACAATACAATGAAGCGCTTAACTTTTTAGAGCTTGGCTTAGCGACTGATCCCGATAAGCATCATATTCTTTTTGATTATCTTCCGCAGCTACAAGGAAATCAGATCATTACTGAAATTGTAAAAAAATATACAAAGCCGAAAGATTAACACAGCATAGGCACCCTATCCGGTCATTGCGTGGCAACGACCGGATATTAAATTGAAGATATATTCCTGTTCCCACAATGCACTTTTCGCAATTCAAATGAAAAAATTAGGCTTAATAGGATACCCATTAGGGCATTCCTTTTCAAAAAAATATTATTTAGAAAAATTTCATCAAGAACATATTATCGATGTGGATTACGATTTATATCCACTTGCTCAAATAGCCGATTTTACAACTATTGCTTCCAATAAAGATTTCTATGGAGTCAATGTAACCATTCCTTACAAAATAGCGGTTATGGATTACTTGGACGAACTCTCGGAAGAAGCTCGGACAATACAAGCTGTAAACTGTATTCGAATCAGCCATACCTCAGATGGCGCAACACACCTAAAAGGCTACAATACTGACGCCTATGGTTTTGAGGCATCGCTAAGGCCGCTACTAAATCCCTTGGTGGATAAAAAGGCTTTGATTTTAGGTAATGGGGGTGCTGCAAAGGCTGTCATTTATGCCTTGAATCAACTTGGAATAACACATACCTTAGTAAGCAGAACCAAACAGGCAGGCCAGTTCACTTATGATGAACTTAATGCTTCTATCCTAGCAGACAATACAGTGATTATCAACTGTTCTCCAGTGGGCACATTTCCCAATACAGCTGAATCTCCGAACATTCCCTACGAGTATTTAAATGAGCGGCACCTTTGTTATGATTTGATTTACAACCCAGAGGAAACAGCTTTTTTACGTAAAAGCAAAGAAAAAGGCGCCAGAACCAAAAACGGATATGAAATGCTGGTTCTACAGGCGGAAAAGAATTGGGAAATCTGGAATAGTTGACTTTTCAATAGTAAGAAATTAATAAAAACTGTAATTTTACCACTATGCTTACGATAAAAACATTCACGTTCAATCCATATCAGGAAAATACTTACCTGCTCTATAACGAGTCAGGAAATGCTATTATCATTGATCCAGGGATGTATGGCGAGCAAGATCAGCAAGAACTATTAGCTTTCATGGCAAACAATAACCTCAAGCCGACACTCCTATTAAATACACATTGCCATATTGACCATGTTTTAGGGAATAGTTTTGTCCATGAAAAATTTGGCTTGCTCCCACAGTTCCACGAAGGTGAAATACCGATTTTAGTAGCGGTTCAGAATTACGCTCCCCAAATGGGCATCCGATACGACATTTCACCAATTGGAGAAACATTTCTAAATGACGATGATACCGTTTATTTGGATAATGATGAGCTAAAAGTCATTCTTGCACCTGGACATTCTCCAGCACATATCTGCTTTTATTCAGCTGATCAAAAATTCTTGATCGGGGGAGATGTCCTATTTCGCAATAGCATTGGCCGTACCGATCTTCCTGGTGGAAATCACCAGCAGCTTTTAGATAGCATAAAAACAAAACTTTATACCTTACCCGACGACACGATCGTCTATCCTGGGCATGGGCCATCCACAACGATTGGCTTTGAAAAGAATTCTAATCCATTTATCCGAGGATAGGAGCCATGAATCTGCCATTTCTATTTGCTAAAAGATATCTGTTTTCTAAGAAATCAGTAAACGCCATTAACATCATCTCATCTATTAGTGTTATCGGCGTAATGGTAAGTAGTGCAGCACTGATTATTTTGCTGTCTTCTTTCAATGGTATGGAACAGTTGATCCTTTCTATGTACAGTAAGTTTGCCCCTGAGTTGAAGATTGAGCCCCAAAAAGGAAAACTTTTTGACAGCAAACAGAATGTCTTCACCGAGTTACGAAGAGATACCAACGTGATTCATTACACCGAAGTGTTACAAGAAAAGGTCTTGCTACAATATGCAAATAGACAATTTATTGCAAATATAAAAGGCATCGAACCCCAATCGTTAAGTAGAAAGACCGGAGACAGTATTATCGTAGATGGCCAATACGAAGTTAGCCATGATTCTACTAACCTTGCCATTTTAGGAGCCAGCGTCCAGGCAAATCTGGCAATTCCCATGCAGAACTCCACGGAACAAATTCAAGTGTATTCCCCAAGAAAAGGAGTAAAAAATTCTTCAAATCCAGCTGAGGAGTTCAATATCCGATCCATTTCTCCAGGAGGGGTATTACGCTATCAACAAGATTTTGATAATTTGATTATTACACCGATTTCATTTGCGAAAGAAGTTCTTGGAGAATATGATCGCGTTTCATCGATTGAATTTTATCTAAAAGATGGTGTAGATATTAATTCATTTGGGCAAGCCTTACAGAAGAAAATTGGACCAGATTATATCGTAAAGAATAGAGAAAAACAAAATCCTACTTTATATAAAAATGTACGTGTCGAACGCTGGGTAGTTTTCTTTATACTTACCTTGATAAGTGTGATTGCGATCTTTAATATTGTCGGCTCTTTAACCATGCTTGTGCTAGACAAACAAAAGGATATGACAATTCTCAAAGGCCTAGGTGGCGGAAATGATCTAATTCAACGTATTTTCTTTTATGAAGGCCTTATGATCGGCATTATTGGGTGTGTATTAGGCCTACTAATAGGTGGCATATTCAATTATATCCAGTCGGCCTATGGAATTATACGTGTAGAAGATGGAGCTAATACAATTATTGATAGCTATCCTATGGTAAGTAGTTGGAGTGACTACATTTTGGTGTTTGTAACGGTAACCAGTATCTCTGGTTTAGTTTCCTATTTCTCAGCAAAATTAAGTGTCAGAGAATTAAATAAATTAAAGGCGACTGATTAATAACTGGAGCTTTTTCTGCTCTGACTACCTTTTGTAATCTGTTGGATTAAACTGCCCCATGCAAAAGGGTTTAACAATGGATTAGCGTAACGTTGGTTGATGACTTTATTATTCATCGTATTAAAGCTCTGCGCATTGTTAATTGAACGCATTTCATTTCCATCACGTGGCATCACAGCCGCCATTGCTGCCAAAGACTCATAAGATAGGGACCTCCTTACTCTTACGATGTTATCTTCAGAAACGTCCAGATTCATAAATGCAATGTTAAACTCTTCGATGCTTGCCCATGGATAGGGTGTTACCATCGGGAGTTCCGTAACCAGGTTTTGCATAATGATATTTGCGGTATATTTATCTCCAGGAACTTCTGGAATAGTGACAATTAAAGGATCAAAACCGACGGAAGTAAAACGAATGGTGTCTCCTACATGCGCTACAAAAGAAAAATAGCCCTCGTTATTTGCCGCAAATGCTTCATTCCGAAAAGATAAATTTGTGGCAGTCGCATAACCGACAGGAAGTCCAGACCCAACCGTTGTTACGATACCGGAATACTGAATAATCTTCCTTTCCTGAGCATGTAAAGCAGAGGTATAAAAAAACAGGAATACAGCAAATAATATAGAAACCAGCAACTTCATAGAACAAATTTAAACAAAAGTAGCCGAACTAGCCGTTAAATTGTGTTAATAGAACAACTAATTAACAGGGGGTAAAGTTGCTTCTGGGGAATCGGGATCCGTCAAATTAATAGCCTCCACTGCTGTAATTTCAGGAACAGCTTTCTTAATCGCCTGCTCCAAACCAGCTTTAAAGGTCATAATGCTCATTGAACATGAAGCACAAGCTCCCAATAGTTTTAAACGCACGACATTATCCGCTGTAATCTCTTCAACACTCACATTTCCGCCATCAGTCTCCAAATATGGTCTCAAGGTATCTAATGCTTGCTCCACTTTTTCTTTTAAAGTCATACTCTTAATGCTATTCAATGATTGTAATATGTAAAGATAATCAAATATTTTAAATTGTATATTTTTGAGCCTCGCTACCAATGGAAAAACAACAAGTAGATGACAATATATCCTCTTCTTAGCTCCAATCGAGTTAAAGAATGTTAATAAGAAATGTTGTTTTTGCGATCAAATAATTATTAAACTATATTGCGCAGTAAAATTTAATTGATTAGTATAACAAATTCACTTATCTTTGTAAAATGTTTTTAAATAGGCGTATAGCGGCTATCTGTGCCGGCATGATGTTTCTATTGGTATTTACTGGTTGTAAAAGTAAATTTGAGAAATTGCGCGCAAGCAATAACATCGCTCAAAAGTACGAAGAGGCCGTAAAACTTTATGAGAAAAAGAAATATACAAAGGCGTTAGTTTTGTTTGATGACTTGCGGACCAAATTCCGTGGACAAGCTGAAGCAGAAAATATTTACTATTATTTGGCATTTGCCAATTACCGTCTAAAAGATTATACATCTGCAGCATTTCACTTTAAAGATTTTGCGGATGTTTATCCAAATAGTGCAAGAGCAGAGGAATGTAGATTTATGCATGCCTATTGTTATTACTTGGATTCCCCGAGATCGACGTTAGATCAAGCAAATACAAGAAAGGCAATAGATGCATTACAACTCTTTGTCAATCTCTATCCCGAATCGGAACGGTCCAAAGAAGCCGCCGATCTTATTCAGAAATTAAGAGATAAGCTTGAGCTTAAAGCATTTGCCAATGCGAGACTGTATTATGACATGGGGCTTAATGATGATTATAGGGCCGCTGTCATTGCATTACAGAATGTATTAAAAGAATATCCTGATACAAAATATGCAGAAGAGATTGAGTTTTTAACCTTAAAAGCACAATACATATATGCATCCAAAAGTATCTTCCTGAAACAAGAAAGTAGATTTGATGAAGCCTTGGATTATTACCGTAACTTCGCTAGTAATTTTCCAAATAGCAAACATATGAAAGAGGCCGAATCTCTTCGCGAAGACTCTGAGAAAGGAATTAAAACCGCTCTCTCTCAAGTGAAGGAGTATAATAAGGCCCTTGCAGAACAGGAAGTTTATATCAAAGAACAAAAGGCGAAAAAAGAAAAAGAAAATACCCAAAAAGATGAGTCAAAAAAATAACAATTCAATTCCAAACTCTACAGTTACACGTGACTTGAGACAATTGGACAAAGGCACAGACAATCTCTATGAATCTATTGTAGTTATTTCTAAACGCGCGAACCAAATTGCAGTAGACATTAAAGAAGAATTGAACGGAAAACTTGCAGAATTTGCAAGTAACAACGATAACTTAGAAGAGGTATTCGAAAATCGTGAGCAAATAGAGATTTCAAAACATTACGAACGCATGCCGAAGCCTACTTTGGTTGCAATTGATGAATTTTTACACGATAAAGTGTACTACAGAAATCCTTCAAAAGAGCAGGACTAATCCTTAAACAATGGCTTTAGCTGGGAAAAATATTGTAATTGCTGTATGCGGCAGTATTGCCGCATACAAGATTGCAACCCTCATTCGGCTGTTGGTAAAAGCAGATGCCCAGGTTAACGTAATCATGTCAAAAGAAGCGACAGCCTTTATCACCCCGCTTACGCTTTCCACTCTTTCCAAAAATCCTGTTTTAATTGATTATTATCAGCCGAATACCGGGGAATGGAATAATCATGTCGAAATTGCACTAAAAGCGGATTACATTTTAGTCGCACCAGCGACAGCAAATACACTTGCTAAGATGGCCAATGGATTTTGCGACAACCTACTTACTGCTGTATATCTATCCGCTAAATGTCCGGTGCTGTTCGCTCCAGCAATGGATTTAGATATGTGGAAACACCCTTCTACACAATCCAATATCAATAAACTTATTTCTTATGGTAATACCCTAATTCCTCCGGGAAAAGGGGAGCTGGCCAGTGGCTTAGTGGGTGAGGGACGTTTGGCGGAACCAGAAGAAATACTGGATTTCTTAGTTAAGTTTTCGGAGGGAAACTTGCCCTTAGCAGGAAAGAAAGCGTTGGTATCTGCAGGACCAACTTATGAAGCTATAGACCCTGTTCGTTTCATTGGTAATCATTCTAGTGGAAAAATGGGTTATGCTATCGCCGGACAACTTAAGGTACTTGGAGCAGATGTGACCTTAGTTTCGGGGCCAAGTGCCTTAAAAATACCTGAAGGTGTACATGCAATCTCAGTAACCTCGGCGGCAGAGATGTTAAATGCCTGCGAAGCGCATTTTGAAGCGGCAGATATCGTTGTGATGAGCGCTGCTGTGGCAGATTATACACCGGTTAAGGTCGCCACCCAAAAAATAAAAAAGAAAGAAAGCGAATTTTCCATCGAACTGAATAAAACAACAGATATTTTGGCCACTTTAGGCGCTAAAAAGAAAGAGAATCAATTGCTCGTTGGATTTGCATTGGAAACCAATAATGAGCTTGAGAATGCGAAAGACAAATTAGTTCGGAAAAACCTGGATTTTATTGTGCTTAATTCCATGCAGGATAAAGGAGCTGGATTTGCAACCGATACCAATAAAGTCACTATAATCGATCGATCGGGAAATACCCATGAGTTTAGTCTAAAATCCAAAGAAGAAGTTGCAAAAGATATCTGTTCAATTATCATCAGCCTTTCTTAAGCAAAAACTTTTATAAGCAGTACTTCCGAAGCTCAACCCGCATATATCTAAAAATAAATTTTACAAATTTACAATCCTCAATTCTTTTGGGTAATAGTTATTGATTCGATTGGTCAACACCTTCATCCAGCCCAAAGGTTTATCTTTAAAACTTGCTATTGTCCATCCTTGGAGACTTTCGCCGATCATATCCACAACTACATTTTCCTTTCTAAGGTAATTACGTGCTTCTTCAAGCGATAATTCCATCGATTGAAAGCCTTTGGTCAAATGATTACTCAAAGCCAGTGCGTGGCTTGGTATTAACTCTTTCCTGTTGAGCTTTCCCACATTTGTTCCAGCGTTCTTAAGATAAAGTACATTTTGTAGGTACTTTAGATCATGCTCGTACATTTTTGGGAAAATATATACATCCTCATGATGAAGAAAAGTATGAAAACTAGCACTATCCGAAATCCAATTATCTAAAATTCCTTTGGGTACATCTGATTTCTCCGGTTTATTTCGCTTTCTATTGAATGTTTCCTGCTCACCAACCTTCTTAAGGACAGCAATAAAAAAGCCCTCTCCACCTAATTTATGCGGGTAAAATCGATAACCGTGTGCACGATGCTTATTAGAATTTGTATGGTCAATTCCCCAATGCTCTTCAATAGCTACCTCAACAGATTCAAAATCACCAGTATCCAATAGCCAATCGACGATATCCTCATTTTCCTCTGGAGAGTAAGAACAGGTTGAGTAGAACAAATATCCACCCTTTTTCAACGTAGCCAAACTTTCGGCCAAAATCCGCTGTTGTCTTTCACTACAAAGCTTAACATTAGCCTCAGACCATTCTTCTATGGCATCGGTATCTTTTCTAAACATGCCTGATCCAGAACAAGGGGCATCAACAACTATCAAATCGAAATATCCAGGAAGGCGATTAAACGCCGCTGGGTCATTATTTGTAGTTACTGTGTTAGCATTACCCCATTTCATTAGGTTATCTTGCAGGATTGTAACCCTAGTCTTAATAATTTCATTCGCAACCAAGAGCGATTCCGGGTGTAAGCTACTGTTTAATAATGTTGATTTTCCTCCTGGAGCACCACATAAATCCAATGCCCGAATACTATCTGTATGTAACTTTAAATGCTGAATAATATGATCTATGAACATGGAAGAAGCATCCTGTGGATAATAAGCTCCGGCATGAAATAAAGGGTCTAATGTAAATACTGGACGATCCTGAAGATAATAAGCCATATTGCACCAGGGAACTCGCCCTGCATTAGGAAACGGACAATCTTCTAATTTATTAGGGTTTAGGCGTATTGCCGTCGCCCGAATACCTTCCTCATGTATCTTAATAAATGCATCAGTATCAAATAACGGATTCACTCCTAACTTTTTCACTAAAGAATTTGGCAGAAAATTACTCATGTTGCGCTAATAGTTTGCGATAAAATTAAGATAAATAAAAATGAAGTCAAAATAAGTGGTAAATTACAAGAAAGCGTAACTTTACACCATGAAAGAATTCAAGAAATATGCTATTATTCCTGCAACTCCAGAGGAGCTGTATCTTGCATTAACGACCGAAATTACCGCGCGTCTTTGGACAGGCGACCTTGTGTCAATAGACGCTACTGTCAATGGGGAATTCTCTTTGTGGGATGGTGCTATAACTGGCCGATTCTTGGAACTGGAACCATCGACAAAAATTGTACAGGAATGGTATTTCGGTGAAACAGACACCCCTTCCATTGTCACACTAAAACTGCATGAACATAAAAAAGGAACATCCTTGGAAATTAGACAGACAAATATACCCGATGAAGACTTCGAAAACATTTCGGATGGGTGGGAAGATCCTTATGTCTCATCGTTGATCGACTTTTATACTGAAGAAGACTAAAACAATACCAGTATTCCTTACAGGAATACGATAATAACCGAAAAATTGAGGTATTTGTATTCCTTATAGACCGTTGGCAATACAGATACCTTTTTTCTTAGTTTTTCTTCCCGCATTTACTTTCCCATATAGCCAACAGTCATTCATAATTCACACTTAAACTTAGGAGTAGTTTTGCTGTCAAAATAAGTTAATTAGGGTAACTACAATTTCTCCATCATCGTTTAATTCTACGGCTAACCCTGATGAAATATCCGACAACAACCCCAGCTCTATAATTCGTACATTCTCTCAGACAAGTTACTCTTTTTATAAGCTGCTTGATAATAGAGACTAATAATAACAAACAATAGGCAATTACAACGATCGAAAGGCACTATATCTTTAGAAAAAACCGTATCCCTGTAGCGAATATAAAATGGGGGAGATAGTTACAATAATTAATAGTATAAGTCGGTGGCTAACGATATGTAACTGTAAAAATAACCGAAATAGGTAGTTCGTCGTCCAAAGCCCACAGATCCACGCCAGGAACCATTTCAAAGCCATCATTTTATAGCAGGAGAGCGGGGCATATTCCCACCGATAGGTATTATAGCGGTATCTGACCTTCAGCTCCTGAGTAAAATAGCTGCTATCTTTCAGAGTGCTGCGATAAACAATATATAGAGGATATGCAGTGATGGTCAGTGGCGGAAGTGTTATGGCCATGGAAGTATTTAAACGAAAGAAGCCCTTGACTGTTTCCAGCAAGGGCTTCCGTGTAAAAAAAGGCACCGACCTACTCTCCCACCTGTTACGGCAATACCATCGGCTCTGGCGGGCT
>PJUE01000325.1_pt1 | contig 38096 bp, 41 predicted proteins | sample 1512171 | NCBI WGS metagenome assembly PJUE01 (sample SAMN08177674, study PRJNA422409) | Feces metagenome, whole genome shotgun sequencing project. | isolation source: Chicken feces (3) enriched on wood chips: alkali lignin treatment | host: Gallus gallus | place: USA: Madison | collected 2015-01-15
AGGCGCTGGTGTGCACCGCCACCCGCATGATCGTGGCCATCCCGGCGCTGATGTTCCACCGTTTCTTCAAGGGCCGCATCCACGGCTACGTGGTGGAGATGGAACAGGAAGCCAGCGCCCTGCTGGACACGCTGGACGGTCGTCCGGGGGTGATGAACCCCGCAGTGGCCCCGCGCGCCGCCGCACCTGCCACGGCCAAGGCCTGATCGATGCGCATCGGCAACGACCGATCCCAGGATGAGCCGCATATCGATCTGGTGCCGCTGATCGACGTCATCCTGGTGCTGATCATCTTCTTCGTGGTCACCACCACGTTCGACGCGCGCTCGACCCTGCAGGTGCAGCTGCCCACCGCCAGCGACCAGCAGACCAACGAGCCGCCGCGTTCGCTCAGCGTGCTGATCAACGCCGACGGCCGCTACTTCGTCAACGACCAGGAAGTGCTGCGTACCGACGTCGAATCGGTCAAGCAGACCATCGCTGCAGTGGCCGGTAGTGACCGCCAGCAGACGGTGCTGCTGCGCGCCGACGCGCGCACCCCCTACCAGGCCGTGGTCACCGCGCAGGACGCGCTGGGCCAGCTCGGCTTCCGCCGTATCGCCATTGCAACAGCGCCAGAGGTGCGTCCATGAGTTCCAATCACGCGCCGGTGTGGCCGATCTACAAACGCCTGCTTGGCTATACCCGGGCTTACTGGGTGTTCATGGTGGCCGCCGTCATCGCGATGGTGGTCGAGGCCCTGGCCGGGTACCACTTCACCAAGCTGATGGAGCCGCTGGTCAACGAGGGCTTTGTCGACCCGCAGCCGCGCGCTGCCGTCGTGCTGCCGCTGACCATCCTTGGCCTGTTCCTGATGCGCAGCCTGGCGACCTGGGTCAGCGATTACACGCTGGCAAAGACCGGCCGCAGCGTGGTCCGTGACCTGCGTGAGCAGGTGCTGGACAAGTACCTGCACCTGCCGTCCTCGCACTTCGATACCGAAGCCACGCCGGTGATGGTCAGCCGCCTGAACTTCGACACCGAGCAGGTCACCCAGGCCAGCGCCGATGCGCTGAAGACCATGGTGGCAGACACCCTGACCATCATCGCCATGCTGGTGGTGATGCTGCAGATGAGCGTCAAGGTGACCCTGGCCATGCTGCTGGTGGTGCCGCTGATCGGCGCCATCGTGTCCTACGTCGGCAAGCGCTACCGGCGCATCAGCCGCGGCATCCAGGACGGCATGGGCACCATGGCGCAGACCGCCGAGCAGTCCCTGGCCGCGCAGCAGGAAGTGAAGGTGCACGGCACCCAGCAGCACGAGATCAGCCGCTACTCGCGGCTGGCCAACCGCATGCTGGCGCTGAACATGAAGGTGGAAGTGACCCGCGCGGCCGCCTCCAGCGTGGTCCAGTTCCTGGCGGCGCTGGCGCTGGCGGTCATCGTCTGGGTGTCCACCCGCGAAGCGCTGGCTGGCAAGCTCAATGCCGGCCAGTTCATGGGCCTGATGACCTCGATGATGGCCATCATTCCCTCGCTGCGACGCCTGACCAGCGTGCAGACCTCGATTTCGCGCGGCGTGGCGGCCGCCGAGCGCCTGTTCGGCATCATCGACATGCCGGTCGAGCGCGACGCAGGGCGTACGCCGCTGCAGCGCGCCCGGGGCGAGCTGGCCTTCGAACACGTCATGCTGCGCTATCGCGCCGACAGCGGCATCGCCCTGGATGACATCACCTTCGTTGCCAAGCCCGGCACCGTCACCGCCATCGTCGGCCGCTCCGGCAGCGGCAAGACCAGCCTGATCCGCCTGGTACCGCGCTTCTACGAGCCCAGCGGCGGTGTCATCACCCTCGATGGCGTGGCGCTGGACGATTACGCGTTGGCCGATCTGCGCCGCCAGGTGGCCATGGTCGGGCAGAAGGTGATGCTGTTCGACGACACCATTGCCGCCAACATCGCCTATGGCATGGAAGCAACCGAGGAGCAGATCCGTGCGGCGGCCGAAGCGGCCAACGCCTGGGAATTCATCGCGCGCATGCCGCAGCAGCTGCAGACTCCGGTGGGCGAGAACGGCGCGCTGCTGTCTGGCGGCCAGCGCCAGCGCCTGGCGATTGCCCGTGCGATCCTGCGCGATGCGCCGATCCTGATCCTGGACGAAGCCACCGCTGCGCTGGACAACGAATCCGAACGCCTGGTGCAGGACGCACTGCAGCGCCTGATGCCCGAGCGCACCACCCTGGTGATCGCGCACCGGCTGTCCACCATCGAACACGCCGACCAGGTGCTGGTGATGGACCATGGCCGCATCGTCGAGCGTGGCACCCACAAGGAGCTGCTGGAAATGGGCGGCCTGTACCAGCACCTGCACAGCATGCAGTTCCGCGAAAGGCAGGACTGATGGCAGGCAAGGGTACGCAGACCCCGCCGTACTGGTACGACGGCAGCCCGGTTCCATTTGCGATGCGGCTGCTGGCCCCGGTCTATGCCGGCGTGGCCGCGCTGCGCCGGCGGCTGTACCGCAAGGGCTGGTTCAAGCGGCATGCGCTGCCGGTGCCGGTCATCGTGGTCGGCAACATCACCGCCGGTGGTACCGGCAAGACGCCGCTGACCATCGCGCTGGTCGAGCGCCTGCGCGCGGCCGGCTGGAAGCCGGGCGTGGCCAGCCGCGGCTATGGTCGCGAAGAGGCGGACAAGGCGCGCTGGGTTGAGGCCGATACGCCGACGGCACTCGGCGGTGACGAACCGGTCCTGATCGCGTGGAAGACCGGCGTGCCGGTGCGCGTGGACAGCGACCGCGTGGCCGCCGGCAAGGCACTGATCGCGGCCGGTTGCGATGTCATTGTCTGCGACGACGGCCTGCAGCATTACCGCCTGCAGCGCGACATCGAGATTGAAGTCGTTGATGCGCAGCGCCGCTACGGCAACGGCCGGATGATTCCTGCCGGGCCGTTGCGCGAGCCGGTCAGCCGTGCCGAGGAATGCGATTTCCGTGTGGTCAACCTTGGCCAGGCCGACGAGACGGCCGCTGCCCAGGCCTGCGGCTTCGGCCAGTGGCCGATGGCCCTGCATATCGACAGCGCGCAGCCGCTGGCCGGTGGCCGGCCGCGTCCGCTGGCGTATTTCGCGGGCCAGCGCGTGCATGCCGTGGCCGGCATCGCCCACCCACAGCGCTTCTTCGACATGCTGCGGGCACGTCGCATCGGCGTGGTGCCGCATGCCTTCGCCGACCACCAGGTCTACCAGCCGCAGGACCTGTCCTTCGGCAGCCAGCTGCCGGTGCTGATGACCGAAAAGGATGCGGTGAAATGCCGCGCCTTCGGCAACGACTGGCATTACGCGGTGCCACTGCGCGCTGAGCTTCCTGCCGCCTTCTGGGTGGCCCTGACCGACCGCCTGGACAAGCTGCGCCCGAACTGAGCGGCCGCGCGGCGCTTGCAAACGCCTGCCGCCGGCCGCATTCCCGTTGTATCGCGCCTGCCGAGTACCGCCCGCATGACCGAATTCGTTGTCGCCATTCCGGCCCGCTATGCCGCCTCCCGGCTGCCGGGCAAGCCGCTCCGCCTGCTGGGCGGTGAGCCGCTGGTGCTGCACGTGGCACGCCGTGCATTGCAGGCCGGTGCCCGTGAGGTCTGGGTCGCCACCGATGACACGCGCATCGCCGATGCGCTGGACGGCCTGGGCGAGGTGAAGGTCGCCATGACCGCAGTCGAGCATGCTTCCGGTACCGACCGCCTGGCCGAGTGCGCGCGCATCGCAGGCTGGTGCGACGAAACGGTGGTCGTCAATCTGCAGGGCGATGAGCCGTTCGCCCCGGCTGCCGGCATCCGTGCCGTGGCGCAGGCGCTGGTCGAGGGCGATGCGCCGATGTCGACCTTGGCCACGACCGTCGAGGATGCCCACACCCTGTTCGACCCGAACGTGGTCAAGCTGGTGCGCAACGTACGCAACGAGGCGATGTACTTCAGCCGTGCGCCGATCGCGTGGCATCGCGATGGCTTCGCGCGCAGCCGCGATGTGTTGCCGGAAGGGCACCGCTGGCTGCGCCATATCGGCATCTACGGCTATCGCGCCGGCTTCCTGCAGCAGTTCGCAGCGATGCCTGCGGGCCAGCTGGAGCAGGTCGAGGCGCTGGAACAGCTGCGCGTGCTGGAAGCGGGTTTCCCGATCAGCGTGGCGATCTCGCCCGAAGCCTTCCCGCCGGGCATCGACACGCCCGAAGACCTGGCCCGTGCCGAAGCCCTGCTGCAGTCCATGGCCGCGCGATGAACCTGCTGGTGGTCTGCCTGGGCAACATCTGCCGCTCGCCGATGGCCGAGGGCGCGCTGCGTGCGCGGCTGCAGGCCTCGCCGCTGGCCGACCGGGTGCAGGTGGATTCGGCCGGTACCGGCGACTGGCACGTGGGCGAAGCGCCTGACCGCCGCGCCATTGCCTGTGCCGCCCGCCATGGCGTGGGCATCGGCGACCTGCGTGCACGCCAGTTGCAGGCGGCGGATTTCAACCGTTTCGACTGGATCCTCTGCGCCGACGAGGCCAACCTGCGCGACGCCGCACGGTTGGCCACGCCTGCCCGGCGCGAGCGCCTGGCGCTGTACCTGCCCTGGTCGGGCGGGCAGGGCGCCCGGGCCATCCCCGATCCCTATACCGGCGGGCAGGACCACTTCGAACACGTCTGGGCGATGGTCGACCAGGCTGCAGAACGTACCGTGGCACGACTGTTGCATGACGCCGACTCCGGCATAATCAGGCCATGAACGCACAGCCCGTCCAGGACCTGCCCGAGTTTGCCACCTGGCTCAATGCCGCCCCCTGCACCTTGACCGAACTGCGTGGCCGCCCCGTCGCACTGCTGTTCGTCAACGCTGCATCGGCCTGGAGCATGCAGCGCATGGCCGAGTTCGGCCAATGGCTCTCGCGCAACCCCGGCCGCCTGCAGCCCCTGGTGCTGCATGTGCCGCGCTTCGATTTCGAACGTGATGCCGCTGCTGCGCTGAAACTGCTGCGCCGCCAGGGGCTGTCGATGCCGGTGCTGCTCGACGGTGACTGGGATGGCTGGCGCCGCTTCGGTGTGACGGCGTGGCCAACGGTCATCCTGCTCGATGCGCAGGGCCGCGAGCAGCAGCGACTGGTGGGGCTGGGCGCGCCGGGCGAGCTGGAGCGCGCCCTGAACGAGCTGTGCGAGGGCGCGCCACCGGCACCGCCGCGCGGTGGCAGCGAACTGCATCCCGAACTGCCGCACACGCTGCGCTTCCCGTCGGGCCTGGCGGTCAATCGTGATCGTCTGTACATCGCCGACAGTGGCCGCCATCGCATCCTCGAGTGCAGCCACGGCGGGCGTGTGCTGCGCCAGTTCGGGCTGGGCACTGCCGACTTCATGGACGGCAACCTGGCCGAGGCCGCCTTCCACCGCCCGCAGGGGCTGGTGCTGGAGCGCGAGTCGCTGTACGTGGCCGACACCGGCAATCACGCAGTGCGCCGCATCAACCTGTCCACCGGCCAGGTCGACACCCTGTGCGGCAACGGCCGCCCCGGTACGCCGGTCGAAGGCCCGGTGGCGCAGCCGCGGCAGGTGGCACTGGACCACCCGGTCGGCCTGGCCATCGCCGACAACCAGCTGCATATCGCCATGGCCGGCGACAACCGCCTGTGGAGCTTCCACCTCGGCCTGCGCAGCCTGCAATGGCGCGCCGGCAGCGGTGCCATCGACGAGCGCGACGGCAGTGGCCACATGGCCGCCTTCGCCCAGCCCACCGGGCTGGCGGTGGTGCAGCAGGTGCTGTACGTGGCCGACGCCCTGGGCTCTTCCATCCGCGCGGTGCAGTTGCGCGGCGACCTGGTGCAGACCCTGGTCGGGCAGGGCGCGTGGCGCTTCGGCGAAGACGACGGCCCGCGCGCGCAGGCCAGCCTGCAGTTCCCGCAGGCCATCGCGCTCAGCCCGGACGCGCCGGAGCTGTGGATCGCCGACACCGGCAATGGCCGGCTGCGCACCCTGCGCCTGGGCGGCGGTGACCTAGTCACCCAGCCGCTGCCGCGCCGCCTGCATGGTCCGGCCGGCCTGACCGTGGGCGCCGGTGCGGTGTGGATCGCCGAGACCGACGCACACGCCGTGCTGCGTTTCGACCCCGACAGTGGCGTGCTCAGCGAAGTGCCGATCAGCGAATGACCGACGTCACCGCACCGGCCTTCGACGGCAAGGCCTTCGCGGCCCAGTTGAGCACCGCACCCGGCGTCTACCGCATGTACGCGGCCGACGACACCCTGTTGTACGTGGGCAAGGCACGTGCGCTGCGCAATCGCGTCGGCAGCTATTTCAACGGCAGCCCGAAGAATGCGCGCATCATGTCGATGCTGTCGCAGATCGCGCGCATGGACGTGACCGTCACGCGTTCGGAAGGCGAAGCGCTGCTGCTTGAAAACCAGCTGATCAAATCACTGTCGCCGCGTTACAACGTATCCCTGCGCGACGACAAGACCTACCCGCATGTACTGCTGACCCGCGAGGACTGGCCGCGCATCGCGCTGCACCGTGGCCCGCGCGCCATTCCCGGCCGCTACTTCGGGCCGTACCCGGGTGTCACTGCGGTACGCGAGACGCTGAACCTCATGCACAAGCTGTTCAAGCTGCGCAGCTGCGAGGACAGCGTGTTCCGCAACCGTTCGCGGCCCTGCCTGCAGTACCAGATCGGCCGCTGCAGCGCGCCCTGCGTGGATCTGGTGCCTGCCCCCGAGTACGCCGAATCGGTGCGCCGCGCCACGCTGTTCCTGGAAGGCAAGAGCGACGAGCTGACCCGCGAGCTGGGCGAGCAGATGCAGGGCGCCAGCGAAGCCCTGGAGTTCGAGCAGGCCGCGCGCCTGCGCGACCTCATCGCCTCGCTGCGCAGCATGCAGACCCGCCAGTACGTCGATGGCCGCGCTGCCGACCTGGACGTGCTGGCCGTGGCCATGCAGGGCTCGCAGGCCTGCGTGCTGCTGCTGGCCTTCCGTGACGGGCGCAACCTTGGCACCCGCCCGTTCTTCCCGCGCACCAATGGCGAGGACAGCCCGGAAGAGGTGCTGGCCGCGTTCGTGTCGCAGTACTACATCGAATTCGAACCGCCGCGCGAGATCCTGCTGGACCGGCAGATTCCCGATGCCGACCTGCTGGTGGCCGCGCTTTCGGCCTCGGCCGAGCGCAAGGTACAGCTGAAGTGGAACGTGCGTGGCGAGCGCGCCGGCTACCTGGAACTGGCCAGCCGCAACGCCCAGCTGACCCTGGCGACCGAACTCAACAGCCGCAACGCGCAGCACGCGCGCAGCGAAGCCCTGCGCGAAATGCTGGGCCTGGCCGAGCCGGTCAAGCGGGTGGAATGCTTCGACATCAGCCACACCATGGGCGAGGCCACCGTGGCGTCGTGCGTGGTGTTCGATGCCGCCGGGCCGGTACGCGCGCAGTACCGCCGTTTCAACATCAGCGGCATCGAGCCCGGTGATGACTACGCCGCCATGCACCAGGCCATTGACCGCCGTTTCCGGCGTGCGGTGGAAGAGCAGGGCGTGCTGCCCGACGTGCTGCTCATCGACGGTGGTGCCGGCCAGCTGGCGCAGGCGCAGGCCGCCCTGGCCGACCTGGGCGTGGAGGGCGTGCTGCTGGTGGGTGTGGCCAAGGGCGTGGAGCGCCGTGCAGGCCACGAAGCGCTGGTGATGCCCGATGGCCGCGAGCTGCGCCCGGGCGCGGCCAATCCGGCGCTGCAGTTCATCCAGCAGGTACGCGACGAGGCGCACCGATTCGCCATCACCGGCCACCGCGGGCGCCGCCAGAAGGCCCGGATGACCAGCAAGCTGGAAGACATCCCTGGTATCGGCCCGCGCCGGCGTGCCAGCCTGCTCAAGCATTTTGGTGGCCTGGTAGGCCTGAAAGCCGCCGGTGAGGCCGAGATCGCCAAGGTCGAGGGCATCAATGACGCCCTCGCTGCACGCATCTACGCTAACCTGCACGGGTTGGCCACGCCTGACCCGGCCGAGTAGAGAGAGAAGCAAGCCGCATGAAGTTGACCCTGCCCACCTGGCTGACGTTGTTGCGGATCGTGATGATCCCGGTGCTGGTGCTGGTGTTCTACCTGCCCTACACCTGGACCAATTTCGCGTCCGCAGCGATCTTCGGCCTGGCTGCGATCACCGACTGGCTCGATGGCTGGATCGCACGTCGGTACAAGCTGGAATCGGCGTTCGGCGCGTTCCTCGATCCGGTGGCGGACAAGCTGATGGTGGCCGTGGCGCTGTTCCTGATCGTGCAGGGCCACCCGACGCCGTGGATGGCGTTCTGGGCGGCGGTGATCGTCGGCCGGGAGATCGCGGTGTCGGCGCTGCGCGAGTGGATGGCCGAACTTGGCCAGCGCGCCAAGGTGCGCGTGGCGATGATCGGCAAGGTCAAGACCACGGCACAGATGGTCGCGCTGTTGTGCCTGCTGTATTCGGTGGCGCCGAGCGTGCCGGTCAGCGACATCTGGATGGGCCCGCCGGTGTTCCATATCGGCGACTGGACCCTGGCCATTGCCGCCGTGCTGACCCTGTGGTCGGGCCTGCAGTACCTGCACGCCGCCTGGCCAAGCCTGCGCGAAGACGAGCGCGCGGCGCGCGAGCGTTCGCGGCAGAAGAAGCTGGGCAACTGATGAGTCCGGGGTCGGATCCCTTTCCACAGGAAAGGGCTCCGACCCCACGGCTGGCCCCCATCCACGCATGGCGTGGATCTACTGGGGTATCCCGCTCCGGGGTCGGATCCCTTTCCGCAGGAAAGGGCTCTGACCCCGCGGTTGCTGCCATCCACGCATGGCGTGGATCTACTGGGGTATCCCGCCCCGGGGTCGGATCCCTTTCCGCAGGAAAGGGCTCTGACCCCACGGTTGCTGCCATCCACGCATGGCGTGGATCTACTTGGGTATCCCGTCTTCGACGTGCACATGGTCCATTGATGCGGATGTAAAACCGCCAATGAAATGCGCTTCGCGATGCTCTGGGCGCTTGGGTGCAAAGGCGCCTGATCGGAGCGCCCAGTCGTACGCGCCTTCATTCAACGGATAGCAGGTGAGCACACCTGTCAGCGCGTGCTTGGCCGCCCATGACAAGCCGGCCTCACGATTGCCGAAGACGCCCCCGGCGAAGCGCGCGCCTGCGCCGTGGAAGACCCAGATCTCAGTGGGTTCGGTGTTGATGTTCGCGCCTCGGCTGGATGTACACCGGCATGGATACAACATGTCGGTCGCTTCGCGAAGCCCCCCGAAAAAACCGCTTGACGCCATTCCCAGAACAGGTAGAATTTCGCCTCCCAAGCGGGAATAGCTCAGTTGGTAGAGCGCAACCTTGCCAAGGTTGAGGTCGCGAGTTCGAGTCTCGTTTCCCGCTCCAGATTCAAGAAAAGCGCTCCCGCAAGGGAGCGTTTTTCGTTGTGTGCGACTCCGCTTCATCCCCACTTCACCGCCACCCCATCGCACCGCCACGCACGCCGGCGAAGCTGCAACACCGTTCCAACCGGTGATGCTGCGATGCCCCACATGTCCTCTGCCTACGACCACGATCTGGTCATCGTCGGCGCAAGTTTCGCTGGTGCGGCCTGCGCGTTGGCCGCTGCGCAGTACGGTCTGCGCGTCTGCGTATTGGAGCGCAAGTCCGATCCCGGCGAGCGCCTGCACACCACCGGCATCGTGGTGAAGGAAGCGATGGAGCAGACCTGGCTGGAGCGCATGCCAGAGCATCTGGTCGAGCGTGTCGCCCGCGTGCGGCTGTACGCGCCGAACCTGCGCAGCGTGCAGCTGGCCGCGCCCGGGTACTACTTCCTCACCACCGACACCCCGAACCTGATGCGCTGGCTGGCCGACGAACTGCGTGCCAGCGGCGTGGATCTGCGCCTGCAGCAGTCCTTCAGCAATGCGGAGGCCGATGGCGATGGCTGGCAGGTGGAAGGGGCAGGGCGGTGCGCCTATCTGGTCGGTGCTGATGGCGCGCGATCACGCGTCGCCCGGCGTACCGGCCTGGGCCAGGTGCGCGACAACCTCTATGGCGTCGAGCGCGAATTCGATGGCCTGCAGTTGCCACGGGGGGATGCGCTGCACTGCTTCGTCAGCAAGCGCTACGCACCGGGCTACATCGGCTGGGTCGCGCAGAATCCCACGGGCGCGCAGATCGGGCTCGCCCTGCGCCATGATCCGATGCAGGCGCGGGTGCCGGACATCGATGGCTTCATCGAGCACGTGCGCGACATCGTCGGCATCGCACCGTCCTTGCAGCCATCGTCCACCCGCGCCGGGCGGGTGCCCTGCGGCCTGCCGGATGGCCCGATCACCGGCCACCGCCTGGTCCTGACCGGGGATGCGGCCGGCATCGTCTCGCCACTGTCGGCTGGTGGCATCCACTCCTCCTGGCGGCACGGCTGGGCAGTGGGTGATGCCATCGGCCTGCATCTGCGCGGCAAAGGGCCTGCAGCCGAGCAGGTGGCCCGGCGGGTGGCGCCGACCTTCCGTCGCAAGCGCCTGCTGCGCTGGGCGATGGATCACCTGCAGCAGGATTGGCCGCTCAACGCCCTGCTGCGCACAGCGGCAACGCGCCGCGTGGCCGAGCAGATCTATTTCCATCAGCGTGGGGTGCGGGCCTGATCGATCAAGCTGAACAACGCCCCGCAGATCCCCCGGAAAATCCGGTTGACGCCGTGCAGCAATACCGACACAATAGCGCTCCTTCGACGCAGCTCGAACGGAATCTGCGGGAATAGCTCAGTTGGTAGAGCGCAACCTTGCCAAGGTTGAGGTCGCGAGTTCGAGTCTCGTTTCCCGCTCCAGATCAGGAAAAACGCTCCCGGAAGGGGGCGTTTTTCGTTTGTGCCTGCTAGGTGCGACGGTACTTCTGCCACGCCGTGGCCAGTGACACGGCAATCAGCGCCAGCAGCAGGGCCAGGTCAGCCAGCAACAGCCACAGCAGGTGCGTGCCATACACCGGCGACTGATGCATCGCACCCATCGCGAACGGGACCGACCATGCAAGCAGCAGCGTCCAAGCGATCAGCAGGCGCAGCCAGAGCCGACGCCATTGCCATGGGCGCACGATCAGCAGCATGACCGCAAGTTCGGCCGTGCTCATCAGGGCAAACGTGACAACCTTGCCGGTCGGGTAGGGCAGGATCGCCCCGGGCTCCAGGCCGCGCTGCATCCAGTAGTCGGGTTGCGTACCCGCGTGGATCAACGCTGCCATCAGCATCAGCCAGATCAGTGTTGCAACGACGCCGTATGGGCGGATCCTGCGCTCAGGCATCGGTGGGTTCCCTGCTGTTGGTACGGATGGCGGCGTGCGCGGACAATCGCGCTGCGGTGGAGATCGCGGCCAGAACCAACAGGCCCGGACCGAGGCTGAAGTACAGCATACGCAGCGGATGGTCCTGCAGCATCCAGGCCGCGATGGCGAGCGGAATGGCCAGTATCAGCAGTTTTGCCGCCAGCGGCCGCGCGACCGCGATCATTGGCTGTGCGCCTATGAACAGCACGTACGCGTAGTACTGCGCGAGACCCAGGCCGATGTCGCCGTGCGAGCTGAAGCCGACATGGTGGCCATACCCGTTCATGCCCAGCGGCATCAGCGTCCCATAGAGCGCGCCCACCAGCAGGTGCAGCAGGAGAGAGATCAGCAGGGGTTTGCCACGCAGGAACATGGGCGCATGCGTCCGGGCGGGGCAGGGTACCTCACCGCGCCAGGCCTGGATCGGCATGCGTGAAGACTGTTGACGACGTGAAGGAATTTGGACACAATAGCGCTCCTTCGACGCAGGTCGAACGGAATCTGCGGGAATAGCTCAGTTGGTAGAGCGCAACCTTGCCAAGGTTGAGGTCGCGAGTTCGAGTCTCGTTTCCCGCTCCAGATTCTACAGGGCCCCTCTCGGGGCCTTGTTTTTCTCCCGCCACGGCAGGGCGGGGCACGTTGAGCCACAAGGCTTTGCGCGCAGTCAGAAATGTGAAATCGCTGGTGTGTGTTTCGATTTTCCGGTACCATGGCGGCTTATGCGGGAATAGCTCAGTTGGTAGAGCGCAACCTTGCCAAGGTTGAGGTCGCGAGTTCGAGTCTCGTTTCCCGCTCCATGTTTCGACAGGCCCCATCGCGGGGTTTTGTCATGTCAGGGGCTCCGTTCCTGGCTGTAGTACGTTGGCCTCATGGCAGAGTGGCTATGCACCGGATTGCAAATCCGTTTACAGCGGTTCGATTCCGCTTGAGGCCTCCACATAAACCCCTGATTCGTCAGGGGTTTTTCTTTGTCTGGCGTTTGGCTGCAGGCTCTGGAATTCCCTGCTTTGGGCATGAAGTCAGCCGTCTGCCACCCGTTTCCGGGTGGCAGAGGCGCATCGGCATGTGCCAAGTGCGTTTCGTGAGGTTGAGCGGGGATGGAAACCAAGCGGCGCCGGGCCGATTCCCTGGAGGGTACGGGACGCTGTCAGGTCCAAGGACCATATAGATCGCTGGGATCGATTCCCGCTCGGGTCAGAATGCGATCACGTCGCAATTGTTCTGCCCATTGTGCCGTGAACTGCGCTGTTGGCACTTCCGCAGAGGTGCGGCATATCGGACAGGTCAGCTGCACGCCGCTAGGAACTTCTTCAAGCCCAACGCCTGCAGACAGCCGGGACTCGTTGCCGCAGGCCTGACAGTTGCAGATCACAGCCTCGACGTTCTTGAGGCTGCCGTTGATGCGCAGCAGAGCGCTGATCCTGAGGATCCGGAACGAAGTTGGGGTGGTCATGGGGTCCAGCCATATGAGGGCTGGACACGGGCACGAAGAATTTCGCGCCGGAGAAGAGCCAAGAATAGTGACAGTATCGTCAAACCGGTGAAGGGCGCATCAAGCCTGACAGTATCAATCCCTTCCTCCTTCGCATCTCTGTCGTGCGCAGCAAAGCCCGGGCGAGGTCGAGGTTCTTCGCGCGCTTTCTCGAGGTTGCCGACCGGTGAGCGTTCCTACAGCGGGGAAACGGAAATGAGCTTCCAGCAGCCTTCTGCGATCTCTTCAGCACCAGGATCCCCTCGCAGGCTGGACCTGCTTGCCAGACGCTCCTGGAGATCGTGCAACCAGGCGATGCGGGTGCCGTGCGGGTTCCTGATGTATATGTCGCAGGCCAACCGAACAACGGGTGCAACCTCATGACGAAAGTTCATTGCAGGAAGGGACCCGGCATTGAAAGCCAGTTCCCAGTGAGCGAGCTCTCTGTCTATGTCGACATAGTCCTTGTTTCTAAGGCTTTCCATGGCAGTTCTCCTATCGGAACCTGGACTGTACGCGCTTGCTCGCGCCGCTGTCTGCGCCGTTGTTCATAAATGGGACGCTGCAGCACGTTCCCCTAACAGGGGAAAGAGGACTGTGAGTGGGCAGCACTGAGCTGCACTGGAGTAACAGATGAACAATATCAATCAGAGTCAGGATCCCCGCAGCAACGACAGCGCCGATGCAAAGAGCGCTGGTCAGCAGGGACAACAGGGCCAGGTGAGTGGCGATGAGCTCGCTGGCAACCCAGATGGAAAGGGCGAAAAGGAGCTGCAGAAGCAGCAGCAAGGCAGTCAGGAAGACAGTAAACAGGGAAGCGGCGAGGAAAAGCAGGATCAGCAGCAGAACGCTCGCCGCTAGGGCATGACGAGGAGCCGTGCCTGGCGCGGCTTTCTTCCCGCTCAGCAGGATTCAAGAATGATGGCATTGCATGAGCAAGCGGTAAGTTTGATGACCAAGATCATGTATCAGTCACGCCCCGCAGTTACCACGACCATGGGGCTGTGTCGTTCCTGTCACTCCCCCAGCCCTGGTGGGATGGACTGTGCGCGCTGCCTCACTGAAGAGCTGGGAAGAGTCATTGAGAATCGAGGTGCAGCTGTGCGTTGGCTCGATTCGTTTTTGAAGGTTCAGCAGGACGAGGCACAGGTTTTCCTGTGCGCCAGTCGTGTCGCCCCGGGTGGGCACCTCTGAGCCCTCTGCACGGCTTCGGTCACCCCCATGCCTTTCTTCATCAGCATCTACGACAGGAACGGGAGAGGCTTGCGCCTTCCTGAAGGTTGGTGGATTGACTTGTCATGCGCCTCTCCGGCCTTGGTCAGGCGATCAACCCGGATTGATCTGCCCATGTCCTTTGTTGACGAGCATCCCCGGCTGGACCCGGTTGTTTTGGACGATCTCCATCGCCGTATTGAAGGTGCCCAATGGCTGATCTGGAAAAGCATGACCCCATAAGCGTACGCTGGCTCAGCTTTCGCCTGCGAAATGGGCAGTCCATCGGGCCAGAGAAACTGAAGGCCGTCTGGTCAGATGCTGCCGAGACCAACAGCTGCAGCGTGCGCAGGGAGCACGGCCCCGACGGTCATGTTGTCTATGTGCTGTATGCATCACGTGGTCTCCCAATGCCGCGGCGAGCAGAACTGCGGCTGCGATCAATGCTGGAAGACGCTGGGTACGCCTTCACCATGGGGGCGATTGCCGGTGGGCATCCGGCCGGAGGCTGAGCCCACTGTACCGGCCCAGGACTGGCGACGGTCAATGGCAGCCGGGCGGCTGCGGCCCGCCGAGCGTCATTTGCCCCTGCCAACCTGCACTGCCGGCCCAGCAGCCGCCCTGCTAACGTCCGTCCCCACACTCAGGAAGAGGGGCAGGCAATGCGCGCATTGGCAATCCGGCAGGCGATCCATCTTCCTCTCGGCGCAATGCTGGCCGTGATCGTGTTCGCCTTCACCGTGCCGGGTTACAGCTCGCTGTCCCAGCACCTCAGTGAGCTGGGGCTGATGCTGGGCCTGCCGGCACACGTGTTGACGGCCTGCATCGTGATCAATGGCGGGGCCATCTTCCTCTTCAGTCTTGCGCTGCTCGGCTGGGGGCGACGCTTCGCACTCACCGCGCTGACCTCCACCCTGTTTGGCATCGCCATGCTCAGCAACGGCCTGTTCACTACTGGCAGCCCGCTGCACGGCATGTACTCCATCGGCATCTTTTCGATCCTGATGCCGTTGTTGTTCCTGGTCGAGCTGGGTACCGATGCCTCCGCACGCATTGCCTGGGTAGCGCGGGTGACCTCGCTGCTGGGGATGGCGTATCTGTGGTTGATGCTGTCCGGCCTGGATCCGCAACCCTGGCATGGGCTGACCCAGCGCATCGCGCTGTTGCCTGCATTTGCCTGGTACACCTTCGCCGCGCTCGAACTGAGACGGGTGTTCGGGAACATCTGACAACGTGGCTGGTTAAACTCATGCCATGAACCAGATCGACAACTTCCGCGGCGCACTGCTCGGCCTGGCCTGCGGTGACGCCGTCGGCACCACGGTGGAGTTCAAACCGCGGGGCAGTTTCACGCCGCTCACCGACATGGTCGGTGGCGGGCCCTTCCATCTGAAGCTGGGCCAGTGGACCGACGACACGTCGATGGCGATGTGCCTGGCCGAAAGCTTGGTGCGCTGCGATGAGTTCGATGCGCGCGACCAGATGACCCGCTATGCCAACTGGTACCGCAACGGCTACTGGAGCGCGACCGGCGAGTGCTTCGATATCGGCATGGCCACGCGCGCGGCCATTGACCAGTTCCTGCTCAGCGCCCAGCCGTTGGCGGGCAACGAAGATCCACGCAGCGCCGGCAACGGTTCGATCATGCGTCTGGCGCCGGTAGTGCTGCGCTATGCAGGCACGCCGGAGTTGGCGGCCATGGCCGAGCTGAGTTCGCGCACCACCCACGCCGCGCGCGAATGCCTGGATGCCTGCCGCCTGCTGGCCGTGGCGATGGAACGGGCGCTGGCCGGGCAGCCGAAGCAGGCCGTGCTGGATCTGCGCGATGTTCCGGTGCAGGGTGAACGCCTTCAGCAGATTGCGGCGGGCCACTACCAGCAGGCGAGCCGCGAACAGATCCGCGGCAGCGGCTATGTCGTGGACAGCCTGGAAGCGGCGTTCTGGTGCTTCCACCGGCACGACAGCTTTGCAGCGGCCGTGCTCGAGGCGGCCAATCTGGGCGATGACGCCGACACCACGGCTGCAGTGCTCGGCCAACTGGCCGGCGCCTTCCACGGCGCGGCAGGCATCCCTGCACATTGGCTGCAGGTGCTGGCGATGCGCGCGGAGATCCAGGTGCTGGCCGACGCGCTGCATGAACGCAACCGGGTCACGCAGGCAGGCGGGGGCTTTGCCGCTGCCAGCGAACCGTCGTAGCGTAGGCAGCAACGGCCTGTATGGCCACGGACAGGAGGTCTGGATGAACGCACGCCTGGGTATCGGTCTGGTGTTGCTGGTGCTGGCGCCGTTGGCATCAGCGCAGGTCTACAAGTGCAAGGGTGCATCGGGTGAGACTGTCTATTCGCAGGACCCCTGCGGTGCGGGCAGCGAGCCGGTGAAGCTGCGTTCCAATCGCGCCGCCTCCGAGAGCGCCGGCGAGGCGTCCAACCGGGCCGCGGTGTATCGCACCACGGGCATGAGCGATGCGGCCATTGCCGAGCGTAACTGCCTGCAGAGCGAGCAGTCGCGCATCCATGCCCCGCTCGAATCGCGCACCCAGGCCGTCAACCGGCAGGTCGCCGAGCTGGAGCGCCAGTTGGCGGTGACCCGCAGCGCTCCGCCTGCGGAGGGGAACGATGTATCCCGTGCGACCCTGGAATCGGGCATGCGGGCGCAGATATCCAGTCTGCAGCAGTCGCTGAGTGCGGAGCGGGTCGCCGCCGATGCACAGATGTCCACCGCGCGCGACCGCTGTGCGACGGCGCGCCGACAGCAAGAAGACCAGGTCAATCAGCAATACGCCGCCCCGGCCAGGCCCTCGCCCTGAGGCGGCGCTGACCGGGCCGGTAGGGCGCCGGCTCGTGACGCAATCAGTCTCAAACCAGCGCGACATGCGAACGGGGTATGGTCGAGGTCCAGGCATTTGGGAGCAGCAATGGCACGTAGGGACATGCAGGACCGCATGCAGCACGCGGCAGGCCAGCGATGAGCAGATCCTCCGCAGATGTGCGCTGGCTGACGTTCCGGCTCAAGAACGGTCAGTCGATCGGGCCGGACCAACTGAAAGACGGCTGGGTCATCGCCGCCGAGACGCGGCACTGTGGCGTGCGCCGTGAGCATATCGAAGGCTCGGGCATGGTCTACGCCCTGTATGGCCCTTCCGATCTGCCATCACCGCGCCGCGCTGAGCTGCGCATGCGCGATTTCCTGATGCGCTCGGGCTACACGTTCACCATGGGCACGCTGGGCGGCTGAGGTCGCCCCCCGCTTGCCCGCACGCAAGCCGCTTACGGGCGCACGGTCAGGACCTGGCCGATGCTGCCGATCGGTCCCTGTTCGTCGTGCAGTACGGTGCTGGTCAGGCCGATGCCCTGGCTGCCGAACGAGACCGAGGTATCGAAGCCCAGCCAGTCGCCCTGCGGTGTACCGAACAGGTGCACGGTCAGGTCCAGGTTGGGGAAAGCGACGTCCTTTGGATCGGCGCGCACGGCCATGCCGTTGGACAGATCGAACAGGGTGGCGGCGCGGGCCAGGGGGCTCACTGTCTCGCCGTCCAGCAACGCCTGTTTCGCACGCGCCCAGTACGTCGCGCGGCCAGGGCCCTGGTCGTCGCGGCGGATCTGCACGTGCTGGATGAAACCGCCGGGCCAGACCAACGCCGGGTCCCATTCGGGCATGGTTTCAGGCCCTGCAATGCGGGCAAGCGGCGTGCCGGCAATGGCGGCGGTATCGTTCGGACACATCAGCCAGGCGCGCACGCGCAGGGCAGCGCGGTCCTGGTGGGTGAGGGTGGCTTCAACCAGTTCGATGGTGCGTCCACCGCGCAGCACCTGCACCTGCGCCTGCATGGCTTCAATCGGAATGGTGCCGAGAATGTCGTAGGACAGGCGGCCGATCAGGAAGCCATGGCCGCGTGCGGCCGCATCGCGTTCCAAGTGGTGGGCAAGCAGTCCCATTGCCGGGGCGATGTGCTGTTCGTTGGTGTTCCAGGCACCGCCCACATGTGCGGTCGGCAGGTAGCGGGTGTCGCTCAGTCGTTCGAAAAAGGCCATCGGTTCACGGTGCGGTGGATGGAACGACGCGCACCACGGCGCGTCGTCTGGCCATCGTAACGCTGCGCCCGCGGCGTTGCGCGTGGACGTGATCTTCAGCGGGTGGCGGCGGCCTTCAGCGCGTCCACCACCTGCGCGCCGCTGAAGCCGCAATGTCCTTCGCCCACGGAAGGCAGCACGCGCAGTTCCGCGGCACTGCCCGCACGTGCGGCCAATTGTGGATACACCGCCTGCATGCGCGGCACGATGGTCGGATCGCCATGGTTGAACTGCAGCACCAGCGGCCGTTGCAGACGGCCACTCAGTGACAGCCGGTCGCGCACGTACGCCTGCGCAGCGGCATTGGCCTGCACGCGCTGCACGCCCGCGTTGAAGGCTGCATCATCGCCGAAGCCACTGTAGACGGTGCCGTCGTTGCCTGCCGGCAGGCCACCGGCGCGCTGCGCCAGTTCATGCAGTACCAGCGCGTGCAGGCTGATGGTTCCGGCCAGCGCATCCGGCGCCACCTGCAGGCGCGCGGCCAGTTGCGCGGCGTGCTTCGGCTGTGTCGCCAGCGCGGTGGCGATGCCCTGGTACAACGCCATCTGCGGCAGTGCAGCGGCCTCGCTTGAGAGCAGGCCGGTGGCGGGAAGGCCCTCGGCCTTGGGGAAGAAGTAGTTGAACGCCACCAGCGTGGTCAGCAGATCCTCGGCCAGCGTTTGCCCGGGTAGCGTGGCACCACACAGTGAAACGCCACCCGCATAGGCGTTGGGGTGCTGTTCCAGGCTCGCCGCAGTGACCGCGCCGCCCATCGAGAAGCCCAGCATCCAGGTGTGCCGCACCTGCTTCAGTTGGGTCAGCGCGTGCTGGCGCAGGCGCTCCATGTCGGCCACCGCATCGGCCACCGCCCAACCCTGGCTGGAATAGGCGCTCTGGGCGACGGCATAGCCCGCATCAAGCAGCGCCTGGGTGCTGTCCGCAGCAGACATCGGTGTCTCGCGCGGCACGCCCACGGGTTCATAGCCATGGGCCAGCATCACCAGTTCACCGTTCCAGCGCGCGGGCACATCCAGGCGCCACGGTGCGCCCTGCAGTTCCCCGCTGAGCGTGCGTGGCGTCGGCGGGGTGGCCGCGTGCAGTGCGGGAAGGGGCAGCAGGCCGATGACCAGGGTCAAAGCCAGCAGAGCGCGCATCGCGGTCATCCCTGCGCCACCGGAGCTTGGCAGGCCATCCGATGCATCGGGAAATCCATCGCCTGCTGCGGGTTGTCGTGGGCGATCTCGATGCGCGCGTGCAGGCGCTGGTTGTCGAGGCGCTGGTAGTGGATGCGCTGCGGGAAATCGTTGGTGGGGTTCTCGAATACCGCGCCATCGGCATCCACCCGCGTGGCAGTGAAGTCGGTGGCGTTGCGCCCGTTGGGCAGGGCAGTGAACACCAGTCGGCCATCGTCGTGCTGGCGCAGTGCCATGAACTCGAAGCCGACGGTGCGACCGTCACGCAGGCTGCGGCTGCTGCCGAACAGGGTGGCACCGGCGGGCGTGGACCACTGTTCACCGGCGCCTATGGGTTGCCCATCCAGATGCCAGCAACCGGCCAGCCACGCCAGCTGTTCGATCTTCGCCGGCGTACCGGCGCAGGCGGCCGAGGTCATCAGCAGTGGCACCAGGGCCAAGGCCATGCGGTTGGGCATTGGTGCCTCCATGCGCGGGTCGAGCGGCCTGTATAGCGCCGACACGGCACGCGAGCCAGTGCCGCCGGGGATTGGGCGATGTGCGATACGATAGGTCTCCAAAAACACCATCTTTTTGATGTAGAGTCCCGTCATGGTCGACCGTCTCGCTGTCCTGCTGGAACGTTTCGCGGTCAACGCATCGGTGTTTCATGCCGGGGCGCTGTGCGGCATCAACAGCCTGCCGGGCGAAGACGAGGCGGGCCAACTGCATCTGGTGCGGCGCGGGCCGGTGCAGGTCAGTCATGGCCAGCAGACCGTGCAGGTCGATGCGCCCAGCCTGCTGCTGTATCCGCGGCCGATGCCGCACCGCTTCAGTACCGACCCGCAGCGCGGCGCCGACATGGCTTGCGCCAACCTGCATTTCGAAGGCGGTCGGCTCAATCCGATCAGCGCGGCCCTGCCGGATTTCATCTGCCTGCCGTTGGCCGATCTGCACGGCGGTGCGGCTGCCCTGGACCTGCTTTTTGAAGAAGCCTTCGAACAGCGCTGCGGTCGCACCGTGATGGTCAACCGCCTGTTCGAGGTGGTGATGATCCAGGTGCTGCGGCAACTGATGGAAGGCGGGCAGATGCGCGGCGGCTTGTTTGCCGGGCTCGGCCATCCGCGCCTGCGGCTGGCACTGGTGGCAATGCACCAGGCCCCGGCGCAGGCCTGGACGCTGGAGGACCTGGCCGAAACGGCGGGCATGTCGCGCAGCGTGTTCGCTGCCAGTTTCCGCGATGCCATGGGCACCACGCCCGGCCAGTACCTGCAGGGCTGGCGCGTTGGCCTGGCCCAGCAGGCGCTGCGCCAGGGCCGCCCGCTGAAGCGGATTGCCGATGACGTCGGCTACGGCAGCGAGGCCGCGCTGTCGCGTGCGTTCAAGGCCCACACCGGGCAGTCCCCCCGGCAGTGGCGCGAACAGGACCGCGCCAGCGCCGGCTGAGGGCTCAGCCCATCACCAGGCGGGCCAGCTTCATGCCGCCAAACAGGCCGGCCACGCCAAGTGCGACCGAGCCGCCGGCATACAGTGCCGCCAGCCCATGCTGGCCACGCTGCAGCAGCAGGCCGATTTCCAGCGAGTACGTGGAGAACGTCGTGTAGCCGCCAAGAATGCCCGTGGCCAGCAGCAGCCGCAGCTGCGGCGAAGCGCCGTTGCGCAGGGCAAAGGCCTCCACCACCACGCCCATCAGCAGTGCGCCGCTGATGTTGATGAGGAACGTGGACCATGGCCAGGGGCTGCCAACCGCGACGCGCGCGCCGAGCAGGTTGCAGGCATGGCGCAGGCAGGCACCGACGCCGCCGCCCAGGAAAACCAGCACGTAATTGTTCACTGCTTGCATCGCTTGCCTCGAGTACTTGTCTGCAGGATCGACGGCGTACGCGATGGCGGGCACGGCCTGCCATCGACGAACGCCGGGTTCGTCAACAACAGGAGCCATCAGCCATTCCAGGCGGTTATCGGGGGAGCCCCATCCCCATCGGCGTCCATGCTACCAGCGCAGCGCTGGCCTGGGCAGCCTGGATCAGGGCAGGGCGGTTGCGACCACGCGTGCCACCTTGCTGCGGCTGATCCCTTCGCGCAGCAGGTCATTGGCCATCAGTCCCAGTGATGCCTGACGGCGGAAGCCGACATCAAGCCCGCGTCGGTCCAGGATGTTGGCCACCAGTTCGTAGGCGGTTTCCCAGACATCCAGGTAGGCCTCGCTGGGCATGTACATATAGGCGGTGCCGCGCTCGCCCACCGCGCCATCGACCGGGCCGAACAGCAGCTCGCGCGCGTCCATCTTCACCGCATCGGCGATGCGGAAGAGCTGCTCTGCCTTTACGTGGTCGGCTTTGACGTTGTCATTGAGCCAGTTGCTGACGGTAGCCGTGGTGCTGTTCGCGGCGCGGGCCAGGTCGGCCGGGCGGGGATGCCCGGCGTCTTTCATGGCGGCGGCGAGTCGTTGTCCGAGAGTATTCATCTATGCAAGCCAGCTTAACGCGTGGATTTAGAAGAATCCTTGCCGCCAGAATAAGTCTGATGACAAAAGAGATCGAAAATGGACGAATTCTGGTGCAAGCGTCACGTGCGCGCGCGGCTGGGACTTCACACCGACGCGGAGCTGGCCAGGCTCTTTGGAATCAGCAGATCCGCTGTCTCGCAATGGCCCGGCGACGTTCCGATTCCGCCGCTGCGGCGCTTCATGCTGCAGCAGCGTTATCCGGCCCTGTTTCCGGTTGAAAAGAGCAAAGCAGTGGAAACAGCCTGAATTGCGACATGACGTGTCGAATATGGGCCGGGAAATCCATTTTGTTAAGCATGCTTATCGTCATAGCTCAATTCGATTGAAAAATCCGCTGCACGGGCCCTCGCCATGCTCACAAGGCACGGGTGTCGGCATCGACGCGGTCCTGGCAGGGAGGCATGACGTGCCTTGGAGGATGAACGATTAATAATTTCAATCACAAAAGTCGCATTCCCTAATTGACCTGTCGTGAAAATTGTGACTAATTGGCATCAACCGGTTGTGAAGGCCGGGAGTCTTTCAGTAGCACGAAAGTGGATCGGTTGACCGTCAACGATGCAGGACAAGTCCAACGGAGGTCGTATGGAATACGGCATGCATGGCTTGGCTGAACGGGTACGCCGCGAACTGGAAGCCAGTTATCACAAACACGGATGCGGTCCGGCGTTCTGGGACACCTACCAGCAGGTGCTGGACCGGTTGGTTCCGCAGGGGACCGAGCGTACCGAAGTCACCAACGATCTGGCGCTCATCATCGAGCAGCTGGGCATCGTGCGCCGGGCGCAGCTGGTGCCGCCGGACGGCAGCAGCCGGCCGCGCTGAATCAGGACAGTCGCCAGGCACCACAGGCAAGCAGGGCCAACAGCAGGGATGCCAGCGCGGTGGTGCGTGGGCGCCACCAGTGGCGGGCCTGGCCGGCCATGCGCTGCGGGCTGCAATAGCGCACCAGCCCCGGGCCGAAGCCGGCGCGGTGCTGCTGCTGTGCGCATGCTTCCAGGCAGGCACCGCAGGCCAGGCAGTCGGCCTGGGGCCCGTGGCGGATATCCAGCTGCATCGGGCAGGCTGACACGCAGGCCGCACAGTCCAGGCAATCGCCCAGCCGGTCCGCGCTGAAGGTAGGCATCGGTCCGGCCAACAGCGGGTGGGCAGCGCGGAAAACGTAGTCCTGTGCGGTCACCGCATCCAGCAGGCCACGGCCACGGCCGAGCACGCCGCCCAGCGCCGGCGGCCGCGGACCCCGCGGTTCGCCGCGGCGCGCGTCGTACAGCATGCGCGGGGTGTGCGGATCGGTCAGCAGTGGTTGCAGGCGGGCGAACGGGCACAGGGAACGGCACACCTGTTCGCGCAGGAAGCCGGCGTTGCCGTAGGTAGCGGCCGAGTAGAACAGCACCCAGAACAGCTCCCCGCCGGTCCAGCCGGCGTGGGTGGCCGCACCCAGCAGATCCTGGATGGGGCTGAACAGGCCCACGAAAGTAATGCCGGTCCACAGTGAAAGCAGCAGCCAGCTCAGCCGTGTGGCAGGGCCCGCCACACGCGCCGGCAGCCAACGCGCCAACGCGCGGGCGATGCCATCGAAGGCGCGCATCCACAGGGTCTGCGGGCAGCCATGGCCGCACCAGACCCGGCCCGCCAGATGGGTCAGCAGGGCCAGGCTGACCGCGAGCACGGCCAGCAGCCCCAGCAGCACGCCGACATCATCCGGCCACAGGGTCCAGCCGAACAGATCGAAACGGCGTGCGGTCAGGTCCAGCAGCAGCGCCTGGCGGCCGTTCCAGCGCAGCCAGGGCAGCACGTAGAACAGCGCCAGCAGGGCTGCGCTGAGGACGCCGCGCCAGCGCCAGGGGCGCGGCAGGGAGAGCGGGGCGCGGTTCATCCCAGTGGCAGCTCATCGTCATCGCCGTCGCTGACCGGCCGCTGCAGGTACCAGGTCACCGCGCTCGACAGGGCAGTGACCGCCCAGAACATGAAGAAGCCGACGGTGTAGCCCAGCTCGCGGCTGATCGTGCCGCCCGGGAAGCTGATGGCCTGCAGCCGCAGAGGGTCGACGAAGGCGAAGAACACCACGCTGGCCAGGCCGGCGGCGATGAAGCTGGGCCAGAGGACCGCGCCCCAGTGCTGGATCAGTTGCTGGCGGCGGCTGGAAGACGGTGTGTTCATGCTGTCCCAGGTCTGAGGAAGAGGGCGGCGCGTATACTTCGCGGTGGTCGGCGCAGCATCCGCAGGGCATGCGTCCTGCAAGCGCGTCAGCCTAGGCGGGCCCGGCCACGCCGACATTGATCTGGATCAACAGCGGCAGCGGCCGCCTTCGGCACACTGCCGATCCGTACTGGGTAACCCGATGAACGCAGCATCCCCGACCGAACTTCCCACCGCCTCGCTGGCGCTGTGCAGCGAAGAGGAAGTAACCCGCCTGGTCCACGACTTCTATGCCCGGGTGCGGCAGGAGGAGCGGCTCGGTCCGGTATTCAACGGGCATGTCCATGACTGGCCCTCGCACCTGGCCCAGCTGGTCGATTTCTGGTCGGCCATGCTGCGCGGTACCCGCCGCTTCAGTGGTTCGCCGATGTCCAAGCACATGGCCATCGCGCTGGACAAGGATCTGTTCGACCGCTGGCTGGTGCTGTTCCACATCACCACCGCCGAGTGCGGCAACGCGCCGATGCAGGCGCTGGCCGACGACGTGGCCAAGCGCATCGCCGAGACCTTCTGGCGCCGCTACCAGATGCTGCGCTGGCCGCAGGTGGGCCTGCCGGTGCTTGGCGAACGCGGCCAGGATTGATCCAGGTCAAGGCGGGGGCGATGCGCCGGCGCGATGCTGGCGCCATGGACACGTTCTCTCCCTCCGCTGGTGGCCTGGCCTGGACCTTCGACCCCGATCTGCTGCGCAGGCATGACCGGCCCGGGCCGCGCTACACCTCCTATCCGACCGCGCCACACTTCCACGATGGCTTCGACGCGCCGGCCCTGCGCCAGGCGATCGCCGACAGCAATGGGACAGCGCGTGCGCTGTCGCTGTATGTGCACGTGCCGTACTGTTCCAGTCCCTGCTTCTACTGCGGCTGCAACCGGGTGATCACCCGCGATCGCGGCCGTGGCCACAGCTACGTGGCGCGGGTGCTGGCCGAGGCCGACCTGCTTGCACCGCAGTTCGATGACGGACGCGAAGTGATCCAGCTGCACCTGGGCGGCGGCACGCCCAATTTCCTCGACGCCGAGGCAATGACCACGCTGGTGGAAGGGCTGCGTCGGCGTTTTGATTTCAGTGATTCGTCACAGCGCGATTTCTCCATCGAACTGGACCCGCGTTTCATCGATGCGGGTGACGTGGCGATGCTGGCACGGCTGGGCTTCAACCGCGCCAGCCTGGGTGTGCAGGATTTCGACCCGCAGGTGCAGGCGTCGATCAACCGCGTGCAGGGCGTGCGGCAGACGCTGGACATCCTGCGCGCCTGCCGGGACAGCGGCATGCGCTCGGTCAACGTCGATCTGATCTACGGCCTGCCCGGGCAGAACCTGGAAGGGTTCGGACGCACCCTGGAACTGGTGCTGGCGCTGCGTCCGGATCGACTGGCCGTGTATGGTTACGCCCATCTGCCGCACCTGTTCCGCGCGCAGCGGCAGATCGATGAATGCCGTCTGCTTTCGCCGGAAGACAAGCTGGCCCTGCTCGGGCTGGCGGTGGAACGGCTTTCCGCAGCAGGCTACCAGTACATCGGCATGGACCACTTCGCGCTGCCCGAGGAAGACCTGTCACGCGCGCAGCGTGCCGGCCAGCTGCACCGCAACTTCATGGGCTACACCACCCACGCCGACACCGACCTGCTGGGCCTGGGCGTCAGTGCGATCAGCCACGTGGGCGCCACCTACAGCCAGAACCCGCGTGATCTGCCGTCATGGGAAGCGGCGGTGGACCAGGGCCAGCTGCCGGTCTGGCGCGGCGTCGCGCTCAGTCAGGACGACCAGCTGCGCGCGGAGCTGATCCAGCAGCTGATGTGCCAGGGCGAGGTGGATGGGCATGCCCTGGGCCTGCGGCATGGGGTGCGGTTCGAGGAGTACTTCGCCCAGGACCTGCAGGCCGTGCAGCGGCTGCAGCACGATGGCCTGGCCGAATACAGCAACGGCGTGGTGCGCACCAGCGAACCGGGGCGGCCGCTGCTGCGGCTGCTGGCGATGTGCTTCGACCCTTATCTGCGGGCTGCGCAGGAACAGCCGCGGTATTCGCGGGCGATCTGAGCGCGTTGTTCAGCGCGGTTCGGGCGCGGGGGCGTCACGCGGTGGTCCGAACTCGCGCGCCACATTGGCAGGGCTGCTTGCCGTGCGGAACACGGTGGGCCAGTCACCAGGTTCGCCGCCCAGACAGTCGGGCTGCAGCTGCACGGTCTCCGGCTGGAAGGCCGCGCCGTCCCAGCGCCAGCTCGCGGCATGGCCGCAATCGCCGCCGCCCCGGTAGAAGGTGGTTTCGGTGAGGCGCTGGCTGGACGGGTCGAAACGCGCCCAACCCAGTTGCTGCAGTTCGAAGCTGGGCGCATCGTCGGTGATGGGCGGCGCGCCGGCCACGGTGAAGTCCAGGGCGCGGGCGCTGGGAACGCGGCCATGGTCGACCACGAACACCGCGACACTGGCGTTGTAGGCGCCGGTCCGGCAGCCGATGAAGACCAGTTCCCGATGTGCGTCGAGGGCGAAGGCCTGATCGTACTGGCGGGCGATGCTGTCCTCGAGGTCGCATTGCCGCTGCAGCAGCGCTTCGGTATGCAGCCGCCGCAGTCCGGCAATGCGCGAAGCGACCAGTGAGGGCGACAGCGTGCGCGTGCTGGCGGGTGCGACCTGCAGGGCTGGCAGCCGCGCGGGCGGGGCGGCTAAGGCACCTGCTGCGGCAGTCGCCGCCAGCAGTGCCAGCCAGGGACGTAGGTATCGCATCTTTATCGATCCTTGACGAAGTGGTGCCCGGAGCCGGAATCGAACCGGCATGGGGTTGCCCCCGGCGGATTTTAAGTCCGATGCGTCTACCAGTTTCGCCATCCGGGCCTGCAGCGCGGGGGAATTGTAGCGGAATCGCATGGCCGCCCGGCAGATAACGCTGCTTTTACGCAGCTGGCTGTGGCGCTGGTTACAGTCCGCCCACTCTCCCAGGAATGGCGACATGCACGGACGTGGCAGGCAATGGACGCAATGGGCGCTGGTGCTGGCCGCCGGGTTGGCCGCCGGGACGGTTGTGGCGCAGCCGACCCCACCGCCCGTCGATGCGGTGGTCGATCTGGATGCGGTCCAGGTGACTGGCGAACAGCCAGGGCCGGGGCTGTGGAAGGTGACCGGCCCGCAGGGGCATGTGCTGTGGATCCTCGGCACGGTATCGCCGTTGCCGGCGCGCATGGAATGGCGATCGGACGAGGTCGAACGCACCATCGCCGGCGTCGATCATGTGCTGGGTGAGCCGGGTTTCGGGCTGGACGCGAAGATCGGCTTCTTCAAGGGCCTGACGTTGCTGCCGCTGGCGAAGAAGACGGCGCGCGACCCGCAGGGCCGCACGTTGGACCAGGTGCTGCCCGCACCGACCCATGCGCGCTGGCTGGGCCTGAAGCAGACCTACCTGGGCAATGATCGCGGCGTGGAGAAGGATCGCCCGCTGGTGGCCTCCGGCCGGCTCTACCAAGCGTTCCTCAAGCGCAACGACCTGCGTGACAGCAGGCAGGTCAAGGATGCGCTCAAGCGGGCCTACAAGGCCCATGATCTTGATCCGGAAGATGTGCAGGTAAAGCTGAAGATCGATGACCTCCGTGGCGCGCTGAAGGAGCTGCAGGCTTCGGAAGTGGATGACCGTGCGTGCTTCGAGCGTACGCTCGACACCGTGGAGTTCCAGGCGCCGGTGCTGCGCGAGCGCGCCAATGCCTGGGCGCTGGGGGATATCGCCGCGTTGAAGCGGCTGCCCGTGTCGGCGATGGCGCAGAGCTGCCGAGAGACGCTGCAGGATTCGGAGTTCGTGCGCCGCCGCGGCTGGAGCAACCTGCCGCAGCAGGTGCGTGCGCGTTGGCTGCAGGCCGCCGATGCTGCACTTGCCAGGCATGCAGGTACCTTCGCCACGATGCCGGTCAGCCAGCTGCTGGGCGAGGGCTACCTGGAAGAACTGTCGCAGCGTGGCTATGTGATCGAGGCACCACCGGAATAGTCAACGCTTGAAGTCCTCGCGCTTCCTGTCATATTTCCCTCTATCAGGGGAAGGGGAGCGTTGAAGATGGCGTTGCATGCGTTTGCCTATGTCAGCACGGCCAGGGAGGGTTTGGACGTGCCCGAACTCGATGCGCTGCTGGCCGACGCGACCCTCTTCAACCGCATGGCCGGCGTGACCGGTGTCCTCATGTTCGATGGCAGCCGCTTCCTGCAGTACATCGAAGGTCCGCGCGATGGCGTTGCGTCGGTGCATGCGCGCATTCTCAACGCGCGCCGCCACGGCAGCATCAACGAGCTGGCCGCAGGCGAACTGCAGGCGCGCTGGTTCCCGCGCTGGACCATGGCCAACTGCATGGTTGAACCCGGCGTGCTGGACAGCATCGTTGCCGCGCCGTGGCATGGCTTCGACAGCGGGCCGCCGTCGTGCAGCCATGGCTTCGCCCTGCTGCTGCGTGCCTGGACCGGCGGCCATGGTGAACTGGAGCCGGCTGCGGTCAGCCTGGGCTCCTGAGGCCGGCGTGGCCTGCCGCCGCCGGGGCGGGTAACCTTGGCGCATGTTTGCTTCCGCGTCGGACATCCGCATGATCCCTTCCTTGTCGCTGCCTTCGGGGCGTCGCGCATGAGCGCGCCCATCAGCGCTGCGCATCTGCCGCTGCCGGCCGTGATCGGACTGGGCTATGTCGGCCTGCCACTGGCGGTGGCCTTTGGCCGGCATCTGTCGACCCTGGGCTACGACATCGACGCCGCACGCATCGCCGAGCTGGGCAGCGGCCAGGATCACACCCTGGAGATGGAGCCCGAGGAACTGCTTGCGGCTGTGCAGCTGCGCTACAGCAGCGACCCTGCGCAGCTGGACGCGTGCAACGTCTACATCGTCACCGTGCCCACGCCGATCGATGCGTACGAACAGCCGGACCTCGAGCCGCTGCGCTCGGCCACGCGGCTGGTGGCCAGCCATCTGCGCGCCGGCGATCTGGTCATCTACGAGTCCACGGTCTACCCGGGTACCACCGAGGAAGTGTGCGTGCCGCTGCTGGAAGAGGGCTCGGGACTGCGCTTCAACGAGGATTTCTACTGCGGCTACAGCCCCGAACGGGTCAGCCCTGGGGATCGCCAGCGGCGCCTGACCGACATCCGTAAGATCACCTCCGGTTCGACCCCGGCGGTGGCGGCGGTGGTCGACGGTCTTTACCAGCGCATCATCGCCGCCGGCACCTTCCCGGCGCCGTCGATGCGCGTGGCCGAGGCGGCCAAGGTGGTGGAGAACATCCAGCGCGACGTCAACATCGCCCTGGTCAACGAACTGGCGCTGATCTTCGACCGGCTCGCCATCGATACCCAGGATGTGCTGGACGCTGCGGGCAGCAAGTGGAATTTCCTGCCGTTCCGGCCCGGCCTGGTCGGTGGCCACTGCATCGGTGTGGATCCCTATTACCTGCTGCACAAATCCGAGAGCGTGGGCTTCCACCCGGACCTGATCCACACCGCGCGGCAGGTCAACAACCGTGTCGGCGAACACGTCGCCACGCGCGTACTGGCGATGCTGGCCGAGCGCGGTCGCGCGGCGCCGCAGTCGCGCATCCTGGTGCTGGGCGTGACCTTCAAGGAGGACTGTCCGGACCTGCGCAACAGCCGCGCGCTGGAACTGGCCCAGCGCCTGCAGTTGGCCGGTGCACAGGTGCAGGTGAGCGACCCGTGGGTGGGGCCAGCCGCACTGGCCGACGCCAACGTGCACTGGGTGGCCGAGCCGCAGGCCGGGCATTACGACGCGGTGGTACTGGCGGTGGCCCATGCCAGCTTCAAGGCGCTGGATGAAGGCCGCATCCGCGCGCTGCTGGCACCGGGCGGGCTGGTCTACGACGTGAAGTCGGCCTGGCCGCGCAGCGTGGTCGACGACCGCCTGTAGACACCCGCACGGTAGACTGGGGCGGTTGCAACCGAGGAACGCCATGCACCGGTATATCGTCTACCTGCTCGCCATCCTGCTGTTTCCCCTGTGCCTGTGGCTGGCCACGATCTGGCCGGCCTGGTACTGGGGCGTCGGCCTGACCGCCGCGATGGTGGCACTGGGCACCTGGGACCTGCTGCAGAAACGCAGCACACTGCGCCGCAACTATCCGGTGATGGCGCACTTCCGCTACGGGCTGGAATCCATCGGCCCGGAAATCCGCCAGTACTTCGTGCAGAGCGACCTGGAGGACGTGCCGTTCTCGCGCCAGCAGCGTGCGCTGATCTACCAGCGCGCCAAGAACGAGATGGACACGGTGCCCTTCGGTACCCTGCGCAGCACCTACGCGGTGGACTACGAGTGGATCAACCACTCACTGGCACCGACCACCATTGCCGCGCATGATTTCCGCGTGCTGATCGGTCCTACCTGTGCCAAGCCCTATTCGGCCAGTGTGTTCAATATCTCGGCGATGAGCTTCGGCTCGCTGTCGGCCAACGCGATCCGCGCATTGAACGACGGCGCACGTCGCGGCGGTTTCTACCACGACACTGGCGAGGGCTCGATTTCGCCGTATCACCGCGAGATGGGCGGTGATCTGGTCTGGGAAATCGGCTCGGGTTACTTTGGCTGCCGCGACGAGAAGGGTGGTTTCAGCGAGGAACGCTTCATCGCCAATGCCACCCACGATCAGGTGAAGATGATCGAGATCAAGCTGTCGCAGGGTGCCAAGCCGGGACACGGTGGCGTGCTGCCGGCGCCGAAGGTGACTGCCGAAATCTCCGCCACCCGCGGCGTGCCGATGGGCGTGGACTGCGTGTCACCGTCGCGCCATTCGGCGTTCTCCACACCGGTGGAACTGCTGCAGTTCGTGGCCCGCCTGCGTGAGCTGTCCGGTGGCAAGCCGGTGGGCTTCAAGCTGGCCATCGGCCATCCGTGGGAATGGTTCGGGATTGCCAAGGCCATGCAGGAAACCGGCCTGCTGCCGGACTTCATCGTGGTCGATGGTGCCGAGGGTGGCACCGGCGCGGCCCCGGCCGAATTTGTCGACCACGTCGGCGTACCGATGCACGAGGCACTGCTGCTGGTACACAACACCCTGGTCGGCCTGGATCTGCGCGAGCGCATTCGTATCGGTGCGGCCGGCAAGATCACCAGTGCATTTGAAATCGCCCGCACCATCGCGTTGGGTGCGGACTGGTGCAATGCCGGCCGTGGGTTCATGTTCGCACTCGGCTGCATCCAGTCGTTGAGCTGCCACACCGACAAGTGCCCGACCGGCATCGCCACCCAGAACCCGTCGCGCTGGAAGCACCTGGACGCGCCCGACAAGGCCACGCGGGTGCACAGCTACCACGAGCACACCCTGCATGCGCTGAAGGAACTGCTGTGTGCGGCGGGCCTGAACGATCCGGCCGAGCTTGGGCCGGAACACATCCTGCGTCGCGTTTCGCCTGTCGAAATCCGTTCGCTGGCCTCGCTGTACCGCTACCTCGAACCGGGCGAGCTGCTGCACAAGGTGCCGGACCACGCGGTCTTCCACTCGTTCTGGGCCGAAGCCCGCAGCGATTCGTTCCAGCCGCCGCCGCGCATCCAGGCGCTGCGCGCCAGCAAATCGCGATAACCGCTGTTGTAGAGTCGAGCTTGCTCGACTGCTTTTGTTGATTGGAAAGCAGTCGAGCAAGCTCGACTCTACAGGGAGGCATCATGCAGTTCAGGACCGGCACCGCCGATGACGTGGCCACGCTGTGGGCCCTGCGCACGCGCTGCGTACGCGAAACCTGCAGCAGCCACTACCCGCCCGAGGTGATCGCGCCGTGGTCGGCGTCACCGCCGCCCGCACAGTACGCGCGCTTGCTCGCGCAGGGCGGCTGCGTGGTGGCCGAGGACGGGCAGGGCGTTCTGCTGGGCTTTGGCGTGTTCGATGCTGAAGGCAACGAGATCGATGCGCTGTTCGTCGATCCGGACAAGGGCGGGCAGGGCATCGGCCAGGCGCTGATGCAGCGTCTGCTGGCAATGGCCGATCCGAGGCGTGATGTCGTGCTGTCGGCCTCGCTCAATGCCGTGCCGTTCTATCAACGGCAGGGCTTCATCGCCGGGGCCGAGGAAGCTTACCCGCACCCCAGTGGCGTCGCCCTGGCCTCGGTGCGCATGCACCGGAACGTGTAGAGTCGAGCCATGCTCGACTCTACAGAAACAGCGCAGTCGAGCATGGCTCGACTCTACAAAACGCGGGTCAGCGCCCGGCCAGCCACGCGATGACCCCCTCGGCCGCGCGCAGTCCGCTCGCATAGCACGCGGTCAGCAGGTAACCGCCAGTCGGTGCTTCCCAGTCCAGCATCTCGCCGGCGCAGAACACACCGGGCAGGGCGCGCACCATCAGGCTGTCATCCAGCGCCTGCAGGCGCACGCCGCCAGCGGTGCTGATCACCTCGTCCATCGGGCGTGGCCGCAGCAGGCGCAGTGGCAGCCGCTTCAGTGTGGCCGCCACCGCAGGCAGGTCGTGGCCTGCATCCTTGCCCAGGTGCTCGAAGACCAGCGCGGCTTTCACTGCATCCAGCCCCGCGTGGCGGCGCAGGTGCTCGCCGAAGCTGCGGCCCTTGCGCGGGCGGGACAGATCGGCCAGCAGGCGCGCTTCATCGCGGCCCGGCACCAGGTCCAGCCACAAGGTGGCGTGGCCATCCCGGTTGATGGTCTCGCGCAGGTCGGCGGCCAATGCGTACACCAGGCTGCCTTCGATGCCGTACGCGCTGGCCACGCATTCGCCCTGCAGCGACTGCGGCTGCCCCTGCAGATCGATCCAGTGCGCGACCACCGGCTTCAACGGTGCGCCGGCATTGCGCTGTGCGAAGAACGGGGTCCAGTCCACGTCGAAGCCGCAGTTGGCGGATTGCAGCGCGGCGATGTCCACGCCGCGCGCCTGCAGCGGTGCGACCCAGGCGCCATCGCTGCCCAGCTGCGGCCAGCTGCCGCCGCCCAGGGCCAGCACGGTGGCATCGGCCTGCACCTCGACCGGGCCGTCTTCGGTGCTGAAGCACAGCGCGCCGGCGTCACTCCAGCCGGTCCAGCGATGGTTGGCATGCAGGCGCACGCCCTGTTCCTTCAGGCGGCGCACCCAGCCACGCAGCAGCGGCGCCGCCTTGCGGTCGACCGGGAACACGCGGCCGGAGCTGCCGACATAGGTCTCCACGCCTAAGCCGGCAGCCCAGTCGCGCAGCGCCTGGGCGTCGAAACCATCCAGCCACTGGCCGACGGCAGCGGCCTGTTCGCGGTAGCGGCTGTCGAACAGCGGGCGCGGGTCGGAATGGGTCAGGTTGAGCCCACCCTTGCCGGCGATCAGGAACTTGCGGCCGGGCGAGCCCTTGGCCTCGTACAGGTCCACATCCAGGCCCGCCGCGCGCAGGCGCTCGGCGGCGAACAGGCCGGCCGGTCCGCCGCCGATGACGGCGACCCGGCGCGGTGCAGCGGCATTACGGTTTGACATCGAGCAGCTCGACATCGAACACCAGCGAGGAACCGGCCGGGATCGGGCCGATGCCGCGGTCGCCATAGCCATAGGCCGGCGGGATCATCAGGGTGCGCGTGCCGCCCACCTTCATGCCGGCTACCCCCTCATCCCAGCCACGGATGACCTGGCCGGCGCCGAGGGTGAAGGTGAAGGGTTCGCCGCGGCCGACCGAACTGTCAAAGGTCTTGCCGTGCTTGCTTTCGGTGCGCTGGTCGTAGATCCAGCCGGTGTAGTGCACGGAGACCTTCTGGCCGGGGACGGCTTCGGCGCCGGTGCCGACCTGGGTGTCGATGCGCTCGAAGGTGGTCAGGGTGCCACCCGGGGGCGGACCGGCCGGTTCGCGGGCACAGCCGGCGGCGACAAGGGACAGCAGCAGGGGGAGCAGCAGGCGGCGCATCGGGTGTCTCCGGGATGGGCAGTGTCGGGGGCGGCAAGGGTAGCGCATCGGTGCCGGGTATCATGGCCGCATGGCCAAACTCCTGCTCAATCTCCGCAACGTCGGTGACGACGAATACGCCGATGTCTGCACGCTGCTGGATCAGCACGGCATCGCCTGGTACCGCACCGAGCCCAGCCCGTGGGGCATTTCCAACGGCGGCCTGTGGCTGAGCGAGGATGCCGACCAGCCGCGGGCGAAGGCGCTGATGGCCGAGTACCAGGCGGCGCGCGGGGTGCGCGTGCGCGCCGAGCGCGAGCAGGCGCTGCGCGACGGGACGGCCGAAACCTTCGGCAGTCTGCTGCGGCGGCGGCCGGTGTTCGTGGTGCTGGTGCTGCTGGGGATGGTGGTAGCCGCGGCACTGGTGCTGCTGCCGTTCGTGCTGTTGCGGGGCTGAGGGGCTTTCCGGCCGGGTTGCACCCGGCACCCACCGAAGCAAGATCAACGGCAACGTCAAAAGCCGGGCTTCAGTGGGAGGGCGGGGCGGTGTGGGCAGGCGGGGGACGGCAAAAGCTGCTTCTGCGTGCCTCTTAGAGCGCCTTGCTCGTGTGCGCTGTCCTGCGCACACGGCAAGACCGGGGTTGGGCGTCCTGCCCAACCCGCCCGGCGCATGCCCCGGGCCCATGGCGCTCTGCGCCCCCGCCTGCCCACACCGCCCCGCCCCTGACAGATTCTGGCGCTGGCGGGCTTGGGGTCGGATCCTTCCGCCGCACGGAGGGCGCTGACCCCTGAATCTGTCTGTGCGGGCGGGAGGCGCTAAAATGGTGGGATGATCGCCAATACCGCCGCCTACCACTTCGCCGTCATCGACGCCCCCCAGCTCCTGTGCGACCAGCTGCTGGCGCGCGCCGAGGCCGCGGAGCTGCGTGGAACCATCCTGGTGGCGGGCGAGGGCCTGAACCTGTTCCTGGCCGGCGCGCCGCAGGCGGTCGAGGACTTCTATGCCGCCCTGCATGCCGATGCGCGTTTTGCCGACATGCGGGTCAAGACCAGCTTCAGCGAGCATCAGCCGTTCGCGCGGCTGAAGGCCAAGGTCAAGGACGAGATCATCAGCTTCCGCCGCGATGACGGCCAGCCGCTGGAGTACCCGCGCGCGCCGGCCGTGGATCCGGCCACCGTGCAGCGCTGGCTGCGCCAGGGCCACGACGATGCCGGCAAGCCGGTGGTGATGCTCGATACGCGCAACCTGCAGGAAGTGGAGTACGGCACGTTCAAAGACGCGCTGGTGCTGCCCATCCACAAGTTCACCGACCTGCCCGAGGCCCTGGCGCCGCACCGCGAAGCGCTGAAGGACAGCACCGTGGTCAGCTTCTGTACCGGCGGCATCCGCTGCGAGAAGGCGGCGCTGTGGATGGTCAATGACGGCATGGACAATGTCCTGCAGCTCGACGGCGGCATCCTTGGTTACTTCGAGGAAGTGGGCGGCGAGGGCTACGAAGGCCGCTGTTTCGTGTTCGATGAACGCGTAGCGCTGGATGCGGCGCTGCAGCCGATGGTCGATGAACCGCTGGCTGCGCCGCGCCCCAGCGCGTTCTGACCGCGCGACTCTGTAGCGCCGAGCCCTTGCTCGGCTGCCGTTGAGCGGTGAAAAACAGCCGAGCATGGGTTCGGCTCTACAAGGCCCGGCAGGCCCAGAGCCCGCCCCGCAGGAATCAGCATCCCGCCACCGTCACTGGCCGTGGCCCGTCCCGACCCCATGAAAGGGGACATCCTGTGACGGAAATACGCCTGATGATCCCGTTGTCGATCCTCGACCTGGCCCCTGTCTGCGAGGGCAGTGATACCACCGCCGCCTTCGCCAACATGCTGGAACTGGCCCAGCACGCCGATGCGCTGGGCTACCGCCGCTACTGGCTGGCCGAACACCACAACATGCCCGGCATCGCCAGCGCGGCCACTGCCGTGCTGATCGGCCACGTGGCCGGCGGCACCCAGCGCATCCGCGTTGGCTCCGGCGGCATCATGCTGCCCAACCATGCGCCGTTGCAGGTGGCCGAGCAGTTCGGCACGCTGGCATCGCTGTACCCCGACCGCATCGACCTTGGCCTGGGCCGCGCGCCCGGCACTGACCAGCCCACCGCGCGCGCGCTGCGCCGCTACTTCGACAGCGCCGACCAGTTCCCGCAGGACGTGCGCGAGCTGCTGCATTACTTCGAACCGGTGCAGCCCGGCCAAGCCGTGCAGGCCGTACCCGGTGGCGGCCTGCGGGTGCCGACCTGGATCCTCGGCTCGAGCCTGTTCGGCGCGCGCATGGCCGCCTCGATGGGCCTGCCGTATGCGTTTGCCTCGCACTTCGCGCCCGATGCGCTGGACGAAGCGCTGGCGGTCTACCGCCGCGAGTTCCGCCCCTCGGCCACGCTCAAGCAACCGCACGCGATGCTGGCGCTGAATGTCGTCGCCAGTGACAGCGAAGCCGAATCGCGCCGGTTGTTCACCAGCCAGCAGCAGAGCTTCGTCAACCTGCGCCGCGGCCGCCCGGGCCGCATTCCGGCGCCGATCGACGATATCGAGACCTTCTGGGAGCCGCACGAGAAGCTGGGGGTGGAGCGCGCGCTGGCCTGCACCGTGCTGGGCGATCCGCAGCAGGTAGCCGAGGGCATCGCCGCCTTCGTTGATCGCCACAAGCCCGACGAACTGATGCTGACCGCCAACCTGTACGACCACCGCGCGCGCCTGCGCTCGTTCGAGCTGGCGATGCAGGCCTGGCACGCCCGCCACGCGGGCTGAACATCGGCGTCACGGTGCATTGCAGCCGCGCCGGGTCTGATGGGGGCTCCTGCAACCGGAGCCCCCACCATGGCCGATTCCCGCGCCGAACACATTGCCCAGCTGGCCGAACTGATCAAGGACGTGGAGGTGGCGATGTTCACCACCGTCGGCGTTGACGGCCGCCTCTACAGCCGCCCGCTGGGTACCCAGCAGGTCGCCTTTGATGGCGACCTCTGGTTCGCCACCGCCGCTGACAGCCCGAAGGTGGCCGAGATCGCGCTGAACCCGCGGGTCAACGTGGCCTATGCCTCTGCATCGAAGAACACCTATGTGTCCGTGGCCGGGCGTGCGCGCATCGTCGATGACCGCGCCAAGATCGAGGAGCTGTGGTCGCCGCCGATGAAGCTGTTTTTCCCCGGTGGCAAGGATGACCCCAACCTGCGGCTGATCCATGTGCGTGCCGATTCGGCCGAGTACTGGGATGGCCCGGGCACGCTGCTGGGCAAGGCGCTGACCTTCGTGCTGTCGGCGGTGCAGGATGAGCCGGCGCGGCTGGGCGACAACGGGTTCATCGACCTGCGCTGACGGCTTCATCCACGCATGGCGTGGATCTACTGCCCATGCCAGGGCGTTCGAATCGATGCCCTGCACGCGGACGGTGTAATCATGCAAGCCGATCCAGTAGATCCACGCCACGCGTGGATGGTAGCGCCGGGCCATGCCCGGCGAACGCAGCGACCAGCACTCAGAACCAGCGCTGGAACAGCTCCACCGTGTAGCCCACCAGCTGCCCGGAACTGAAGCCGAAGAAGGCAATGGCCGCCATGCCGGCAATCCAGTTGAACAGCATCAGCGCGCCATCCCGCTCCAGCAGCGCCAGTGCGAACAGCAGCAGCTGGAAGCCGAACAGGAAGTTGGTGAACGGGATCGGCAGCGACAGCAGCACACCCAGCAGCACCAGCAGCAGGCCAGTGAAGGCGTGCGCCGGCAGTGGTGCCAGCAGCTGCTGCATGCGAGGCGAGAGCATGCGGTCCAGGCGCCGCAACGGACGGTCGATGCGGTCCAGAAAGCGGTGCATGGTGCTGCGCCTGGGCCCGCGGCTGGCGATGAAGCCGGGCAGCCAGGGCTTGCGCCGGCAGCACAGCATCTGCAACCCGATCAGCACCACCAGTGGCCCGCTGACCGCGCCGCCCATGCCCGGAATCGGTATGAAGGCGGGCAGGATGGCCACGAACAGGAAGACGCCGAAGGCGCTCTGCTGCAGGTCCTTCAGGATCTGCCCGAGCGGCATGTGCTCGGCCGGGTCGCCCGAAGCGAACATCGCCAGCAGGGTGCGGATGCCCTCGTTGCGGTAGACCGGGCCCTGCTCGCCCGATCCGTCGTGCGCTGCCTGGTTCGGATCAGGCGGTGAGCTCATCGGCCTGCTCGTCGGACAGGGTGCGCAGCAGCAGCTTGTCCACGCGCGCGCCGTCCAGATCGACCACCTCGAAGCGCCAGCCGGCCCAGTCGAAGTATTCGCCCGCATGCGGGATGCGGCCGAAGTAATGGATGCACATGCCGGCCAGCGTGTAGTAGTCGCCGTCCTCGGCGTCGGGCAGCTCGTTGCTGCCGATCAGTTCGCGCAGGTCCTCGATCGGCAG
>PJUE01000326.1_pt1 | contig 37978 bp, 33 predicted proteins | sample 1512171 | NCBI WGS metagenome assembly PJUE01 (sample SAMN08177674, study PRJNA422409) | Feces metagenome, whole genome shotgun sequencing project. | isolation source: Chicken feces (3) enriched on wood chips: alkali lignin treatment | host: Gallus gallus | place: USA: Madison | collected 2015-01-15
CGGCAACGCCTGATCCCCCCTGCGACGTCACGGATGAGCACTACCGCTGACAAGATTGCCGTGCTTGGCGCCGGTTCCTGGGGAACCGCGCTGGCCACCCTGCTTGCCCGGCACGGTCACCCGACCGTGCTGTGGGGGCGCGATGCCGCCGTGGTCGACGCCATCGACCAGCGCCACGAGAACCCGCGTTACCTGCCGGGCATCCCCCTGCCGGACAGCCTGCGTGCGACCACCGACATGGCAGCCGCCCTGCAGGATGCCGCCTGGGTGCTGGTGGTGACCCCGTCGCACGCGTTCAACGAAACCGTGCGTGCGCTGGCACCGCTGCGTCCGGCCGGTGCCGGCGTGGCGTGGGCCACCAAGGGTTTTGAACCCGGTTCGGGCCGCTTCCTGCATGAAGTGGCGCGCGAGATCCTGGGTGACGACGTGCCGCTGGCCGTGGTCACCGGGCCGTCGTTCGCCAAGGAAGTGACCCTGGGCCTGCCCACCGCCATCACCGTGCACGGCGACGTGCCGGAGTTCGCGCAGACCGTGGCCGAAGCCATGCATGGCCCGGCGTTCCGCGCCTATACGGGCGATGACATGGTGGGTGCCGAGCTGGGCGGCGCGATGAAGAACGTGCTGGCCGTGGCCACCGGCGTGGCCGATGGCATGCAGCTGGGCTTGAACGCCCGTGCCGGCCTGATCACGCGTGGTCTGAACGAGATGCTGCGGCTGGCCGCCGCCATCGGTGCCAAGCCGGAAACCCTGATGGGCCTGGCCGGCCTGGGCGACCTGGTGCTGACCTGCACCGGCGACCTGTCGCGTAACCGCCGCTTGGGCCTGGCCCTGGGCCGTGGGCAGACGCTGCAGGATGCCGTGCGCGAGATCGGCCAGGTGGTGGAATCGGTGCAGACCGCCGACGAAGTGATGCGACAGGCGCGCCGCCATGGCATCGACCTGCCCATCTCTGATCGTGTGCGTGCCGTGCTGCACGGCGAGCAGACGCCTGCAGAAGGCCTGCGCGCCCTGCTGGCGCGGGAACAGAAGCCGGAGTATCCGGACACGCTGTTCAAGTGAATCGAAAAGCCCCGGCCACGCGCCGGGGTTTTTTTTGCTTCTGGTGGCTGCCAAATCTTGGTTGGCAACGGCACCGCGCGTGGTCCGTCCACGCATGGCGTGGATCTACCTCGGCGATGCGGTAGCGCCGGGCCATGCCCGGCGGAACGCTGGCACCGGGCGTCACCCCTCAGGGCGCATGCGCGCGCTGGCTTGTGCGTTCAGCGCCAGCGCTGCCATCGCCAAGCCTTCCATCACCCGGTCACCGGGGTAATCCTCATTCGGCCCGTTCTGGCGGATGCGCTCGGCGGCCAGCAGCAGTTCCAGAACGATGGCCAGGCCGGCGCGTGCGCAGTCCGCATCGGCAAGGGCGATACGGCGGCCGACGCGCAGATTCGATTCCGGCCAGGGCTGGCCATCGGCAGCAACGCCACTGCCGATACGTTTCAGTGCGTGGATGAAGGCGCTGCAGTCGCGGACGATGTCGGGCGCATCGTCACGTTCGGTGTTGGCGGGGTGTGTCCGGAAAACGTCGGTGTGGTCATGGCGAGAACTCCGTGCAGAACAGACGGTAGCCGCCACACAGAGGTGGCGGGCGGAGACGTGGCTCGAAAACCGGAAGATTGAGTACAGACCGGCAGGCACAGGGCCTCCACGCTCCGCCCGCCATGGCCGGCAGACGGATTGCCAGCCGGCGCCATGCAGGTGACGCCGGCTGGCAAGCGCAAACAACGTACTCAATCTGACGGGTTTTCGAGGCCCGGCCACCCGTTGTCGGTGGCACGCCATCTGTACCTGCGTACTGGGGCAGCGCCCATCAGACAAGTTGCAAACCGCATTCGACACAAGACGTTTTCAGCATTCTTGCATGCTGTTGAGCCGCGCCAAACGCATGCGCCGCAAGGCTCGACGGCGGTCGGGCAATTTGCGACATGCGTCGAAGATGCCGATGCACGACAAGAGACCATTGCATGCCGATAGCGACAGAGCGGAGGTCGTCCTGCACATCCGCTCACTTACGCGACAGAACGAGCCTTCCACCTGTGTTGGAAGTGATCCTGTATCTGCGCAGAGAGTTGAGCGCACCGACGCTACCAGCTGCTATGGCGATAGCAACCGCAGACGTGGCAGTGGATACCCCAAGGATTGATACTGCGCCTACACCAACGACTGCACTGGCCGGAGTAGCCGTACCTCCGGTGCCGAGCGCAACAATCACCGCTACGGCGATTGCGCCCAGGGCGATCGCCCATGCAACCTTGCCGGTTGCCTTGATTCTGATGACCTTCCTTGCCAGATCGCCTTCGATCTCTATCGTTTCATTTTCATTCTTGAGTGCCTCACCGAGATCCTTCTCATTACTGACTGCCATGGGTTCGCTCTTGTAGATGATGTATGGGTGGGAATAAACAACTTGAGGATGTGTCAGATTGCGTGTCGCCTTACCTCACGGACCGAGCGCTGACCTTGCTTGTACAAGCCGCGGATGGAGCCATCCTTCGAGGAACATCTGACGGCGTAATTCTCGCTCAGTACCTTGCGAATCATGGCGCTCTCATCAACTTCTTCGCATTGCTGCAGCGTGTTTCCGCCGATGCCCCCCGCTGAAATACGGAAAGCCACGTTTCCACTGCTGCGACGCTTCATCTTTACAGGGAATATTTCTGCGCCGCTTTCAAGAATGAAACTGAATGCAAGGGAGAAACGCTCTTGATCTGATGCCACGAAAATCTCCTGGTTGGGCGTGCTGGGTAGATCCGAGGCGTCCAGCGCTTCGGCGGAAATTGCACGCGCATCCTCTGCCTGGATATTGTCGATGGAATAGGATCCCCCGTGATAGATGGGAATCTTATGCCCCTTGGTCCAAGGGTACCTGTAGCGCGTGTCAGGGCGCGGCGGCACAGAGGTCCAGCCCCTGCCGCAGACGGCGCAGGTCGGGTTTCGGCTGGTCTTTACTTGTAATCCTGGCTGTATCGCGCGCACGGCCAATCAGCAGAACTTGCGCCGGTCACTGTCGAGGGTCGCAAGGTGACGCCCCGCATGGCATATCGTCCACCGCCGTGCATTGAAGTCACAACCTCGACCCGTGTTGTGCGTGGCGATACATCCACCGCCAGCTGTGTGCTCCGCAGCTTGGCGGGACCCTGGATGCTGCAGCTGACCCAGTCCTGCCTGCGCCAGGTATCGTGGGAGGTGAGTGTGACCCGAACCCTCGATCCGGCATCGACCTCGGTCTCAGCCAGCGTGAGCAGGTAATGAGTGCCACCGCCACCGCCACCGGGCCGGACCGCGTATGCATAGCCGCAGGTCTTGGTAAGGCCGGTCGCCACCTCGATCGCTGCGCCACCTGACGATTCAGGGGAGCCTCCGAAGCTCTGCGTACAGGTCGAGCCGACGGTGCGGGGACCCTCGCGCCATGACCTTGGAACCAAAGACAGAAAGGCCGCCAGTGCAATAAGCAGGACCAGCACCATCAGAGACGCCGCGCCGAAGAGCGTCCATCGAACACGATTGTCGCGGTACTGGCTCGAGGTCTTCTGCGTATGCATCTGAGCGACGATTCCGTCCTGGCATCAACATGCAGTCTAGCGTCTCTGCATGTCAGGGCGTGCCAGGCAGATCCGAGGCCCCTGCTTGCACCGCACGTGTATCGCCATTCGCCAGCAGCACATAACCACCTGGCATTTCAGCATTGGGCCTTGAGCGGGGTTAATGAACCTGCAATGTCTGCTGCGCTTCGCAAGGCAAACAGGCAGCGCTTCCCCCACTACCCGTATTCCCCACGATGACGATTGCTCGTTCCTCACTGCGCCCGCGATTGCTGGCGTTGGCGGTGTTGCTTGCCACCGCGTCCCCCGCACTGCATGCCCAGTCCACCACCGGCGCCATCGCCGGCCTCGCGCCCCCTTCGGCGCATCGCATCTTCGTCCGCAGCGACACCGGCCTCACCCGTGAGGTGACGGTGGACGCGCGCGGCCGCTACACCATCGGCCAGCTGCCGCTGGGCCGCTATTCCGTGGAAGCGCGCGATGCCGGCGGCAAGGTGCTGCAGACCCGTGAGGGCGTTGCGCTGACGGTGGGTACCAGCACCGAAGTGTCGTTCGGCGAGGTCACGCGCCTGGATGGCGTGCAGGTCAGCGCCGACCGCGCGGCCGCCGCGATCGATGTCAGCAGCGTTGACTCGCGCACGGTGATCACCGCCGAGCAGCTGCAGCGCCTGCCGCTGGGCCGCTCGGCCGAGGCCATCGCCCAGCTTGCACCGGGCGTGGTCGGCAACGGTGGCAACGGCAGCTATGCCGGCCCGACCGGCGCGCAGCTGGTCAGCTTCGGCGGTTCGTCGGCGGCCGAGAACGCTTACTACATCAACGGCTTCAACAGCACCGATCCGCTGCGCGGCCTCGGTGGCCTGACGCTGCCTTATGGCAGCATCGACCAGCAGGAAATCTACACCGGTGGATACAGTGCCAAGTACGGTCGCTCCGATGGTGGCGTCATCAATGCCGTTGGCAAGCGCGGTACCAACGACTGGCACTTCGGTGGACAGTTCACCTGGGAACCAGCCTCCACCCGCTCGGACAAGGACGACGTGCGCTACCCCGGCAACGGTGCGCTGTATTCACCGGAGAGCAAGGACCGCGAGTGGGTGACCACCCAGAGCATCTACGCCGGCGGCCCGTTGGTTGAAGACAAGCTGTTCTTCTTCGGCTCCTACGAGCTGGAGCGCCGCGAAGGCACCGACGTCAAGAATGTCGAGGCGACCAACTCCTACTCGAAGTATGAGTACAACCGTCCGCGCTGGTACGCCAAGCTGGACTGGAACATCACCGACAACCACCTGCTGGAACTGACCGGTGCGTCCAGCCGCAATGTCTTCCGCGGCGACATCTTCGCTTACGACTACGACACGCTGACCCGTGGTGCGCAGCGCGGCAAGGAAGACACCACCAAGACCGGCGGCGACCTGTGGACGGCCAAGTACACCGGCTACCTGACCGACCGCCTCACCGTGAGCGCGCAGTACGGTGAGATGAAGACCGATGACTACATCGGCAACCCGGCCTACAACGGCAGCCTGACCTACATCAACAGCGCCAACCTGCAGAACCCTGCGCTCAACGGCGGCACGCCGATCACCAACGCGCAGACCACCTCGCTGCTGGTCGATCCGGCGCGTGGCAACCGCAGCAACAACCTGCGCCTGGATGCGAACTATGTCCTGGGCGACCACAGCATCACCGTGGGCATCGACAACCAGAACGCACGTGCGCTCAACCGGGGTTCGGTGGCCTCGGCCGATGGCTACTACTGGATCTATGGCCAGTCGAACCCGAACGTGCCGATCAATACCGGCCTGGGCGTGCCCGCTACCGGTGGCATCCGTAATGGTGAAGACGGCTACTACGTGCGCCAATACATCTACAGTGCACTGGCCTCGGTACGCGCGTCGCAGCGGGCGCAGTACATTGAGGACAACTGGCAGGTGACCGACCGCCTGCTGCTGAACCTGGGCCTGCGCCTGGACCAGTTCACCAACTACAACCGCGACGGCGACGCCTACATCAAGCAGACCAGCGGGCAGTGGGCGCCGCGCCTGGGCTTCAGCTGGGATGTCGGCGGTGACGGCCGCTTCAAGGTGTTCGGCAACGTGGGCCGCTACTATCTGGCGCTGCCGTTGAACCCCGCGTTCAATGCGGCCGGTGCCACGCTGGCCACCTCCACGTACTACACCTACGGTGGTATCGACAGCAACGGCTACCCGACCGACCTTACCCAGTTCTCCGATGCGGTGTCGTCCAACAACAACTATGGTCTGCTGCCGGACGCGAAGACGGTGGCCACCTCTGGCATCAAACCGTCCTTCCAGGATGAGTTCATCCTTGGCTTCACCAAGGCGCTGGGCCAGGACTGGGTGTACGGCGCGAAGGCGACCTATCGCGTGCTGCGCAGCGGCGTGGATGACTACTGCGATATCGATGCGGTACTCGGCAAGGCCAGCAGCCTTGGCTACAACGTCACCAAGGACAGCAACCCGGTCAGCTGCTGGCTGATCAACCCCGGTCGCGCGAACACCTTCAATCTGGTCGACACCAGCGGCAATTACGTGAGCGTGCCGCTGACCAATGCCGAGATGGGCTTCCCGAAGTTCAAGCGCAACTACTACGCGGTGAACCTGTCGCTGGAACATCCGTTCGATGGCCGCTGGTACGGCCGTGCGGACTACACCTGGTCGCGCAGCTACGGCACCACTGAAGGCCAGCTGCTGTCGGGCATCGGCCAGACGGCGGTGTCGACCACGCAGGCCTGGGATTACGCCCAGCTGATGGAGCACACCAACGGGCCGCAGAGCAACGACCACACCCACCAGTTCAAGCTGCACGGCTACTACCAGCTGACGCCGGAATGGCTGGTCTCGGCCAATGTGCGGGTGATCTCGGGTACGCCGTTCAGCGCGCTGGGTTCGTATGGCCCTGACTTCGAGGATCCCTCCGGCTATGGCATCGCCTACCACTTCTACAACGGCCAGCCGGCGCCTCCGGGCAGCCAGGGGCGGCTGCCGTGGCTGAAGCAGCTGGACCTGGGCGTGTCCTACCGCCCGGCCGCCGCCGAGGGCCGCCTAGGCTTCAACCTGGATGTGTTCAACGTGTTCAACAGCCAGGTGGCGCTGTGGAAATCGCCGTATTCCGAGCTGGACCCGGGCCAGCCTGACCCGCTGTACGGCGCGGCCACCGTGCGCCAGGCACCGCGCTCGCTGCGGGTGAGCGTGAGTTACGACTACTGAGGGAGTGGGTCGGGCATGGCCCGACGCTACCGTGGTCGCAAAGCCGTGTAGAGCCGAGCCCATGCTCGGCTGTACCGCCGTCACCGCCCGGCCAGTTCCTCGCGCACGATCTGCGCGCCGGCACTGAGCGCACGCAGCTTGCCGCGCGCCACCTCGCGCGACAGCGGCGCCATGCCGCAGTTCGTGCAGGGGTAGAGCTTGTCCGCATCCACGAACTGCAGCGCCTTGCGCAGGGTATTGGCCACTTCTTCCGGCGTTTCCACCTTGCTGGAGGCCACGTCGATGGCGCCCACCATCACCTTCTTGCCGCGCACCAGCTCGATCAGGTCGATCGGCACGTGCGAGTTGTGGCATTCCAGCGAGATGAGGTCGATGCTGGATTTCTGCAGCTTCGGGAAGGACTCCTCGTACTGGCGCCATTCCGAACCCAGCGTCTGCTTCCAGTCGGTGTTGGCCTTGATGCCGTAGCCGTAGCAGATGTGCACGGCGGTCTCGCACTTCAAGCCTTCAATCGCGCGTTCCAGCGTGGCAACGCCCCACTCGTTCACTTCGTCGAAGAACACGTTGAAGGCAGGTTCGTCGAACTGGATGATATCCACGCCGGCTGCTTCCAGTTCCTTCGCTTCCTCGTTGAGGATCCTGGCGAATTCCCAGGCCAGCTTCTCGCGGCTCTTGTAGTGCGCGTCGTACAGCGTGTCGATCATGGTCATCGGGCCGGGCAGGGCCCACTTGATCGGCTGCGTGGTCTTGCTGCGCAGGAACTTCGCATCGTCGACGAACACCGGCTTCGGGCGGCTGACTGCACCGACCACGGTCGGCACGCTGGCGTCGTAGCGGTTGCGGATGCGCACGGTCTCGCGCTTGTCGAAGTCAACGCCGTCGAGGTGTTCGATGAAGGTGGTGACGAAATGCTGCCGGGTCTGTTCGCCGTCGCTGACGATGTCGATGCCGGCAAGCTGCTGCTCCTGCAGCGCCAGCAGCAGCGCATCCTGCTTGCCTTCGGTCAGTACGTCATCCTGCAGTTTCCAGGGCGACCAGAGCTTTTCGGGCTCGGCCAGCCAGGAGGGCTTGGGCAGGCTGCCAGCGGTGGAGGTGGGCAGTAGTTTCTTCATCGTGTGCGGGGTCTTGTGTCCTGGGGAAGGGAGAAGCGAGGGATCAGCGGGCAGCCCACTGCTCAAGCACGGCGCGGTAAGGCTTGATGAAATGTTCTTCAGTGAACCGGCCCTGTTTGACGGCCAGCTGGCTGCGCTCTTCGCGGTCGTAGACGATGCGGGTGGACGAGTAATCCTGGTGCTTCAGACTGGGCTGGTAGACCTTGCCGGCCACCGAATTGGCGTTGTAGATCTCCGGGCGGTAGATCTTCTGGAACGCTTCCATGGTGCTGATGGTGCCGATCAGTTCCAGGTTCGAGTAATCACCCAGCAGGTCGCCCTGGAAGTAGAACGCCAGCGGCGCGACGCTGCCTGGCGGCATGAAGTAGCGCACCTGCAGGCCCATCTTGTCGAAGTACTGGTCGGTGGGCGAGAACTCGCCCTGGCGGTACTCCACGCCGAGGATGGGATGCTGGTTTTCGGTGCGGTGGTAGGTCTTGCTGCTGGACACGCTGATGCAGATGACCGGTGCCTTGCTGAAGCTGGCGCGGTAGGCGTCGGACCCCAGGAAATGCTTGAACAGCTTGCCGTGCAGGTCGCCGAAGCCTTCAGGGATGGCGAACGTCGCCTTGCCTTCGTTGCTGGCCGGCAGCACGACGCTGAAATCGTAGTCACGCACATAGGAGGAGAAGTTGTTGCCGACGATGCCCTCGGTACGCGTGCCGGTGCGGGTATCGACAATGGTCGGGCGCAGCACTTCGATCAGCGGGAACGGATCGCTGTCCTCAGCGCCATCGATGTGCATCTCCACCGAGATGATGTCCAGCTCGACCGCGTAGCGATCGGCATTCGGGTTGTCCCAGTGCGCCAGATCATTGAAGCGGTTGTTGATCATGCCCAGGGTGTTGCGCAGGTTCTCCTGGCGCGAGGCGCCGCGCGCCAGGTTGGCGAAGTTGGTGGTGATGCGCGTACCGTCGGCCGGCTGGTAATCCTCGTTGAACGGGATGCGGGTGATGCGAAAGGTGAAGGCGTCGGTGGTCATAGGCAGCAGTCCAGTTACTTAGAGGGCGTCGGCGGTTTCGGCGGGCGCAGGCGTTGAGCGGTGGGACAGCGCCAGCAGCGGCAGTGCCCGCTGCACGGCCAGGCGTGCGCGCTGCAGCAGGGCCTCGTCCTGCACGCGGCCATCGGCGAAATCCTTGTCGGTGGCGTAGACACCCAGCGGCAGGGTGCGGGCCTGGAAGAAGCTGAAAAGTGGCCGCAGCTGGTGGTCGATCATCAGCGCGTGGCGCTCGCTGCCGCCGGTGGCGGCCAGCAGAGTGGGGGTATCAACCAGCGCATCCTGGTGGATGAAATCGAAGAAGTGCTTGAACAGGCCGGTGTAGGAGCCGCGGTAGACCGGCGTGGCGACCACCAGCACGTCGGCCTGTTCGACCGTGGCCAGCGCCTGTTCGGCGGCCTCGGGCAGCTGCGAGCGCCACAGCGCACCGGCCAGCTGCGGGGCCAGCTGGCCCAGTTCGATCAGGTGCGTCTCGCTCGGCACGTGCTCACCCATGAGGTCCAGCAGGTGTTCGCACAGGGTGGCGGCCCGCGAGGGACGCTGCAGTCCGCCGGAGACGGCGACGATACGGAGGGGGCGGTGGGGAGCAGGCATGACCCGATCCTAGACAGGCCCTCCCATGACGTAAAATGGTTTTACTTCACACATCCATGAATGGGATTCATCGACATGCTGGAACGGATCCACCTGAGCATCGTGCAGCAGGTCGAGCTGCAGGGCTCGCTGACCGCCGCTGCGGGCGTGCTCAACCTGACCCAGTCGGCGTTGAGCCACAGCATGAAGAAGCTGGAGCAGCAGCTGGGCACCGATGTCTGGCTGCGCGAAGGCCGCAGCCTGCGCCTGACCCAGGCCGGCCAGTACCTGCTGGCCGTGGCCAACCGGGTACTGCCGCAGCTTGATCTGGCCGAGGAGCGGCTGGGCCAGTTCGCCCAGGGCGAGCGCGGCTCGCTGCGCATCGGCATGGAATGCCACCCCTGCTACCAGTGGCTGCTGAAGATCGTCTCGCCCTACCTGGCGGCCTGGCCGGACGTGGATGTGGACGTGAAGCAGAAATTCCAGTTTGGTGGCATCGGCGCCCTGTTCGGCTACGAGATCGACCTGCTGGTGACGCCCGACCCGCTGTTGAAACCGGGCCTGACGTTCGTGCCGGTGTTCGATTACGAGCAGGTGCTGGTGGTGGCCAAGCGTCACGCATTGGCCAAGGCGGACTACGTGAAGCCGCGCCAGCTGACCCAGGAAGTGCTGATCAGCTACCCGGTGCCGTTCGAGCGCCTGGACATCTACAACCAGTTCCTGCTGCCGGCCGGGGTCACCCCACGCCGCCACAAGGCCATCGAAACCACCGACATCATGATGCAGATGGTGGCCAGCGGCCGCGGCGTGGCCGCCATGCCGCGCTGGCTGGTGGAGGAGTACGCGGCACGCATGGACGTGGTGCCGGTGCGGTTGGGGGCCAAGGGCATTCCCAAGCAGATCTACCTGGGCGCGCGCGAGGCCGACACCGGCACTGATTACCTGCAGGCCTTCGTCGAACTGGCCCGCGGCAGCTCCCTCGCCGGCACGCTGCGCGGGGGCGAGTGATGTCCGCAGCATCCGGGCGCGGTGCGCGTGCCTACATCGATGCCTGTTCGCTGGAAGTCAGCGCGAAAGCCATGCCCGCGCTGGTTGCCGAGGTGGCTCGCATCGTACCGGGAACGATGATCTCGATTCCCTACCTGGCCAGCGAAGACGATGATGCGCGTCTGGCCGCAGCACGCACGGTGCGTGCGCTGGGGCTGCAGCCGATGCCACACCTGTCCGCGCGCCGCATCGGTTCGCAGGCCGCGCTGGAACGCTTCATCGCGCGTGCGGTGGGCGAGGCCGGTGTCGAGCAATGCCTGCTGATTGCCGGTGATCTGGCCACGCCTGCCGGGCCGTTTGCCGACAGTGCATCCCTCATCGAGACCGGCCTGCTGGAACGTGCAGGCATCAAGGTGGTTGCCGTAGGCGGCCACCCGGAAGGCCATCCGCTGATGAGTGACGCCGAGCGCTGGCAGGTGCTGGAGCGCAAGTGCCAGGCCATCGAAGCGCGTGGCATGGCGCCGAAGATCATCACCCAGTTCGCCTTCGATGCTGACATCGTGCTGGCGTGGCTGGATGCACTGCGTGCGCGCGGCATCGGCCATCCGGTGCTGGTGGGCGTGCCCGGTCCGGCCAGCGTGACGCGGCTGCTGCGCTATGCAGCGATGTGTGGCGTGGGTGCCAGCGCATCGATGCTGGCGCGGTACGGCATCTCGATCGGCCGCCTTCTGGGCACGGCGGGGCCGGATGTGTTCGTTGATCGCCTGGTGGGTGGGCTCAGTGAAGCGCACGGTCCGGTCAGCCCGCACTTCTTCCCGTTCGGCGGCATCGCGCCGTCGCTGGATTGGCTGGCGCAGTACCGGCAGCGTCAGAGCGCCGGCACACGCTCGTAATCAGGGCGCGCGCACGCCTTACTTGCTGGCCGAGCGCGCGTCCTTGCTGTCGTCATGTTCGGCCTTCGCGCGGCTCTGCGCGAACTCGGGGAAGGTCTTCTCCAGCGAGTCCTTGTCCGGCAGCACATAGAACACGCCGCCCTTCTCGAATGTGGACTGGACGACCTGCTCGTAGAAGCTGGGGCTGACATTGATGCAGCCGTGGGTGACACGGTTGTCGTCCGGCGTCGGTGTCGCCAGCCGCTGGGCGCGCTTTTCTTTCGGGGTGCCCGGCGGCAGCGGGTGCATCGAGACGGCCGAATCGTAGTCCACCCACAACACACGGCCGGCGTCGTCGGACGGGCCGAAGCCACCAATGAAGCGGCCTGCGGGGGTGGTGCGGTCGTGGCCTGGAATCGCGCTCAGGGCGAGCTTGGCCACGTTCGGGGCGGAGTGATCGCCCTTGGCCGAACCAAACAGCGCCGGTGCGGCGCCGCGCAGCTTGCCGTCACTGCCGAAGATCAGCACCTGTGCGGCGGCCTTGTCCATGATCGCGAAGGGATAGCCCTCGCTGTCCTTGCTGGCGACCACCCAGCCGGCCAGTTCGATCACCGTGTCGGACACTTCCTGGCCCTGCGGCAGCTCATCAACGGCGGCGGTGGGTTGCGTAGCGGCATCCTTGGCGCCCTTGGCGCTGGCCACGCCGGTGCATGCCAGTGCCAGCGCAAGGGTCAGCGCGGTGCAGGCAGTGCGGATTGCGGGGGAGGTGTACGTACGGATGGCGCGATTCCTCGAGTGAAGACGGTCATTGAAGGGAGCCAGTGGCCATTGCAGCCACTGGCTCCCAATTCAGCTTCAGCCGCGCGGGGTACGGCGGGGAGCGGTTTCCAGCCTCTGCACGCGACCTTCGATCTGGTCCAGGCGCTGGTTGGCCTGCTGTGCGGACTGGTTGGCGGACTCGGCGCTCTGCGCCGCGCCCTGTACCTTCACATCAAGTGCGTCGAGACGCGAATTGACCTTCGCGAAGTCTTCCTTGTAGCTGGCGCACGCGCCAAGGCTGAGGGCCAGGATGGCGACGCCAAGGGGACGGGCGATCTTCAGGTGCTGCGTGGAAAGGGTCATTGCACTCCCTCCTTCGTCTGGGGAGTCTGGAATATAGCGGGCTTTTTGTTAGTTCCATGAATGCCTTTTCAGCTGCAGTTGCTGGACGTGCAGGCGCTGTGAAGAGCGCGCAGTCATGTTCAATTTGCCGCGAATTCAGCTGCGCGAGGCATGCATGTGCTACCCGCACAGGTCGATGAACATGCGGTGTGTCTGATGTGCGGTGACATCTGGAACGGCAGAAAGAGCGCAGCGTGCAGCGTGATTCGCGTGTGTGCGTTTGTAGCAGCAGAGCGCCGCTGATAGCCTGAAACGTTGTGCAGATCTGCTCTGATGGACGCCGATCCTGGTCGCCCGTGCGGTTGAAGAGCGCCAACCAAGGTTGGCACCTACCAGAGCAGTTCAGTTGTGCAGATCTGCTTTGATGGATGCCGACCTTGGTCGCCCGTGCGGTTGAAGAGCGCCAACCAAGGTTGGCACCTACCAGAGCAGTTCAGTTGTGCAGATCTGCTTTGATGGATGCCGACCTTGGTCGGCCGTGACGTTGCAGAGCGCCAACCAGGGTTGGCGCCTACCAGATCAGTTCAGTTGTGCAGATCTGCTTTGATGGATGCCGACCTTGGTCGGCCGTGACGTTGGAGAGTGCCAACCAAGGTTGGCACCTACCAGAGCAGTTCAGTTGTGCAGATCTGCTTTGATGGATGCCGACCTGGGTCGGCCGTGACGTTGGAGAGTGCCAACCAAGGTTGGCACCTACCAGAGCAGTTCAATTCTGCTTTGATGGATGCCGACCTGGGTCGGCCGTGACGTTGGAGAGCGCCAACCAGGGTTGGCACCTACCAGGTCAGTTCATGCGCCATCCGCGCGCTTCTCTCAGTTCAATCCCAGCATCCCGCGCACGCGCGACAGATCCTCGGCCAGGGTGTTCACCTTGCCCGACAGCATGCGGCGGTCACGTTCGCTCAGCTTGGCGTAGGTCTGGAAACCACCGTCGGCGGTGCGGTATTTGGCCAGGGTGTCGAACACGGCCTTGAAGTTGGCATCGGTCTTTTCCACGAACGCCTTGTCCTGCTTCACCAGCAGCGGGCGCAGCAGTTCCACGATCCTGTAGGAGCCTTCGAAATTGGCCTGGAAATCCCACAGATCGGTGTGGCTGTAGCGGTTCTCTTCGCCGGAAATCTTGGTGGCCGCCACTTCCTCCATCAGCACGGCTGCACCGCCCACCACCTTTTCCGGCGGGAAGGTCAGCGCGGTCAGGCGCTTCTGCAGTGTCAGCACGTCGGCCAGCAGCTTGTCGGCCACCGGCTCGATGTCCTTGGTGGTCTTCTGCGTCCACAGCGCGTATTCGATGCGGTGGAAGCCACCGAACGCCGGATCCTTCTCGGCCTTCTCATGGTCATCGGCGCGCGAATCGATGGCGCTGTCCATGTCGCTGAACAGTTCGGCCACCGGCTCGATTTTCTCGTAGCTGGTGCGCGTGGACGGGTACAGCGCCTTGGCTTTTTCCACGTCGCCAGCCTTGATGGCGGCGACGAATACGCGGGTGTCGGCGACCAAGGTGCGCACGTTGCCGGCCACGTACAGCTTGTACTCGGCCACCGGGCCAACCATCTGCAGCGGCGACGGCGCAGCGGCCTGTGCCGAAGTTGCAGCCGCCAGGCTGGCAGCGGCCAGGGTGAGGGAAAGCGCGAGGCAGGGTCCGTGCAGGGTCATGCGGAAGGTCCTTGGTCTGAAGCGGGTTGGGTGGGCGCGGGCGCAACGGCGTCGGCGGCCTGCAGCAGGGCGCTGCCCAGCCAGTCGCCGCGGTCGCGTACGCCGGGCAGGGTGTAGAAGAAGCCGCCGCCGACCGGCTTGATGTATTCCTCCAGCGGCTCGCCATCCAGACGTCGCTGCACGGCCAGGAAGCCCTGTTCCAGATCGGCCTGGTAGCAGATGAAGAGCAGGCCCATGTCCAGCTGCCCGGAGCGGGTCACGCCGTTGGAATAGTTGAACGGCCTGCGCAGGATCAGGTTGCGTGCGGTGTCCGCGGTGCGCGGGTTGGCCAGGCGGATGTGGGCATCCATCGGCGTGCGCTGGCCGTGCGGATCCCGGCTGAAATCCGGTACGGCATGCTCGTCGCGGCCGCCATCCAGCGGCGCGCCATCGGCCTTGCGGCGGCCCATGATGGCTTCCTGTTCCTGCAGTGGCGTGCGGTCCCAGCGCTCCACGAAGTTGCGGATGATGCGCACGGCCTGGTAACTGCCGCCTACGGCCCAGGTGGGCTCGCCACGCTCCGCGCCCACCCACACCAGCGTGTCCATCTGCCGCGCGTCGGCGGCATCGGGGTTGGCCGAGCCATCGCGGAAGCCGAGGAAGTTGCGTGCGCTCTGCGGCGGCTGCCCACGCACGGCCGGTACCGGCGGCACCGTACCTTCCTGCTTCCAGGCCAGGCTGAGCAGATCGGGCGTGTTCTTGATGATGTCGCGCAGCGCGTTGAGGTGGGTGTCGGGCGTGTTGGCGCAGAACTGGATGGACAGATCGCCGTGGCACAGGCTGGCATCGAGCGCATCATTGGGATGGGCGCGCATCTGCTGCAGGTGCAGCGGCTTCAGCGCGGCCAGGCCGAAACGATCATCGAACAGGCTCTCGCCCAGCGACACGGTGATGGTCAGCGCGTCGGGGCTGATATGCGGGCCGAGCAGGCCGGAGCTGGCCGGTGGCAGCTTCGGGTCCAGCACCGGTTCGTCGCCGCCTTCGGTGAGGAAGGCGATGCGATCGGTGAGCAGGCGGAACAAGCGCTCCAGCGCGGGGCGGTCTTCGGCCAGCACATAGAACGAAGCCAGCAGACCCGACGCCGGGCGCGGCGTGGTAATGCCGGCCTGGTGCTGGCCCAGCCACGCGACGTGCTGATCGCTGTGTGCGCTCAACGGCGCATCGGTGACGTGGCCGGTGTCTGCATCGGGCGCAGCGCCGGCACGCGTTGCAGCAGCGGCCAGCGGGCTGGCGGCCAGTGCCGCGCCGGCCACGCCCAGGCCGCCAAGCAGGCGACGCCGCGAGGGTGACTGCGGGGGTTGCGAGGGCGTACGGCTCATCGGATCACTCCAGGCCCAGGGCGGCGTTGACCTGGTCCAGCTGCGCGGCCAGTTGCTGCAGCTGCGCCGCCAGTGTCACGCGCTGCGTTGCGGGCAGCGCCACGGCGGGTGCCGGTTCGGCGGTTTCGTCGTCGCCGGCCGGCAGCTCCAAGGCAGTGCCCAGCGTCGTCAGCTGGCTGGCGATGTCCTGCTGCAGCGCAGGCTTGGCCTTGGCCAGCAGCGGTGCCAGCAGCGTCTGGATCTTCGCCGTGCCCTGCTGCAGGCCCTGCAGGTGGGCCACCTCATCGGCGGCAATATCGCCCCGGCCGTGTTTGATGTAATCGGCCACACGGTGCAGCAGGCGTGCATTGGACACCGACAATCGCTGCGGCGGGATCTCCAGCTGGCGCAGGCGTTCACCCAGGGTGCCGGCGTCGCTCTGCAGGCGCTCGGCCACCGGCACCGCTGCCTTCAGTGCAGCAACGTCCGCCGTTCCTGCAAGCACGGCCTGCACCCGGTGCAGCCCGCTGAAGGCGGGGTCGGCTTCGCGTTTCTCGTAGTACGCCGCGCGTGCGTTCAGTGCGGTGTCCAGATCGGCAAACAGTTCGGCCATCGGCTCGATGCGGCCGTAGGAGGCCGACGCCTGCGCATGCAGCGCCTGTGCCTGTGCACGGTCGCCGGCCGCCAGGGCTTCACGCAGCTGCGCGGCCAGGTCCTGCAGCGTGCCAGCTTCCAGCACCAGGTACACGCGGTACTCGGCCAGCGCGCCCACGTAGGCCACCAGCGAAGGACGCGCGGCCTCTGCATCGGAGGCTGCCGACGGAGTGACGGTGAGCGTGCCACGCGGGTTGCTCAACAGCCCGCAGGTGATTTCATAGGTGCCCGGCTGCAGCTTCACGGTCATGGTCTGGGTGAAGCCCGGCGCGATGTTCTCGCGCTCTTCCACCACCATCACGCCATCGAGGATTTCCCATTCCAGCGCACGCTGGCTGTGGTTGACGATGGCGAAGGTCGTGCGCCCGGCCGGCACGGTGATGTCGTTGGGCGTGCAGGCATTGCCCTCGATGGTGACGGTAACCGTCTGCGCGGAGGTATCGGGTGCGCGCTGGCTGGCTTTGTTGGAGGCCCACCAGAAGGCTCCCAAAGCGGCCAAGGCAAGCAGGCCCGAGCCACCCACGGCCAGGCGCAGCAGAAGGGAGGGAGAGCGGGAGGCAGGCGACATCGGCAGGGCTCAGGCAGAAGCAACGGGACGCGCCGGTGGCGCAGCGGCCGGGCGCAGGAACAGCAGGACGGTGACCAGCAGGAAGCCGACGTAGACGATCACCTCGCCCACCACCGGTGCTTCCTGGTAGCCGAACAGGCCCGACAGCAGCGCACCCAGCGGGCTGTCCAGCGGCAGCGTGCCGCTCAGGTCCACCACCACCTGCTGCAGGTGGTTCCAGAGGCCGGCTTCGTGGAACTTGCGCAGCACGCCCGCCAACAGGCCGGCGGCCACCAGCAGGATGAACAGCCCGGTGAGGCGGAAGAAGCGGCGCAGGTCCAGGCGCACACCGCCCAGGTACAGCCCGTAGCCGATGGCCACCGCCACCAGCGTGCCCAGCAGTGCGCCCACCGGCGCCTGCCAGCTGTGGCTCTGCTGGAAGATGGCCAGCAGGAAGAACACCGATTCCAGTCCCTCGCGGGCCACGGCCAGGAACACCACGCCGATCAGTGCCCAGGCCGGGCCACCCTGGTGGAGCAGGGCGCGGTCCACCGAGTTCTGCAGGTTGCCCTTGATGGACTGCGCCGCGCCGCGCATCCAGAACACCATGGAAGTGAGCATCGCCACGGCGATCAGGCCGACCACGCCCTCGAACAGTTCCTGCTGTTTCTGCGGGAATTCGGCGGCCATCAGCTGCAGCGCGGCACCGGCAAACAGGGACAGTGCGATGGCCAGGAACACGCCCACCCAGATGAAGGGCATCAACCCCTGGCGGCCACTCTGGCGCAGGTAGCCGGCGATGATGCCGACGATGAGGGCAGCTTCGATGCCCTCGCGGAGCATGATGAGGAACGGAACGAGCATGGACGGAATCCGGGGAAGGGGCACCGGTCATCCATGGCGCCTTAATGCGAATGAATCGCATTCTACTCCTTGCCGGGGCGTTCCGCAGGGGGGACGGCGGAACACTTTGTAACGGCCTGTGCGCGGGTACGGCCGCGCCACCCTGGAAGGGCGTGCAGGCCACGTTTGGTATCATGCGCGCCCCGTGGCATCGCCTCTGATGCTGAGCGTGCGCCTGCGCACCTTTCTCTCCGGCACTGCGTGCCGCACGGCTCCGTACCGATCGCACAAGGAAGACCGGCTGCTGCCTGCGGCCGCATGAAATGAAACCACCTGCAACTTCGCGTCCCGGGTTGATCCCGGTCCTGGCCCTCCTGCTGGTCGGCCTCAACCTGCGCCCCGTGCTGGCCGTGGTCAGCCTGCTCACCGATGCCATCCGTGCCAGCAATGGCATGAGCTTCGAACAGATCGGCTGGCTCACCAGCCTGCCGATGATGGCCATGGGCCTGATCGCCATGGCCGGCGGCCTGGTCTATCGCATGGGCTATCGGCGCGGCGTGGCCATGGGCCTGGCCCTCACGGCCGCCTCGGCGCTGGCCAAACTGGCGTCGCATGAACCGCTGTGGCTGATGGGCTCCAGCGTGGCCGCCGGCCTGGGCATCGGCATCGTGCAGTCGCTCATTCCCGGCTACATCAAGACCCGCTTCCCGCACCGCGTCGACCTGCTGATGGGCCTGTACGTGAGCATGATCATGGGCGGCGCGGCATTGGCGGCCGCCAGCGCATCGGCCCTGCTGCACTGGCTGGACTGGCAGGGCACGATGGCGTTCTGGGCCGTGCTGGCCATCGCCGGCATCGTGCTGTGGCTGCCCAACAGCGGGCACGCCGATGCACCTTCCACCGGCACGTCCGCCAAGGCAGTCACACCCCCCGCATTCCGTCCCTGGCAGCATGGCCGCACCTGGCTGCTGGTGGCGCTGTTCTGCGTGTCCAGCAGCTGCTACACGCTGTGCCTGGCGTGGATCGCGCCGTACATGATGGAAGCAGGTGTGCGCGCCAACGAGGCCGGCTTCATGCTGGCGGCGTTGAGCCTGTCCGAAGTGGCCGGAGGCTTCCTGGTTTCCTGGCTGGCACCGCGCTTCCGTGACCGTCGCGTGCTGCTGGCGCTGTTCCTGGCCGCCACCGCGCTCACCTATGTGCTGATCGGCCTTGCGCCGATGCATGCGCCGTGGCTGCTGATGTGCCTGCTGGGCCTGTCGATCGGCGGCCTGTTCCCGATGACCCTCATCCTGGTGATGGACCACTGCAGCCAGCCGGCCAAGGCCGGCATCCTGGTGTCGTTCGTGCAGGGCGTGGGCTATCTGGTGGGGGGCGTGCTGCCATTTGTGGCCGGTTCGATCCGCGACACCGTGGGCGACCTCAGTGTCGCGTGGGTGGCGATGGCCGGCGTGACCGCTGCCGCACTGGTGCTGGCAGCGCGGGCAAGCCCGGCCAGCGCGCAGCGGTTTGACGCGCGCTGATCAGGCGCCGCTCCCGGTCCTGTGCGGCGGCGGCAGCAGCTGCTCGGCCAGACCACGATAGATCGGCACCCGGCAGACCAGCCCGGACACGCCGCGTGCAATCAGCACCGTGGCCAGGATCGGCAGCAGCAGATCGCCGCTGTCGGTCAGTTCCAGCGAAATGACCGCCGAGGTGAGCGGCGCCTGGGTCACCCCGGTGAGATAGGCGCACATGCCCAGCAGCACGAACGCGCGCGGGTCCACGCCGGGCATCAGCACGGCCAGGTTGTGGCCAAGACCGGCACCTACCGCCAGCGCAGGTGAGAACAGTCCACCCGGAATGCCGGCGATGTAAGAGGCCAGGTTGGCCAGCAGCTTCATCAGCCCGAATTCATGGCCGACCACCGCTTGGCCCTGCACCAGGCTGCGTGCCTGTTCGTAGCCGGTGCCGAACGCACCGTCGCCGAACACCAGCGCAAGGCTGACGACCACAAGCCCGCAGGCCGCTGCCAGCAGCACTGGGTGGCGCTGGCGAAGCGTGCCCAGCCAGCGCGGACGTCCGGCCACGCTGGCCAGTACCATGCGTGCAAACAGGCCGCCCAGCAGGCCTGCCACCACGCCGCAGAGCAGGATGGCCAGCCAGCCCTGGCCCAGCGGCAGGCGCGCGCTGACGTGGCCGAAATACGTGTAGTTGCCCAGCAGCCCCAGCGATACCACACCGCCCACGATTACCGCCGTCAGCAGTGTGCCGGAAAAGCGATGCTCGAAGCGGCCGCTCAGTTCCTCGATGGCGAACACGATGCCCGCCAGCGGCGTGTTGAACGCCGCCGCGATACCGGCGGCACCACCGGCCAGCAGGAAGTGCGACAGTTCGCGCGGGTCCTTGAAGCCGAACCAGCGGCCAAACAGGTACATCAGGCTGGCACCCACATGCACGGTGGGGCCCTCGCGGCCCACCGAGGCACCGCCCAGCAGTGACAGTGAAGTCAGCAGCAGCTTGCCGGCCGATACCGCCGGGGACAGATTGGTCTTCCGGAATGCCTCATCGGGCTTGTCCAGCGCGGCGATGACCTGCGGAATGCCGCTGCCACGGGTGGGGCGCAGCGCACCGCTGGTCAGCCATGCAAGCAGCGCGAAGATGCCGGGCGTGAGCAGCAGTGCCCACCAGGGCGAATGCTCGATCGCGCGGCGGAACAGACCGAAGGCCGCATCGCTTGTCTTGGCGAACAGGATGGCCACCAGGGCCACCGCCACCGCGCCGATCCATAACGCAGCACGGCGGCGCCAGGCTTCGCTGCGCAGCTGGGTGAGCAGATGCGTCCGGAGTCGTTGGGGGTCGATCATGGCGATGAGTATGGCCAGCAGGGCGCGTGGGCGAAAGGCAGCGCCAGGGTCGTTGGCCTTGCCTGAAGCGGTGGGAAGGGCTGAGGGCAGCGTCGTGCGGTGATCATCAGAGTTCCCTGAACAGCAACTTCATTCATGTACTGGTCAGTTCAATATTCAGGGTCGATTTCACCAGCAAACGGATAATTCACACCTGTCGACCGCCTCTTCTCTCCCCCTCCCGGGAGGCGGCCGACGAAACCAAAAATAATTAAAGGTGTGTCCCGATGATCAAGAATTCGCTGCTCGCCCTGGGTCTGCTGGCTGCCCTGCCGTTCGCTGCATCGGCTGCCGATGGCCTGTCGTACAACTATGTTGAAGGCGGTTATGTGAACACCGATGCCAAGGGCGGCGACGCCGATGGCTGGGGTGTCAAGGGCTCGGTTGCCGTGCACCCGAACTTCTCGGTCTTCGCTGACTACAACAAGCAGGAAACCGACACCTTCAAGAACGATGTCGCCCAGTGGCGCATCGGCGCCGGCTACAACTACGGCATCGCACCGAACACCGACCTGGTGGCCCGTGTTGCGTACCAGAAGTTCGACATGAAGCACGGCCTGGACTTCAACGGCTACTCCACTGAAGTGGGCCTGCGCACCGCTTTCAACCCGTACCTGGAAGGCTACGCGCTGGCCGGCTACGAGGACTTCAGCAAGAAGCACGGCATCGATCCGGACGGCGAGTTCTACGGCCGCGTCGGCGCCACCGCCAAGTTCACCCCGAACTGGGGCCTGAGTGGCGAAGTGAAGCTGGCCAAGGCCGGCGACCGCGAGTGGTTCGTGGGTCCGCGCTTCACCTGGTAAGAACAGCAGTGCAGTAAAAGTGCGTTACCGGCGTGTGCTCTCTCTCTCTCTCCCGCACGCCACCCGAAGCCCGGCCTCGCGCCGGGCTTCTTTTTTCCTTCACGCCCCCGGCGGTGATCAGCGTACTGGCGTGCCGTAGGTTTCGGCGAGCATGGCCTTGTAATCCGCCAGCGACGGCAGGCCCATCGCACTGCGTCGCGCATCCAGGCCAGGCATGTCTTCGGTGGGGCGCAAGCGCATCGCGCCGTCCTCACCCCGCACGAACTGGCTGCCGTAGCGCTGCGGTTTGCCCTGCGCCACCAGCACCCGATCGGTCAGCAAGGCTACGTCGGCACGGTCGGCCTCGCCGGCCCTGGCGGCCTGTTCGATCAGTGGCAGCACTTCTGCCTGGAACGCGGGGTCCTGGTCGGCATGCTGCACCAGCAGCCAGGCGGCCTTGGCACCATCGCGGCCGACCTTCGAACGTGTCGGCCACCCCTTCTCGGCGATCACCGATTTCAGCCATTGCGCATTGGCCTGGGCCACGGGAGCGACGCGCTTGAACGCTTCGCCGCCGCCGTCAGCGATGGCCGCGTGCTGCTCGGCCTGGTCGCGGGCCTCACGCTCGAGCAGCGCCTTGCGCAACGGCTCGTCCATCTGCGCGGCGCGCTGCTTCTGTGCGGCATCCACGCGCGCCAGCAGCGGTTGCCAGGCTGCCTCGGCGCGCAGGGCGTTCAGGCCAGGGCGGTCCTTGTGCAGCAGGTCGTCGACGGGCAGCCGGTCCTGTTCGACCAGTGCAACGGCATAGGCCATCGCGGCGGGGTGGTCACCGGCAGCGGCGGCGCACTCGACCAGCAGCAGTTCGCCGCCATCGGGAAAGCCTGCGCCCTGCTGATACATCACGCCAAGCGTATCGGCACAGCCTTTGAAGTTGTCGTCCTGGTACTGCTGCAGGGCGCTGAAGAATGTGCCGGCCTCGCCGGCATGAGCGCCGCCGGCCGTGCCAAGCAGCAGTGCGAGCAGTGCCGGAGCGAGCGTGGATGTGCGGATGGATGTCATCGTGTCTTCCTCCTTGAAGGGCAGGCAGTAGAGCCACGCCATGCGTGGCCGATCGTGGTCCTGGACACATCATCCACGCATGGCGTCGCCCTACTCAAGCTGTCCTTCCAGCTCGGCAAGCCGGCTCAGGCGCCGCTGCCGGCGCCGTCCGGCCCAGGCGCCAGCCAGCGCAGCGGCCAGTACCACGGCGCCGTTCAACCCCAGGTTCAGTGCCCAGGTCTGTGGTGGCAGTGCCCCGGGTGCGTCGGGGCCAGCCTGCATTGCGGTGTGCGCCATCCACACCAGTCCGGTCCAGACCGCCAGCGACAGCCAGATGTTGAGCCGCCAGATCCGTATCGAAATGCGCGCGCGCTGGCGCTCGAAGGCCAGCAGTGCGGCTGGGGCCAAGCGGCAGCTTTGCCACTGCCGCCGCCGCTGCACGAAGATCCACCCGGCTACAGCCAGCACGAACACGATCAGGCCCCACAGCAGCCCATGCGCAATCAGCCTGCGCGGGTCGAGCAGAGCGCGCACGCAACTGGCCACGGCCACCGTGGTGACCAGCAGTTCAAAGGCTGAACGCAGACGGATCCAGCGGCTGCGACGCTCCGCCTCGCGCTGCAGCGCGGCCACATCCACCGCAGGCGGGCCGGACTGCTGCTGCCACAGGGCCTGCAGATCGCTCCATTCGTTGCTGTCGCTTGCCGGGTTCATCGGCTGCCTCCCATCCGTTCGCGCAGTTGCCGTCGTGCGCGGCTCAGGCGCTGGGCAACGGTATTTTCTTCCAGGGCCAGCGCCTGTCCGATCTCGCGTTGTGAAAATCCTTCCAGCGCCAGCAGCACCACCTGGCGCAGTCCCAGTGGCAGCTGTCGCACGGCCAGCAGGAGACCATCGTGCTGCTGGGCACGTGCGGCCTGCTGCAGCGGATCTGCATCGGGGTCGGGCAAATGTTCGTCGAGACTGTTGCCGCGGTGCCTCTGTTCGCTGGCCAGTGCGTCCATCGCGCGGTTGTGGGCTACCCGGGCGATGAAAGCGCGCAGCGTGCCTTCATCGCCACGCCAGCGCGGCAGTGCCTGCCACAGGGCGATGCTGATCTCCTGCAGCAGGTCATCACGGCGCGCGGGATCCCGCGCATAGCTGCCGGCCATGCGCGCCAGCATCGGCCAGTGCGCCTGCAGGACTTCGGCGATGTTGATGGACTGCGTGTCGCGCAACCGTGCCGCTCCTCAGCCGATGCCGTCCGCGAAGGCATCGCGGTAGACCCAATAGGATACGTAGCCGAGCAGCAGCAGGGGCAGCAGCAGCCACGGCTGGTACGGCAGGGCGACCAGCAGCACGGCGTTGAGCAGCAGGTACGCGCCCAGCGGTCGCCAGCCGTCGCGCAGCAGCCGCAGGTTGTCGCGCAGCGCGGCAGGCACGGGAATGCCATCCAGCAGGGCGCGCGGCATCGTGGTCAGCAGCAGCATGCCCAGCGGCAGGCCGCTGGCCAGCACCAGGGCGATCTGCAGGCGGGTGACCGTGGTGGCCAGTACCGCGCTGTCGCCCAGTGCGAAGGCCGCAGCGGCCGCAGGCCCGGCCAGCACGCCGGCCATCGCGACCTGGCTGGCGAAGACCAGGGCCGAGAGCAAGGCCAGCGCGATGGCTGACGCCGGCCGTGCGCACAGGCGACGGCACGCCTGCAACGGGCCGAAGCGGCCACCGCGGACGAACGCATCCAGCATCAGCAGGGCCCACATCGACACCAGAGGCACCACCAGCTTGGACAGCACCACACCGGCGGCCGGCACCCCCAGCTGCAGGGCGATCTCCACCAGCATCGGCAGCAGGGCCAGCAGCAACAGGCGCAGCGGTGCCTTGCGCAGCATGCGCGCGCTGCTTGCCAGCCAGCGCAGCAGGCGTCGGGTCGGCCAGGGCGTGGTCGCGTGGGTGGTGTCGGCGGTATCCGTGGCGTGCATGTGCTCTCCAGTCGGCAGGTATTGGAGACTGAAGACGCCGCAGGCGGAAAAAACCTGACATCCCTCTGCAGAGCACCGTCCCGCGGCATACTGGAAGGCAGCCAAGGAGATGCCCCAGATGGAACCGCCTGTTTCCGCCTATGTGCAGCGCGCCGACGGCGACACCGTGCAGGTGATGCTGCTCGACGATGGCCCGCGCACAGCGCTGCGGGCGCTGGGCTTCCGGGGGGACGGCCCGGCGCTGCAGCGTGACACCGACGGCGACGCGGACAAGGCACAGCTGTTCCTTGCGCTGACCGTGCTGGGCATCGCTTTTGCTGCCGGCCGCGAATGGTCCCCGGCCGAGGTGTTTGCCTGGCTGCGCGAGCGTGGGCTGCTGGCCGGACCCTTCCTGCGCATTGCCTGGCTGGGGCCAGCGCAGTTCCAGATCACCCGGCAATAGCCGCATGCAGACGATCGACATCGACGGCGCGTGGCTGCTGGCCGATGGGTCCTCGCGCTGGTGCTGCGTTGACACCCTGGTATCGCAGGATCGACTTCGGCTTGCCCGGATCCTGCGCGACGGCACGCGCTACCAGGTTGAACGCTACCAGCGTGGCGACGGCCTGCCGCAATGGCGCGGGGCGTGGTGGAATGTGCAGCGGGACCACTCGCTCACCGACAGCGAAGCGAACGCGCGCGCGCTGGCGGCGCAGTGGCTGGATGGCGTGCCGAACTGAGAACCGCTCCGTCGTCGGCAGGAGGCTTCCGCTAGAATCGCCCGCCTGAAGCCAGCAGGAAGTACCGTGAATTCCCAGCCCGCACCGATCACCGCCCTCAACCACACGCGCGACAACGAGCCGCAGCAGATCACTGCGCCGTTGACCCACTCGGCGGCCTTCCTGGTGCTGAAGGTCAAGGACGATGCGGATTCCATCGCGAGGGTGCGCGAGGTGCTGGGCAGCACCGATGACCTGATCAAGAACACCGCGATCCGCGATATCGAGCGCACCTTCACCTGCAACGTGGCCATCGGCCACCGCGTGTGGGAACCGGTGGTGGGCAGCATGCCACCGCGCGAGCTGAAGCCGTTCCGCGAGATCAAGGGCGCGACCCACACCGCCGTGTCCACCCCCGGGGATCTGCTGTACCACGTGCGCGCGCGCACCATGGACCTGATCGTCGCCTTCGAGCGCAACCTGCTGATGGCCTTCGGCGATGCCGTGGAAACCGTGGATGAGGTGGCTGGCTTCCGCTACTTCGATGGCCGCGACCTGCTGGATTTCGTCGATGGCACGGCCAACCCGGAAGGGCTGTCGCTGCCGGATGCCACGATCGTTGGCGATGAAGACCCCGAGCATGCCGGTGGCAGCTACGTGGTGGTGCAGAAGTACCTGCACAACCTCGATGCCTGGCGCGCGCAGAAGACCGAAGCGCAGGAAGCGATCATCGGCCGCACCAAGCACGACAACATCGAGCTGGACGACGCACCGGCCGACGCGCAGAAGTCACACAAGACGCTGTGCACCATCGAGGATGCCGACGGCGAGCACGAGATCCTGCGTGACAACATGCCGTTCGCCAACCCGGGGCGCGGTGAGTACGGCACCTATTTCATCGGCTACACGCGGCGGCTGTGGGTGATCGAGCAGATGCTCGAGCGCATGTTCATCGGCAACCCAGCCCCGCTGCACGACCGGATTCTGGACTTTTCCACTGCCATCACCGGCGTGACCTTCTTCGCGCCCTCGCGCAGGGTGCTTGCCGATCTGGGCGAATGACCCCACGCCACGCGTGGATGAACGCCTGATCGCTGCGGGAGCGCCAACCAAGGTTGGCGCCTACCAGTAGATCCACGCCACGCGTGGATGCACCGCCCAGTAGATCCACGCCATGCGTGGATGCACCGCCCAGTAGATCCACGCCACGCGTGGATGCACCGCCCAGTAGATCCACGCCATGCGTGGATGCACCGCCCAGTAGATCCACGCCATGCGTGGATGGCCGTCCGGTAGATGCCAACCTTGGTTGGCAGAAGCACGCCAACCAAGGTTGGCGGCTACCGAAGCTCCTGCTCGCGTGCCGCAGCGCTCCATGCACGCAGGCCATACACGGCCAGGCCCAGGAAGAACACATACAGCGCCGCGGTCACGTGCAGCGACTTGAACACATACGTGCCCACATAGACCACGTCCACGCCGATCCACACCCACCAGCACGCCACGTGGCGACGCGCCTGCCACCACTGTCCGACCAGGCTCAGCGCGGTCAGCATCGCATCCAGCCACGGCAGCGACGCATCGGTGAAGCTGTGCATGGCCATACCCAGGGCAACGCCGCCACACAGGCCGATGGCCAGATCGCGCAGCGCCTTGCCGTGCGCCAGCGGTACGATGCGGATGCTGCCCTCGTCGGCCGCGTGCTGGCGCCAGTTGACCCAGCCGTAGACCAGGAAGCCGCCGAAAGCGACCTGCAGCAGCGTGTCCGAATAGAGCTTGGCCTCGGCAAACACCAGCCCGTACAGCGCCACCGACAGCAGGCCCACCGGCCAAGCCGCCAGCCGGCGCCGGGCCATCAGCCAGACGCCGAGCACGCTGCACAGCGCCGCGGTCCATTCGAGCAGCGGGCCGCTCACAGCGCGAACGTCACCGACAGGCGCGCCTGTCGCGGTGCACCGGGGAACAGGTAGTAATCACCGCCGCTGCTGCCGGTATCGCGCCAGTAGAAGCGGTTGAAGACGTTGTCCACCGACAGGTTCCAGGTCACCGCACGCTCGTGCAGGCGATGCTGGAAGCGCAGGCTAGCGTCGAACACCGAGTAGTCCGGCGCACGCACGCTGCCATCGGCACGGGCCACGTTGGAGGACGCATAGCGCCAGCCACCGGTCACATCCAGGCCCTGCACGAAGGGCAGCGCATAGGCCAGGTGCACGCTGGCACGCACCTTGGGCACGTTCACCAGCTGGTGGCCCTCATAGGCCGGCGTACCTGCATCGCGTGCGCGTGCCTGCAGCACGCTGGCGCTGGCGACGATCTGCAGCGCATCGGTCAGCTGGCCGTTGGCGGTCAGCTCCAGGCCGCTGTGGGTCTGCGTACCCTGCTGGACGAAGGTGTAGCCCGCCTCGCTGTCGTCCGGCTGGGCGAACTGGTACGGCTGGGAAATGCGGAACAGTGCTGCACCCAGGGTCAGGGTCTGCACCGGCACGTACTTCACGCCCACTTCCAGCTGCCGCGACTGCACCGACGGCAGGAATTCATCGGCGTTGGTGGTCCAGAACGGCGCTTCCTGGCCCAGCGAAATGCCGCGCACGTAGCTGCCATACACATTGAGCTGGTCGTTGGCCTTCCACACCAGCGCGGTCTGCGGCAGGAACCGCGACAGGCGGCTCTGTCGCTGCGGGTTGCCACGCTTGTCATAGGCACGTTCGTCCAGGCGCACGAAGCGGCCACCGGCCAGCCACTGCCAGTCATCACCGAAGCTGATGCGGTCCAGCGCGAACACGGCGGTCTGGCGGCTGTCCAGGCGGCGCGCGGACGGGCCCGGCTGCAGCGGCGAGGGCTCGTACACCGGCACCTGTGCATCATGGATGTTGGCGCTGCCCACGTACTCGTTGACGCTGGGGCGGCGGTCGACGGTGCGGCGGAAATAGTCGGCGCCGATGGTCAGCTCATGGCCGATGCTGCCGGTATCGAAACGGCCGCGCAGCTCGGCGCGCGCCTGCTGGTTGCGGCGGGTGTCGTCCGGGCTGCGGTAATCGTAGATGTCGTAGTCGCCATTGGGCGCGAAGTAGTTGCCCGGCGTGCTGCCATCGGCGCACTGCGCGGTGTAGTAGCAGCCGTAGGCGAAGGCCACGTTGTCATCGATGACCGAGCGGCTGTAGCCCACCGACACGCGCGAATGCCAGCGTTCGTTGAAATCGTAGGTGTGCAGGGCGGTGATGTTGGTGCTGGCGATATCCACCGGGCGCTGCCACGGCTGGTAGCCAAGCAGGTGCTTGCGGTCGACGCCGCGCGGCAGCTCACTGGCGCCCAGCAGCTGGTAGCCGGACACCGAACGCTGCGTACTGGTCTGGTAGTTGGCGTCCACTTCCAGCTTGCCGCGTTCGCCGATGAACCAATCGGCGGCCAGTGAATAGAAATTGCGGTTGCCGTCGGCATGTTCGACGTAGGAATTGCTGGCGTCCCACGCAGCATTGAGGCGCACGCCGAACCGCGGCGTGATCCAGTGGCCGATATCGGCGGCGACATAGCGCGAGCCTTCCGAATCGGTGCCCAGGGTGACGGTGCGCACTTCGGCCGGGCGCTTGCCCACGTAGTTGATGATGCCGCCCGGGGCCATCACGCCGGCGGCAAGGCCGGCTTCACCCTTGAGGATCTGCACGTCCTGCACGTTCTCCAGGGCCAGGCGCTGTTCGCCGGCGATGGCCAGGCCGTTGAAGCGGTAGCCGGTGGCCGCATCCAGGGCGAAGCCGCGGATGGCGATGTTCTGGTAGTAGCCGACCGGCGCGTAGGCATCGCCCAGCGAGGCGTCATTGCTGGCCAGCTCGGACAGCGAACGCACCTGGCGGCGGTCGAGGTAATCGCGGTCGAGCACGTTCACCGAAGCCGGGGTGTCCTTCCAGCTGCCGCCGCCGAAGGCATTGGCGCGCGAGGTATCGGCTGCAGGTTTGCCGGCCTGCACGCGCACGGCGGCCAGTTCGGTCGGCGAACGTTCGGCGCCGGAGGCGTCCACGTCGGGGGATGCCTCGGCTGCGCTGGCATGCAGCGGCAGGGCGGCGCAGAGGGCAAGGGCGAGCAGGGTCGGGCGCAGGCAGCGGTTCATTCGGTTCGTCTTCTGACAGCAAGGGAGACGAAGCGACGGCGCACGGACGCACCTGCCCGGAACGGGGGTGCGACTGCTGCTCAAAGCTCCCTACGCCGGTGCAAACCGGATCAGGTTCCAAGGGACTCTCTCAGCCTGGCAATCCAGGCACCCCCGCTTCAGATGACCATTTCACTACAAACGGTACGGATTTGCGAGCGGTGGGGGACCCGGGGTCGGCCGGAATGGGGTCAGAGCCCTTCCCGTTGGGAAGGGATCCGACCCCGGCACCTGCCCTTACGCCGCCGCGCGCAGCGCCTGCAGCAAGGCCTGGCCTGCCTTGGTGTGGAACCACGCCGGGTGCCCAAGCATGAATGGCTGCCACGCCATGTCGGCATTGGCGGTGGAGCCGGTGATGCCTTCGAAATACTCCACTTCGGACAGTGCGAAGTCGAAATGGACCATCGGCAACAGGTCGGCCAGCAGCTGCACGCGCCGGGCCGGCAACGGCAGCACCTCGCGGTAGCCCTGCAGCAGGGCCAGGGCGATGTCGATGCGCACGGCGCCGGCACCGCGTTCCAGTTCCAGCCAGGCCACGGCGTTGCGCTCGATGGCCGTGGCCAGATCGAACAAGGCGCTGGTGGGCGATGCCAGGCCGAAATCCAGCACCGTGGCCACCGTGCCGTCGGTATTCCACAGCAGGTTGGAGACGTGCCAGTCGTTGTGCGCCCACAGTCGTGGCTCGTCGCGCAGGCGCGCTGCCAGGCCCACATGCCAGGGCAGCACCTCCGCGCGCAGCTGGGCCTGCCAGGGAATGCGTGCCAGATAGCGGGCCAGGCCGGGGCGGTTCGGCAGGTCGGCCTGCAGCGCGGCAATGGGATCCTCGGCGCGGATCAGGTCGTCGCGCGCCACCAGGATATGGGTGCTGCGCTGGGGCGCGTGAAAGCTGGCCGAGGCCTGGTGCAGGCGCGCGAGCATGCGCCCCGCCTGCAGCGCCTGCGCGCTGTTGGTCAGCAGCGACCACGACACCGCGTCGCGGTACAGGTCCGCCCCGGCGCCGGCGGCGTGCAGTTCGTAGGTCCATGGCCCGTGCTCGACGGCGGTCGCGCCGTCAGCGGCGGCCAGCACCTGCACCACCGGCACGCCGTGAGCGGCCAGATGGGCGATGAAACGGTGTTCTTCCTGCAGGCAGGCGGCGCTGCGCACGCTGTGGTGGTGGCGCTTGATGAACACCCGGCGCCGTGCGCTTTCCACGATTGCTGCCGCCGACAGCGGGCGCGGGCTGTGCCACTGCAGTGTGCTGTCGGCCGCCAGCGCCGGATACTGCGTGCACAGCCACGCGACTTCCTCGGCGCTGATCGCCGGCCAGTCGGCGGCGACCTCGTCGTTGTTGAGGCCCTGCACGCGATGGGGGGAAGAAGTCATGCCGCAGCCGCTGCCCGGAAAGGAGTCACCAAGGCTGCGCATTCAACGCCATGGGCGCTGCCGACGCAACTTACGAATCCGCAACGAAAACGGGCAGGTCAAGGACCTGCCCGTTGCGGTACCGCTCAGCCGCTGGCGCGCTTACCACCCGCGATGGCGGCCGCGGTCGTGGTAATGGCGGCGGTCATGGCCACGATCGTGGTAGCCGCGGCTGTAACCCCGGTTGTAGCCGCGGTCGTAGCGACGGTTGTCGTAGCGGCGGTCATAGCGGTTGTCATGGCGGTCCCTGGTGGTCAGGTTGCCGATGGCACCACCGGCCACGGCACCGCCGACGGTCGCGGTCGGGTCGCCGTTGGAGATCAGATGGCCGGCCACGCCGCCCACCACCGCGCCGACCACGGTGCGCTTGTCCTTTCTCGACATGGCGCTGGCGTCGCTGACCACGGCCACGCCGGCCAGCAGGGCCAGTGCCATCGCCAGGCCACGGAAGCTGATTGCGGACGTACTGATCATGTTCGGTTCTCCTGTCTGGGGCATGCCACGTTGGGCAGGGAGGGCGGGGGCGCCCTGGCTGCCGTGATGCCTACGCTGGTCGTCCAACATTGTCGGAACATTGCGCGTGGCATCGTGCGGCGTGCGCATTCATCTAGCGTCAAACGGCATGAAGCCAGCCTGAAAGTTCAATCGCCAGAGGGAAAGGGTTCAGATTTTCCCGTCGCGCAGGTAGTCGAACAGCTCGGCGTCGCCCTTCAGGCCCAGCTTGAGCATGGCATCGCCCTTCTGCCGGCTGATGGTGCTGACGCTCTTGTGCAGCTGCAGGGAGATCTCCTTGACCGTCATCCCGGTGCCGAGCAGCCGCAGCACTTCCACTTCACGTGGCGACAGCGGCTTGCCATCGCCCTCGCGCATGCGCCAGCTGCCGGCCTCCTCCACCCGATCACGCAGGCTGCGGCTGATATAGGGTTGCCCGCGGTAGACGGTCTGGATGGCCTGCGGCAGTTCCTCCATCGACGAACTCTTGTCGACCAGGCCAAGCACGCCGCTGTCCAGCACCATGCGCAGGATGGCCAGGTTGTTGGAGACGCTGAGCATCAGCACCGGCATGTCAGGATAGCGGCGGCGGATCATGCCGATCATCGCGAAGCCATCGGCCTGGGCGCTGCCGGGCATGGAGTAGTCGGTCACCAGCATGTCGCAGGGCTGGCTGGCCAGCACGGCCATCAGCGCCTGCACGCTCTCCGCTTCGCCCACCACCCGGCCCACGCCGCTGGATTCGATCACGGCGCGGGTGCCGATGCGTACTACGGGGTGGTCGTCTGCGATGATGATGCGCAAGGTCATGCTCTAGTATGGCCTTTCGGGCAGTGCCAGCCGCGAGTCGCGCGGTACCAGGCGGGTTTCTGGGAGAACGTCGCAGATGCGGAACCGGGCGGTGCGTGGATGGATCCTCTTGCTGGGACTTCTGGGCCTGTCCGTGCTGGCGCAGGCCGAGCCGGGACCCCTGTTGCTGACGCCGGAACAGCGCCAGTTCATGGCGGTGCATCCGGTCATCGTTGTCGGCCAGTATGACAGTGGGTGGGCACCGTTCGAGACCCTGCAGCAGGACCAGCCCGTTGGTCTGGGACCAGATTACCTGTCGCTTCTGGCACGTCAACTGGGCATGAAGGTCCAGTACCGCCGCTACCGCGACTGGAATGCCGTGCTGGATGCGGCCTGTCGCGGCGAGATCGACGTGGTGATGAACATCGCGCTCAGCCGTGAGCGGACCCGCTGCATGGCCTACACCCGTGCCTATGTGGAAGCGCCGCTGGCCATCGTGGGCCGCAGCGGCGACCTGCGCGCGTCACAGGCGCCGGATCTGGATGGGTTGCGGGTGGTGACCGAGCAGGATTTCCTGACCGCTCCGCAGGTTCGCGCCCGGTTCCCGCGGGCCCGCCAGGTGTCTGCGGCAGACACGCAGGCGGCGTTGCGCATGGTCAAAGACGACAAGGCTGACGTGTTCATCGGGAATGCATACGTGGCCGCCGAGTTGATCGCGATGCGGCAGATCGACGGCATCACGTTGCTGCGGCCCAGCGATCTGCCGCCCGAGCGCCTGCATTTCGGTGTCGCCCACGGCAGTGAGCGGCTGGCCGAGGCGCTGGATGTTGCTCTGGCCGGGACCAGCCCTTCGCAACGCGATGCGCTGCTGCAGCACTGGTTGCCGCCGCTGCAGTGGTCGGCGACGGCGCAGCTGGCACTCAGCCAGGCTGAGAAACAGGTGCTGCAGGAACCGCTGACGATCGGCTTCGCACCCAACGCCGCGCCCCTGTCCTTTGCGGGGCCAGATGGCAAACCCAGTGGCCTGGCCAGTGGCTACCTGCAGCGGCTGCAGGCGGCCGGGGCCACGTTGCGCATCGACCCCAGCCATGACTGGTTCGATGTGCGCGAGAAGGCCCGGCGCGGTGAACTGCAGGCGGTCATCGGCATTCCTCTGGATTCCCGCTATCTGGGTCCCGGATGGGTCTTCAGCCAGCCGTTCATCAGCGTTCCCAATGTGATCGTCACCGCCCAGGGCAGCCCGGTGCTGCTCGGCCTCGCCGATCTGCAGGGCAAGCGCGTGCTGTTGTCCGATCCGGAACGGGTGCGTGGCTATGTGCTGCAACAGGCGCCGGACGCCCGCATCATTGCGGCACGCAGCGCCGAACAGGCACTGCAGCGGCTGGCCGATGGCGATGCCGATGCCTACGTGGGCAACCTGGCCCTGGTCGACCAGCTGATGCGCTCCCGTTTTCCGGAGCAGCTGCAGATTGCGGCACCGGCCAACTTCAACGACGAGCTTGCGCTGGCCGTGGACGTCCGTCACGCGGCCCTGGCCACCACCTTCGACCGCCTGCTGCTGCAGATGACCCCGCGCGAGCGCGAGGCCCTGCGTGATCGCTGGGTGGAGGCCGAGTACGCGCGTGATGTGCACTGGAGTGCGCTGCGCAAGTGGGGCCTGCCCGTGTTGCTGGTGCTGCTGGCCGCCGGCCTGGTGTATGCGCTGGGGCACTGGCGCCTGCGCAGGGAAATGGCAGGGCGCCGCCTTGTCGAACAGCGCCTGGCCGACGTCACCGACAACCTGCCGGCCACCGTCTACCAGGCGCGCCGCGATGCCGACGGCACGCTCAGTTTCCCGTTCATTGCCGGCGATGTGCAGGCCCTGTTCGGCATTTCCCCGCAGCAGGCCATGGCCGATGCGTCCGTGCTGCTGCAGCGTATCGACGAGGAGGACCGCGCTGGCATCCTGCGCGGTACCGAGGTGGCCGCACGCACCTTCGCCCCGCTGTCGTTCGAGTTCCGCGTGCACGCCGACGACGGCACGCTGCGCTGGGTACGCACGCAGGCGCATCCCTATTCGGTCGAAGCGGGTGTGGTGACCTGGAGCGGCTACTGGGTGGATGTGAGCGAAGCACGCGCGCAGGCTGATTCACTGGCGGCGGCCAAGGTCGAGGCCGAAGAGGCGGTGGAGGCCAAATCGCGCTTCCTGGCCACCATGAGCCACGAGATCCGCACACCGATGAGCGGCGTGCTGGGCATGCTGGAAGTGCTCTCACATTCGCCACTGGACCAGGAACAGCAGCGCATCATCGGGGTGATCGAGGATTCGGCGCAGATGCTGCGGCAGATCCTTGATGACATCCTCGATTACTCGCGCATGGAGGCCGGCGCGCTGCGCCTGGCACCGGTGCCGATGCCGCTGCGGCCGCTGCTGGAAAGCGTGTGCCGGCTGCTGTCGGCACAGGCCTCCGCACGCGGCCTGGACCTGCAGGTGGAGATCGACCCGCGGTTGGCGCCGGCACATGAAGTCGATGGCGTGCGCCTGCGGCAGATCATCTTCAACCTGCTCAGCAATGCCATCAAGTTCACCCCGCAGGGCAGTGTGCGCCTGCAGGTGGAGGTGGTCGGCGCCACCCGCGAGGACGGCAGCCAGCCGCTGCGCCTGATCGTCTCCGATACCGGCATCGGCATCGCCGAAGCGCAGCTGCCGCATCTGTTCGTGCCGTTTGTCCAGGCCGGTGTGCACATCCAGCGCGAGCATGGCGGGACCGGCCTGGGCCTGAGCATCTGCCATCGCCTGGTGCACAAAATGGGCGGGGAGATCGCCCTGCACAGCGTGCTGGGCGAAGGTACGCGGGTGGAGGTGACGCTGTCACTGGTGGAAGCGCGTGCCGAGGACGTGCAGGCGCTGTTGTCCGAACAGGAACAGACGGCGCTGCTGCCGCCGCCGCTGCGCCAGGCCAGCGTGCTGGTGGTGGAGGACCACCCGACCAACCAGGCGATGATGGCCTGGCGCCTGCAGCAGCTGGGGGTGCCGCACGTGCTGGTGGACGACGGCCAGCAGGCGTTGGATCGCCTGTCGGTGGAGCGTTTCGATCTGGTGATCACCGACTGCCGCATGCCGGTGCTCGATGGCTTTGCCTTCGCCCGCCTGCTGCGCGAGCGCGAAAGCCGCAACGGCCAGTCGCGGTTGCCGATCCTGGCGCTGACCGCCAGCGTGGTCAACGATGATGCGCGGCGCTGCCGCGAAGCCGGCATGGATGACGTGCTGGCCAAGCCGCTGTCGCTGGCGACGCTGCGGCAGGCGCTGCTGCGCTGGCTGCCGCAGGCGGCGCAGCTGCAGGCAGGCGGGCCTGCGGTCGCTGAAGCGTTGCAGGAACAGGCAGCCAGCGAAGCGCAGGAGGACCCTGCGGCACTGCTGCTGCCTGATCTGGCGGCGCTTCAGCAGCGTTTTGGCTCGCTGCAGGTAGCCAAACAGCTGCGGGACAGCCTGCTGCAGGCCAGTGAGGCCGATATGACGCTGTTGCAACGGGCAGTGGGCGAGGGCGACCGTGCCACCGTGGTGCAGCAGCTGCACCGCATGGGCGGCGCGCTCGGTTCAGTGGGGGCACGCGGCCTGGCCGAGCGCGCGGCAACGCTGGAGCAGCAGCTGCAGCAGGCCGGCGATGCGGATGCTGCGCCGGTGCTGCAGCAGGTCGGCCGGTTCGTGCAGCACCTGCAGCAGCAGCTGCAGCGCCTTGCCGCCTCGACAGCGGGCTAGCGCGCCGCCTGCTCCTGCAGGTAGGCGATCACCAGGGCGCGCCGCTCGGGGCTGGGGAAGGCGTTGTACATGCGCGTGCCCGGCACCACGTGGGTGGGCGATTGCAGGAAGGTGTCCAAGGTCTGCGCGCTCCACACGAAGCCGGCGCGGCGCATGCCGTCCGAATAGGCGTAGTCGGGCAGGCTGCCGGCGCGGCGGCCGATCACCCCGTGCAGGTTGGGGCCGAAGCGGTGGATGCCACCGGCCTTGACCGTGTGGCAGCCGGCGCAGATCTCGAAGGCCTGCTGCTGGGTCTGCAGCCGCGCCTGCTCGGGCGTCAGCGGTGCCGATGGCGTGCGCTGGCAGGCGCTGGCCACCAGGGCGAACGTCAGTAGCAGGGGCAGTCGAAGGGCGCGCATGGGCGGGCAGGATAACGGCGTGCCGCCGGCAGCGGGCTGCGACATGCGGTCGCAGCCCGGCGTCATCACATGCCCGAGTAGTTCGGGCCGCCGCCGCCCTGCGGGGTCACCCACACGATGTTCTGGGTGGGGTCCTTGATGTCGCAGGTCTTGCAGTGCACGCAGTTCTGCGCGTTGATCTGCAGGCGCGCGCTGTCACCTTCGCCGACGAACTCGTAGACACCGGCCGGGCAGTAGCGCGCTTCCGGGCCGGCGTACTCAGCCAGGTTCACCTGCACCGGCACGCTGGCGTCCTTCAGCGTCAGGTGGCTGGGCTGGTTCTCGTCGTGGTTGGTGCTGCTCAGGAACACCGAGCTGAGACGATCGAAGGTCAGCACGCCGTCGGGCTTGGGGTAGGCGATGCGCGTGTGCTTGGCCGCCGGTTCCAGGCAGGCGTGGTCCGGCGTGCTGTGGCGCAGGGTCCACGGCGGGTTGCGCACGCCCAGCTTGGGCAGCAGCCACTGCTCGATGCCGGTCATCAGCGTGGCCACGGTCTGGCCCTTCTTGAACCACTGCTTGAAGTTCTTGGCCTGCTGCAGCTCGGTGAACAGCCAGCTGGCTTCGAACGCCTTCGGGTAGGCCTCCAGTTCATCGTGCTGGCGGTCGGCGGCCAGGGCATCGAAGGCCGCATCGGCGCACAGCATGCCGGTCTTGATCGCAGCGTGGCTGCCTTTGATGCGGCTGACGTTGAGGTAGCCGGCCTCGCAGCCGACCAGCGCGCCACCGGGGAACACCGTCTTCGGCAGCGACATCAGGCCACCGGCGGTGATGGCGCGGGCACCGTAGCCGATGCGGGTGCCACCCTCCAGGTGCTTGCGGATGGACGGGTGGGTCTTGAAGCGCTGGAATTCCTCGAACGGGCTCAGCCACGGGTTTTTGTAGTCCAGGCCGACCACGTAGCCGATGGCGACCTTGCCGCCGTCGGCGTGGTACAGGAACGCGCCGCCGTAGGTGTCGTTGTCCAGCGGCCAACCGGCCGCGTGCACCACCAGGCCCGGCTCGTGCTTGGCCGGGTCGATCTGCCACAGCTCCTTGATGCCGATGCCGTAGGCCTGCGGGTCCTTGCCTTCATCGAGCTTGTAGCGGGCGATCAGCTGGCGGCCGAGGTGGCCGCGCGCGCCTTCGCCGAAGATCGTGTATTTGGCATGCAGAGCCATGCCGCGCTCGAAGGCCGGGCCGATGCTGCCGTCCTTCTCGATACCCATGTCACCGGTGGCTACGCCGATCACTTCACCGTTGTCGCCGTACAGCACCTCGGCCGCGGCGAAGCCGGGGAAGATCGCCACCTCCAGCGCTTCAGCCTGCTGCGCCAGCCAGCGGGTCACTTCACCCAGGCTGATGATGTAGTTGCCTTCGTTGTGGAAACATTCCGGCAGCACCGCGTTGGGCGTGCTGCGCGCGCCGGTCTCGCTGAGGAACAGGAACTCGTCGCGGGTGACCTTCTGCTTCAGCGGTGCGCCGCGCTCGGCCCAGTCCGGGAACAGTTCGGTGAGCGCGCGCGGGTCCATCACCGCACCGGACAGCACGTGTGCACCCGGTTCGGAGCCCTTCTCCAGCACGCACACCGACAGCTCGCGGCCGGCTTCCACCGCGCGCTGGCGCAGGCGGATCGCGGTGGCCAGGCCGGCAGGACCGGCGCCGACGATCACCACGTCGAATTCCATTACTTCACGCGGGGGCAGGGCGTTGGCTTCAGCGCTCATCGAATGCATGACTCGTGGGTAGTGCCGGCATCGGGGCCACCGGCGGTGCCTGGGAATCGCGCGTGCAACCACGTGCGAAACGCTTGTTTGAATGTGTCAGGGTACCGGGACGCGCGTGATCGAGCTAGATCAATCCCGTTCACGCCACGTTTGCTGCAGTGCAGCGTAATACGCGTGGCTGGGTAGGTGCCAACCTTGGTTGGCACATTGTTTCACCGCACGGATCCGCTTCCGTGTGGACCAAGGTCCACACCTGCCAGACGCGATGCTTGCGGATGACCGACAATTGCCCGGTCCTGACTGCGCGTGAGTGCCATGGCGTTGCA
>PJUE01000334.1_pt1 | contig 37006 bp, 27 predicted proteins | sample 1512171 | NCBI WGS metagenome assembly PJUE01 (sample SAMN08177674, study PRJNA422409) | Feces metagenome, whole genome shotgun sequencing project. | isolation source: Chicken feces (3) enriched on wood chips: alkali lignin treatment | host: Gallus gallus | place: USA: Madison | collected 2015-01-15
CCTAGTTCTTTCCCTACAGCTGGAAAGAACCAAAGAGCCGTCATCAATCCCGCTTGTGCCTTCACTCGGTCACCACATAAAAAACAGTTAGCGCTTTATTTTTGCTGGTAGTGTTTTATTAAAAATATTATGCAACTTCGAACGCAAAACCACTTCATTATGAGGCTTGCCAGTGCTTTATGATTGTTCAGTACACTGTTTTTTATTTCCCGGCACTGGGGATTGAAGAACATAATCGGTACATGCAGTGCTTTTTTATATATTAGTTTTACTTAACGCCTGCCTCGCCGGCAGGCAGGTAAATCGTTATGAGGCCGTAAGGCATTCTTCGGAATGTTGTGTGTTAATCTGTACTATCTTAACCACTAAATACGTCATCCTGAGCAGTCGAAGAGCGCCTGCCCTGGCTGTGCACCTGCATTGGCCGGCGGGGATCTACTTTAGCTTCACTACCAATGTTTATTTGTCCTTCTCCCTTGCTCCGAAGGAGTCCCTTTATCCCGAAGGGATTCCTTTGGAAGGAGAAGAAGGTGCCCAACGGGCGGATGAGGGTCCAAAAGGCAAACCAAAAAACAGTTATACTACACTAATTATTCAGCAATCTTTATAAGCTTTCTAACAGCTTTTCCCTCCTTACCTTCAAAAACCAAATAATACATACCTTCGGTATAAGCATGCAAAGAAACCTTCATCTCGGTAGACAAAGCAGGAATTTCTACTCTATTCAATTGCCGACCATTCCCATTAAACAAAGTCAAAGACTCAAAAGATTGCGCAGCAAAGCTCGCCATAACGTCATTCGCAGTTGGGTTCGGATAAACCACCAGATTAACACCAGCACCAAAGTCTACAGACTTAACACCCAAAACCGTCAGTGTGCCATTATAGTCCTGCTGCTCCAACCGGTAGTAATTTATACCACTAGCCGGATCCACATCTACAAAATCATATAGCTGTGCTATATTCGAATGGTTCTTAACAGGAACCTGCTGTAATTCAACAAAGTTAATCCCATCAACAGATCTGGAAATAATAAATTTGCGGTTATCTTTTTCTGATGCAGTTGTCCACTGCAATAAAACCCCATCAGAACGTTTATGCACAGTATAACTAAGCAATTCAACCGGAAGAGTACCCTGATATTCGTAAGCGCCCAAATCTATATTAGCTATCGACCTGTTATTGCCTTCAATATCTGCACTGCCATAACTGGTTGCATTGTACAAAGCATCATTTCCTGCATCAACTGCAGGGCTGTTTACAGACAATCTAAAGTCAGCATTCACTGCATCCGAAAACAACGGGTTAACAGTTAACAGATTCGATGGAGTTGAAGTAAAAACAAGCTGATAATCTGCATTTAAAATACTATTATTTAAAGTTGCACTAGCAGACGGAGTATTTTCAGAAACAATACAGTTTTGCCCAACACCATCGGTCCATACAATACAATTATCCAGCGCTATGCTGCTGGCCGAATTTAACCGGATTAATTCGTTAGACGGATGATACAAAGTAGAATTTAGCAGCGTTACGCTAGACTCTTTATTGTAGATAGCTGCATTCACATTATTATAAAAAGCAGAATTAACCACTTTAATACTGGCTCCCGATAGAAGTCCAATAGCACTGCCACTACCTGTACCATTCCAATTCCCTTCGCTCTCATTTTGTCTGAACACACATTTGTTTACCGTAATGTCCCCCGACTTAAAAGCGCCAATTGCACCACCTATGCCACCATTTGGACCGCCTTGAGAATCATTATTTGCGCTATTCCCTATAAATGTACTGCTACTGATAGTTGCTTTATAGATCTCGCTGTTAACATCATGGTTAAAAAAACTTATTGCACCTCCCCTGTAGGCACTGCTGTTATTTTCAAATGTACACTTGTCAATAAGCAAAGTCTCTGTACCAAGAGCAAACGCATCGGCATAAATAGCACCACCGGATTGATAAGAAAAATTATCGATAAACTTACAGTTACGTATAGCTGGCGTATTGTTTAAATCAATATCATCAATAGTTATAAAAATCGCAGCTCCCGAATATCTGGGTACCATATTATTGTAAACACTTCCCAGATTGGCATTGCCCTCCCTAAATTCAATACCGTCAATCACCAGCGAATTGTTCAGGTTACCACCAACCGGCGTAGAGATATAAAGCAAATGATAGCAATTATCAGTATTCACACCGGCATTCCCTATATTTCCGCTGATAATGGTCGCGTTGGTATTAAAATCTCTCTGACTAAAAACAGTCTCGCTACCGTTAAAACCACCATAAATTTTAATATTTTTCTTAATCACAAAAGCCTTGTCACGGTCTGTAGCCGTCGGACTGCCCGGATTCGGATCCGGAGCAATTAAAGTAGTCGGATAATATGTTCCCGCAGCCATCCAGATCTCATCTCCTGCTGCAGATGCATCTATCATGGCCTGCAAATCGGCCGAAGCATTGTTCCAGTCAGAACCATCAGAATTTCCGGATGCAACAGCCTTCACATACCTGATGGTTTGTGCAGAACCTATTGTCACAGAAACGAAGAAAAAAAGAATAGTAAGTAGTCTTTTCATAGAATTTTAAATTTAATTTCACAAAACTACTTTGTAAGCTGCCTGGCATTGTTACCATAAACGCATTTACATTTAACAAGAATGCATTATTTTTAATAACTTAGTTTTATATAAACCCTATATGAAAACACCAATACTCGTTAAGGAATTAAAAGACTACCCTTTCCACGAAGTAACCAGGCTAAACTGCGAAGATGATATGCTTAAATTCAAAGCCCCGGTTCTCGGAAACAGCAGCACAGCAATCATCCCCCTTATATCCGGAGTAACGCTGGTATACTATGCCGGCAAGCCCGAGAAGACCTACCAGATGCGCTATAGCCAGTATTATCAGAATAAGATACTTATCTGTCTTATGCTCTCGGGAAGGGCCACCCATAAACTTCAGGAAAGTATAGACGCCAGTGTAAAAAAGAACCAGTCATTCATATACGCTGTAGAAGAAGAAGAAAAGTTCTCTCTGGTAGAATACACCCAGGCAAAGTCTTTCGAAATGGCCTCACTGGTTTTCGATAAAGAAGCTTTTGACTATTGTCTGGATAAATTCTTCGATAAAAGCCATAAAAAAGAAAGAGAGACCTGTATAAAAGCCATTTATTCGGGTAAAGAGCCAGGCAACCTCTTTGATATCAGCAAAGAAGTCAACCTCATCGTTAAGCAAATTCTTAAATGCCGCCTGACTAAAAACTTCAGACGCGTTTATTTAGAATGTAAGATGTATGAATTGATGGCGCATTACTTCCAGTCTATCTGCAATATCCAGAACAAAGAAATTCATTTCTCTACAGAAGATATTCGTAAGCTGCAGGAAATCAAACAGCAATTAAATACCTATAGTGGTACAGATATCTGTATAGATACCCTTTGTAAAACTCACGGACTAAATCGTTTTAAACTGGCTTCGGGTTTCCAGAGTCTCTTTAATATTTCGGTAATCAAATACTATCGACAACAGGTTCTCAAAAAAGCACTTAACGAGATCAAAGAGAATAACACTTCAATAACAGAAATCGCTTTAAAATACGGATACAATTCCCTGCAATCTTTCTCCCGGGCATTCTATAAAGAATTTAACCTCAGACCCAGTGATGTGTAAAAGTTGTAGGTTGTAGGTTATAAGTTGTAGGTTATAAGTTATAAGTTGTAGGTTATAAGTTTCAAAGTTATTAGATCTCTACCGGTCAATACCAATATGTCACCAGGACAGGCGGGTCTTACATCAACTCAGCCATTTCGACTGAAGTGAAACATAATGGAGGATTAAAAATCTCGCTATACTCGCGCAAGATGACACGAGAGGATGACTCTCCACTTTCTACCAACCAACTAGCAACCGAGAAAGGAAAACTTACTACTTACTACTTATTACTTACTACTTACTACTAACCAACTAACCAACTAATAAACTATCTTTGCCGAAATTTTAATACAGGCATAGTGATCAACGTAAACAACATCTCCGTATCATTCGGGGGAACAACGCTATTTAGTGATGTAAGCTTTTCTATCAACGAGAACGACAAAATTGCGCTTATGGGTAAAAACGGCGCAGGTAAGTCGACCCTATTAAAAATAATAGCAGGCGCAGGTCAGCCGACAACCGGCAACGTGACTGGACCCAAAAATGCAGTAATAGCCTATTTACCGCAACACTTATTAACCAAAGACAACGTAACCGTCTTCGAAGAAACCTCCAAAGCATTCGATGATGTACATAAAATGCGTGACGAGCTGAATCAGTTAAACGAACAGTTGACAATACGCACAGACTACGACAGCGACGATTACATGAAATTAATCGAACAGGTATCCGAACTGAGCGAGAAATTCTACTCCATAGAAGAAACCAATTACGATGCAGAAATAGAGAAAGTCCTGAAGGGACTGGGCTTCGAACGTTCAGACTTCACCCGCCAAACTTCCGAATTCTCTGGCGGATGGCGTATGCGTATCGAATTGGCTAAGATCCTGTTAAAAAAACCCGATCTGATCCTCCTTGATGAGCCCACCAACCATATGGATATCGAAAGTATCCAGTGGCTGGAAGAATTCCTGTTGAATTCCGCAAAAGCAGTTATCGTCATTTCTCACGACAGGGCTTTTGTAGACAATATTACCAACCGTACCATAGAAGTAACCATGGGCCGTATTTACGACTACAGGGCAAAATACAGCCATTATCTGGAACTCCGGAAAGAACGCCGTCAGCATCAGTTAAAAGCTTACGAAGAGCAACAACGCTTTATTGCCGACACTACAGAATTTATAGAACGCTTCAAAGGAACTTATTCAAAAACCTTGCAGGTACAATCGCGAGTGAAGATGCTCGAAAAACTAGAGATCATCGAGGTGGATGAGGTAGACAACTCTGCATTACGTTTAAAGTTCCCGCCTTCCCCGCGCTCCGGTAATTATCCGGTTATAGCAGAAGATCTTAGCAAATCTTACGGAGATCATGTCGTATTTCAAAAAGCAAATATGGTAATCGAACGTGGTCAGAAAGTAGCTTTTGTAGGGAAAAATGGCGAAGGTAAGTCTACCATGATCAAAGCTATCATGGGCGAAATAGATATCGAAGGTTCTTTAAAAGTCGGCCATAATGCCAAGATTGGCTATTTCGCACAAAATCAGGCTGCCTTACTGGACGAAGATCTAACCGTTTACGAAACTATCGATCAGATTGCCGTAGGCGATGTACGCGTTAAAATAAAGGATCTGCTGGGCGCATTCATGTTCAGCGGCGATGATACCACCAAAAAGGTAAAAGTCCTTTCTGGCGGAGAAAAGACCCGTTTAGCGATGATTAAATTATTGCTCGAACCGGTAAACGTTCTCATCCTCGATGAGCCTACCAACCATCTGGACATGAAAACCAAAGACATCATCAAAGAAGCCTTACAGGATTTCGATGGCACCATCATATTGGTATCCCACGACAGGGACTTCCTGGACGGACTGGCAGAAAAAGTATTTGAATTCGGAAACAAACGCGTACGCGAACATTTCGAAGACATCAAAGGCTTCCTGGAATATAAGAAGATGAGCAGCTTAAAAGAGATTGAGAAGTAAGTGCCTTCAATTTAGTATTCATAAAAATAGTCCAGTATGTTTAATGCTGGACTATTTTTTACCGTCATGTCACCATCTCAGCCTTGAAAGTGTCAGAACAGTAAAGTTAACACACAAGCCACTAAGCCAGTCCGGCTACTGAGAACGGAAAGCCTTGTGAGTAAAGAAATATTAAAAGCCGATCAATTAATTAACCACCCTCATCCGCCCTTCGGGCACCTTCTCCTCCTTCCAGGAGAATCTCTCCGGGACAAGGACTCCTTCGGAGCAATGGAGAAGGACAAATTAACAATGGTAGTGAAAACTAACAAGAGACCTGGAACAAGCTCAGCATGGCGCGGTTAAGGTAAGGAAATGCAAATAACTCACAAAACCATCCCGAAGAACACCATCGGCCTCATAACGATTTGCGTTAAGAAAACCAGCGTAGGTGAGCGCCCGGAACAAAATGCTGTCTGAGCGAAGCGAGTTTATTCCTGCCGGCCGGACAGGCGGGTTGTTCAGCGAACCAAGCCTGGTTTTTAGTAAATCTTATGCAGCCGCGGCTCTTTGGTTCTTTCCAGCTGAAGGGAAAGAACTAGGCCCGTCTGGCCATGAAGACGGAAAGCCTTGTGAGTAAGGAAATATGAAAAGCCGATCAATTAAGTAACCACCCTTCCGACATCTCTCCCTACATTTAAATTCAACAAGCCTTCAAAACCTATCAAACAACAGGTATATTTGCACAGGCTAATACCAGCCACCCAAACTTAATACTTAATACTTAATACTTGATACTTGATACTTGATACTAAAAAACAAACTATGCAACTAATTTACACAGGCAAAACAAAAGATGTTTACAGCCTAGATAACAATCAGGTTTTATTAAAATTTAAAGACGACGTAACCGGAGAAGACGGTGTATTCGATCCCGGAGCAAATACGGTAGGCCTCACCATAGAAGGTGCCGGAAAATCAGGTCTAAAAATGACCACACACTTCTTCGAGGTATTAAACGGAATGGGTATCCCAACACATTACGTATCTGCCAATATCGACGAAGTAAGCATGGTGGTAAAGCAGGCAAAAGTATTCGGTAAAGGCCTGGAAGTAATCTGCAGATACAAAGCCGTAGGAAGTTTCTTAAGAAGATACGGCGCTTATTGCCAGGAAGGACAACCTTTAGACAGCTTTGTAGAAGTTACCATTAAAGACGACGAAAGAGGCGACCCTACAATTTCCGAAGATGCCCTGCAAATGTTAGGCATATTGTCTAATGAAGAATACCAGACATTAAAAGCGCTTACAAAGAAAATATGCGATATCATTAAGGCCGAGCTGGCTAAGAAAAGTCTGGAGCTTTACGATATCAAACTGGAATTTGGTCGCGATGCTGTTACCAACGAAATTATATTGATTGATGAAATTTCGGGCGGAAATATGCGTGTATACAAAAATGGCACATACATAGCCCCGCTAGATCTTGAAAAAGATTTCCTGGGTTAATATTATTAAAGCAGGGTTGTTGGAATAACAGTCCTGCTTTTTAAACCAACAATAATCTCTCCCCTTATATTCGCTGTAAAAGAAGCGACATTATATGGAATACGTCGAAATGTAAACCTCACCGAATTTTTTCGATAAGATTAGAACTAGTCTTTCCAGCCTCAATACTTTATTTAGAAACAAATATTTTTTCAAATGTTTCAGGTAATGCCCGATATCCTCTAATCCTACTTACTCTGAAATGACGAATATCTCCATTTCTGAGAAGACAATTTGCTTTAAGTAAAATTTTCTTCTTTTCATCTTCAGTATCTTCCTCTAATAATTCATTGACATAAATAATACGCTTGGAATATTTTTCATTAACATCAGAATAAAAAATTTCGAACCACTTTTTCTCAAAACTTTCTTTATTTTCAGACATGAAAAATTTTGTAATACCAGTATATTTTATGATGTTATTATCCATAAATAACTTCTGAATTTCTGATGGACTAATGCTATCAAATTCAGTTATTTTCTGTCTATCCTCATCTTTAATATCTATAATATCTCCCGTAAATAATTCTTTAAACCTATATATATAGTAGTAATGCTTCCAGACCACTTCTTTAAACATAAGTGGAACTCTTGTGATTTTCAACTCTTTATTTTCTTCAAGTTTAAACCCCTCATTAAATAAACAGTAGTATTCAGAAGTGTAGTTATGATATTCAATATCAATTTGTTTTAAGGCGGCAAGCGGAATATCATGTTCACTATATTTGTAGGTAGTATTATTTAACCATCGTAGTTTAGCAACAAGCTTTGACTTTTCATAAATAACATTACCATCTTTCTCACTATACTTTTGATGATCATCGTTGAATTTAACATCTATTATAGAACCTAAAGGAGGGAGATAATCCAGTAAATTATTTTTTTTAGTCCTTTGTTTTTCTCCTTCGCTATCTGACCAAATTTTCTTTTTACCTAATTCTAAATCAACATTAGAAAGAATAGCCGTTTTACCTAATAACTCCTTTTTTATTTCATTTAAAGAGTTATTTTTATATTTATTTAAAAGATTTAAATCCCCTGCATTAATTAATTTCAATTCTCTACTTTTAAACCAGTTACACTCAAAAGAGCCATTTAAAGTAGAGTAATATAAACATTTATAAGAGCTATTTTCTTTATCTCCAGTTGTAGCACTATATGATGACCCATAATTTTTTTCCATAACAATCATCAATGGTGGTGTAAAATGATTATATGCTGTAATTAATATATCTGTATTTTGTTTATCAAAAGGATGCGCTAAGTTTGCAACTATTGATCCAATTTTTATGCCCTCAACAGCATCTTTTTCCTTAGAACTATCTAATTTCTCATTCTGAACTGAAGTACTTGTCATTTAAAATTATAATTTACGCCTGTAAATTAATAAATTTGAATAGCTTATGCAATGGGGATAAACAGTAGTTTACAATTAGGAAGGATTACAGAGCTTTTTTGGCTTTACTATTAGAACTAATAGGTTGCGGTTTACAACTATTAGTTTGATCTTTATGTAGAATCTCACTAGTAACCGTATAATTAAGTAAGACCATATTCAGAGGCTCTATGCCAATGAAGAGTGTTATTAGTGTAGTTATTATGCTAATCATACAATATAGGAATTTATTTAATACTTTATCGAATTAACAATGACTCAGTTATTGGGTCCTGATCCGCACTTTAGGTGGTATGTAAACAATATACTTTATTGAGAGCCCCTGCGCATAAGCCTTTTAACTATGAAACATAAACCTGACTGGCTAAAGAGTAAAGGATATCTGCACATTACTCCATCTTTAAGTATGGAGAATAACTGGCAGTCTTATTATCATAAAATCACATCAAAAGAATACGTATCTAAATATGGTTTCTATCCCCTAATACATCGAATTCTCTCAGACCGAAAATATAAAAAACCAAATCCTAATAAACATATTGGAACAAAAAGAGCACATAGCCATAAAATTTCAGTAGAAAACACTGTCGAAAAAAGTGTAAAAAATAGACCTTTACACTACGCCAGTCATTTTGACGCATTAATTTACGCTTATTACGCTCATGAATTAGGAAAACTATATGAAATAGAACTACAAAAAGATACTGAACTCAATAATGCAGTTCTTGCATATAGAGCTATTCCTATTAGCGATAATAATCCTAAAGGAAAAAGTAATATTCATTTTGCCAACGAAGTTTTTACAGAAATTAATAAAAGAGTGGAAAATAATGGTACTACCTCTGTTATTGCTATTGACTTAAAAAGCTTCTTTTCTACCCTATCTCACGAATTATTATATAGTATTTGGGCAAAAATATTAAATCAACAAGAATTACCACCAGATCATTATAATGTATTTAAAGCCTGTACAAATTTTAGTTATGTTCTATATAACGATCTAAAGAAAAAAGGGAAACATCAATTTGATGAATCCAAACTGGCCAAAATAAGAAGAAGCAAAGGATATAAATGTTTTTTCGAATCAAACGAAGAGTTTAGAAAAGAGATAAAAGAAGGTCGCCTACCAATTTACAAAAATCCGTTTAGAGCAAAAAATAAAGAAACTGGTAAAAAGGAAATAATAGGTATACCACAGGGTTTACCTATTAGTGCTGTATTAGCGAATTTATACCTACTCAATTTTGACCAAACAATTATTAGCGAAATAGTAAAAAAACTTGGTGCATACTACAGGAGATATTCTGATGATATTTTAATTATATGCTCTCCTGATAAAGCTGAAAAAATTAATGAATACATCAGTAGCCTTATTTTAAAATATAGAGTTGAAATAAGTAAGGATAAAACTGAAAAATTCTTATTTAAAAAGTTAGCCTATAATAAAAATGGAGACGAAAGAATAACTGCTATTAAAATAACAGACACTAAATGTATAATTGACTGCCCTCTTACTTATTTAGGATTTGAATTTAGAGGATATAACACTTTAATAAAGTCTACCAATATAGCAAAGTACTACAGAAGAGTCATCGAGATTATTAAGAGGCGATCTAAAAGAGCAATAAAGCTTTCGTTTCATAATCCCACGATTCCGAGAGCAGTATATTTAAATCAAATCAAAAAATTATATAATTCACCGCTTAAACATGTTGGAAAAACTGAGAATAAACAGGTTTTTAGGACTAGATATTCTTTAATGATTAATGATAGAGGTGATTTTATCTTTAACCATTTTGATGTTGAAGTAAAAAACCATTCTAATTATATATCATACATAAAAAGGTGCAAAAGAGAGTTTAATACAAACTCATTTTCTTTGCAGCTTAAAAAGAAAAGGCAAATTATTGGGCAAGCTATTAATAAGCATTTGGTAAATAAAAATTGATAAAAAAATGAAACTAAGCTTTCTAGAAAGTGGAATGGACTCCTTAAAAAAGGGTTTTTCTTATTTAATTGAATATGAAAAGCTTTATTATAACACTGATGCAAAGCGTAAACCAAAACAGCGACTTTTTCATCTAAAAGATGCTATTCTTTTTATACAACATGGTACCGAAATTTTATTAAAAAGTATTTTATCTAAACATAGTGAATACCTCTTATTTACAAATATAGATAGCAATGTAAAAAAGGCTTTTACCGATAAAAAAAGCAAAAAACTAAAAAGTGTATTTGAAAGTGATCTTAAACACAAGATCCATACAGTATCTTATATTGAAGCAATTGAGAGAGTCAAAATACTACCTAACGTAATATTATCTAAAACACTTGAAAAAAAACTTTTAGAACTAGAAGTTTTTAGAAATATTATTGTACACTCTGAACCTTTCCTAAATGAAGATGAAATAAACAATACACTAGATGATATGGCTAATCAACTAGATGTTTTCTTTTTTAAAACAATCGGTCATAAATACAAAACTATAAGTGGATATAGTGAATTTGTCAAGAATTTTGAAAAGTTCCAAAACGTCCTTAAAGAAAAGAACTTGATTCTTAAAGCCCAAACCAATGAATTAATTTTTAAATCTCTACATACCGCAAATCTTACAATAGGAGAACACGAGATAAAACGATATACAGATATTATATCGTGTACAAAATTTATTGATTCTATATTCAATTCAGACCTTCGCTTTGGAACAGATCTATATAATGGATATTGTTCTGGAGATATAAAAATGAGAAGAGCTTCCGAAGAACTTTTCCATATTATTTTCTTAGATAAAGACCTTATTATAGAATTCAAACTCAAGAGTCTAATTTTAATAATGCCTAAAATAGAAGGTAAATCATCTCCTATAGTATTAATTGAGTCTGACGAGTTTGAAGAATCAAACGAAGAACTTAATAAGTGTAAAAAAGATGACTATCAAGGCGTATCAACTTTAGAATATTTAAAATTGGAAAACGATTCGTTTGTTGTTGGATACGAAAAAGTCTATGATTTCTATGAAAATAACATTGTTAAAAAACATAGCCATCATATGAGGTTTTATACAAAAGGAATAGTTTGCTTTTTTAATGTTCAGGGGTTAAATTACAATCATGCCCTAAAATATATAATAAAGAAGAATATAGGCTACTCTATAGGTAAAGATTTAGAGGTTGCTTTGCGAGATATCATTGATCATTTGTAAATCTAAACTCACATAAAAAATGGAAACAAATAAATTTTATCCTATATCATTTTAAACAAATAAATAATTGGTTGGGAGAAAATGATATTGAAGGTTTTTATTCAAATAAAGAGTTTATAAAAAATCATTTCATAGAAAGGAAATGTCATCATTGTATTATAATGAACTTGCTATAGGTTTTGTTGCATGGAGTATATACAACAGGATTGCAACGATTATCACTTTTGTTATTCATCCAAATTTCCGGAAGCAAGGAAATGCAAAAATCTTATTCAACAGCTTATCGCAAATATTTGTAAAAAAAGACATATATATGTTATTAGGTTATTATATTCAACTACCCTCCTCATTTAAGTCTTCCAACCGATGACTTAAATTACCTTTTGAAACCAAGGACTCTGTCCTAAATATCTACACTATCTTTATTTATAGGCATTGCCTCTTGCCGGACTAAGTCCTATGTTTTATTAATTGGATTTAAGTCTCTTCAAGAGAGAACTCTTGAAAGCATTCTTGTAGCATGTCTTCGAAAAGCTGGGTCTTTTGTTTTTCCATGATACCCGTTATTTATAGTAACGAGTCTTGCAATAGAATAGAAATACAAAAGTGGGTTTCTACCTACCATAGCTTCAGTTTGGTTCTCACGCCTTATGTTGATATGGAATTACAGTAGAAACCCACTCTTATTTAGAAATGCTAAAATAGCATAAACTACAAAAGAATGGGTAAAAATCTACTGTTTTGCATCAACGGCGTGAGAAATGAAGCTGCAAAACTCTTATTTATACCTTTTTACAATCAAATCAAATATAATAAAAATACTTAAATAAGGACAAATAAGTCCTAATATTTTCTTCTTAATATTTGGATTTTGTGGCGTGGGAAAACAATATAGAGATCAGGAATATTTAATCAATGTCGGCAAACGACTTATGGAAATCCGCGAAGCTAAAAATATAACACAGGAAAAGCTTCAGGAATTGACCGGATTAGATATTAGACAAATCGGTCGTATTGAACGAGCCGAAACCAATGTCTCTATAAGTAGTATAAAATTGATTGCTGACTGTCTAAAAATTCCTGTATCAGAGTTATTAGATGTATAGGGTTTTGGACAACAAAGTAAAATCTCAATTAAGACCTAATTACACTGCGGAAAAGCATTAGCTTCATCAAACTCAACAATCAATTTGCGCATTCTACCCTTATCACTAAAATGCCTGCCTAAGTTAACCGTCTTCTCCCAAAAGTCATTAACACCGGGAGATGATTCGTAATGAAATATCTTTACCGACTTACAGTTTTCATGATCAAAAATTTCTTTAAACATGGTGCGATCAGATAAACCACAGGAATGCCCCATAATATACACCTGATAATCGTCGCTATTTAAAAAACGAACTAGATTTCTGTAATTAGGAGTGTTAAAATATTGATAGGATTTGATATGGGTGAATAAATCATTATTGCCTTGTTCTTCAAAAGTCAAATATTCTTTATCATGTTCATCTCCAAAGCCAAATATGATTGGATTTTTAGTATTGTTTAATTCTCCATGGATGTGGTTAATTTCAACTTTATGAGAGTTTGATTGCACTGAGTCTAAATAATCACTTAAGGTATTGGTATAATTAAAGTTTAAGACATAAAGAACAGTAGGATTCTCCTTTTCAATTCCATCCAAGCCCAATATTTTTTTACATCTAAAATCACTTACACCCTTGAGTGCCGGCTCAAAATCCGATAATTTAAATGCTTCATTTATTAATTGAACAATTTTATTATTTACCATTATTTCATTATTCTTTTGCTCAATTTTCAAGTAACTTTCAAGTTTTTTCTTTAATAAATCAAGTTTATAGTTCAATTGATTTACCTTATTAAAGTCAAATTCACCTTCTTCGTTTTTACATTTCTTTAAAACTTCAAAATACTCGTTTTCTATATCAACCCAATTATTCTCAATACAGGATGAAATTATTCTGCTAAAAAAATCACAATTTATATCTATTCGAATGTTAGCATTAGTTTCTGAATAAAGTTCTTTTCGTGTTAAATTTGAATTTATAGATACATAATCTAAATCAGTCAAATCATCTTCAAAAATTAGTGCATCAAATAAAACTTGATTATAACATAATTCAATAAAACTTTTTATTTCTTTTTTTTCTAATAAAAAAGCTTTAGATGATTCTGGAATCCAATTTCTTACTAATTTCTCAAAATTTATCGGGTGAGATATGCGAGCAGAAACAAATTCATCATGGTAATCAAATTTATATGGGTCAACTTTACCAAAACATTCAGCTAAATACCATATCAAAAAATCTTTATAGCTTGTTTTTAAGCCATGAGCTAAATCGAAACCATTGCCCACAAGTGTTAATCTGTTCATTCATTAAACTATATACTTTCTAAATTTGATTAAGTTATATATTCCATTCAAGTTCCCGAGTACTATTTGCAAATTCTCTAACTTTAGAAAAAGACTCTTCAAACCATTTCTCAATTTCTATGTCCATATTTTCCTTACTTATAAAGTCTGACAAAGGCTTTTTTAATTCTAAAACATCAGGATGCCCAACTGAAATAGTAAATTCGTTTGTTTTATCTTGTGGTATTCTTTTATAGTCAATAAATTTTGAATTTTTGTCGCCGCACCAAATCCAAACCATTAGCATAGGCGTATCTTTAAAAGAAAATCCGGCTCCAATTTCATTCCCACCATTCGTTCCAAAAGGTGAATCTCTATGTAAAATAAATCTTGAATGTACTCTTATTTGCCCATAGTTGTGATTAACGTCTTTCTTTGCTATATCTCCAAAATATTTTTTAAAAGCTGGAGCTATTTTATCCAGATGATTTTGCATCTTAAAGATAATTGGATTAAGATTTTGTAAGGCAAGTAGATCTACAGCAGTAAAATTTGTATCGACATTCATATTATTGTCTTTTAAAAAATTCAGGTATTCATTTATTAAATCACTATCATTTCTTTTTCTTAAGAACTTAGCAATATCCAACCATCTAAGCTGGCGAAAATTATGGTCAGTATATGCTTTCTCACTAACATATTTAGTACAATAGCATAAATAAGTTTTATACTGAGGGCTGTAACCATCTAAAACTTTTGAATACCGGATTAACTGCTCAAAGCCTTCATTAGCTTCCACTTTACTCTCGAGAAAACATAGCGTATCTATATTTTTGATGACTACATCGATCCTGCAATTTTGACTTCCAACTAAAAGATAATGTTGCTGGCTATCGATTTGAAAATTTTCACCCTCAAGTTCTAAAACTTGATTGGCAAAGTCATCTAATAACTTTTTATTTTGAGATAAAATAGCAACTAATAGTTCTGTAATAAAGTCTTCTAACGGCACCCTTGACAAGTTGGTCTTGTATAACTTTAATAAACGAGTAAAAACATTCATTAATGTTTCTCTATTTTAGGCATTTCATCATATGTACGACCATTTAAAATTCGCCCTGCTGCTTTTTTATTTTTTCCACCCCATTGTTTGAAAAAAAATGCAACATCAGCTTTCTCGCATTGTTCTTGGATGTCTAATACCCAGTCTGATTCCATAGGTCTTGGGCGATGACCGCTCTCTCCTCCTACAATTACCCAATCAATTTCGTTTAAATTTAAGTTAGATAAAGCTCCAATTAAAGGCTCAAGAGATAGGAATTTCACTTTAGCTTTTGTTTCTCTTAAAAAATCTATACGATTTATAACTTCCTGATTTTCTACTGAAACTCCCATCCAAATGTTATGAGTCCATTTTAGTTCTTTATGCACTTCAAAAAGGCGCTCGGCTCTTTTTGTAAGTACCTGAAAAACATGCTGAGGATTATCGTTCATAACATGGAAAACCTGCTTTATATAGTCTAAAGGAATTGCTTCATGAAATAAATCGCTCATTGAATTAACAAACACAATCTTCGACGTTTTCCAAGTATAGGGGACATTAAGCGATATTGGATGGGGCTTAACTACTTTAAAACCTTCACTATACTTTTCCTGCCCCATAGCCTTTAACCGTCTAGTCATTATTTCGGCATAGCAAAATTTACAACCAGCAGAGATTTTAGAACAACCCGTTGTAGGGTTCCAAGTCATTTCAGTCCATTCTATAGAAGAATTTGCCATCAACCAAATTTTAAATTACAAGTATCTGTTAATAAAACGCTTACCTTATGCAATCGGTTATCTTTAAATTCTGACTTTATCTTACCATTTTCTACCATATGCCTCAATGTCTTTGCGTAATGTGAACCACAAAATTTAGTTGTTGGATGATGCTCCTCAAATAATGTCTTAGCACTTAAAGTACGCCCCTTATACTTTTTCTCAAGCGTTTGACTAAGCACTCTAACATTTTGGTCACCAAAATCTAAAGCAATTTCATGTGAATTTCCCATTGCCTTTGCATCAAACGTATAATTTCCATCTTTATCAAGGGTTGCTCCAATGTTGTCAAAATCATAGAACACCTGTTTAACAAGCTCATATCCTTTACTATGTTTTGTAAAATGGATAATAAAATGACTTGTAGTGTGACTATCTTCTTCCTGGAATTTAAATGCGCTATGATACAAGGTCCCTTTTATTGCTTTTTTAAATTCTTCCGCAAGGTTATCCATAATAAGACTTAACCGTTCATGAACAGTTGCCTTATATCTTCTGCTCTTTTGAAGTTCCGTAAAAGAAGTAGGAAATAAAGATTCCATCAAAGCATCAAATTTATCATTTTCAATCGCTGCATGAATGCGTTTTATGTTAACGAATAAAAATATTTCATTACCCCAATTCTCCATAAACTTTGCTAATGCCAAGGTGTCGATTCCCTTATACCCCCATGGATCAAAAAATAAAAGTGTTGGGGATGGGTTTGGGGTTACCACGTCTCTCGTTAAGTAACTCGTTATCTTTTCATATTCGCCTACAGTTTTGTCGCCAAATCTCGGTTCAAAATTGAAAGCACCTTTAGTAAAATGCTTATAGAAATTCTCTTTTAATTGTTCAGAATATTGATTGTCGTTAAAAATCAATCTAACCTTTTGAGATAATTGTGGATCATTTGCACAACTGTTTGCTATTAGTAGTGGTGTAGAAAGACTACCATCTTCATAACAACCAGGTCCTGCAAATAAATCTAAATATCTAATCTCTGGTTGCGGTTTTTTTAAAAGAATACGGCAATATTGAGGAAAATATTCTGCTACAATATTTGCCTTAATTCTTGAAGATGGTGTCTGCTTTTTGAAAAAGTCTTTCATATTGTCATCTTAAACATATTTCAAATTAATTAAACACCATTAAAATAAAAATTATTTTTTAATTATATCGATTCAGCATACATTATTATATTTCCGATTTTTTTAATATATCAAATAATCTTTCACCAGCTAATGTCATTGCATTTTGTAAATCCTCTTCATTGATATTTGGAACCTCTATCAGTAAAAGTCACATTTAATCCATCTACCGCCTTATTTATGTAAAAAAGGCTTGATTTTTATACGTTCAAGTCTTTCAACACCGTATATGCTACCGCAAGAATTCCTTTGTCTTTTGCAAACTCAAGACCTACTCTGTCTACGTTTTGAAGAAGAAGCTAATTGTTGTTTCTGTTTTATTTCCATTATGCTCTACTAAGTAAACATCTTTGGCAATTTTGGTCTGTTTGCTGGCTATACGTTCAGTTCTTGTTTCAATGTCTTTATTGCTGTTATTGCTCCTCGTATTTCTGTCGTTATTTCGTGTTTGTTAATGTCGTGGTGGCTTAGCGGATTTAAAACCAAACTTGTGTAATGGTCTATTTGTGCTGTCGTTGCAGGTGTTAGTCCGCAAGCGGGGTGAGTTGTCTTGTATGTTTTTAATGAACTCCAAAATTCATCTGTTTTCATTTTTGAACTGTCAAGGTAAAACGGAACTGGAACTTTTTTACCAAAGCAAAAACGTTTCAAGATAAATTCAAATGCTGAACGCAAATAAACTCCTGCGGCTTTGTTGTCGGCTTGATTGAAATATGCTTCTGCTTTGTCAATGTAATTTTGAACGTGAGAATTGGAATTATTTTCTCTCATTACAGGAACTTCAAAACCTTTTCTTGTCCTGCGGGCATAGAATTCAAAACTTTTCCAAGCGTTGTTTCTGTCTAAGTAAGTTGATTTTACAAACTCATACCAAGGTTTATCATACGTTGTGATGAAAACCTGATACTGCGGAAATTCTTCGTCTATAATCTTCAACAACGGCAAACGATTTGAAATGTCTAAGCCAATAAAAATGTCGTCTAAGAAAAGTACTTTGTAAGCAATGCCTTGAACGTGGCGTTTTACCATTCCCAAATAAATGGAAATCGCAATGGCTGAAAGTCGGGCTTCGTTTAGAAAAATATGCGGTTTGGGAATTTCTTTTCCTAAGTATTTCACTTTTGCTCTTACGTGATTTCGTTCAATTTTAAAATCGGTTGTTGTTCTCGCTTCGGTGTAGTGAAGTTCAATTTCTATGTTGTGTCCGAACTTGTCTAAAATCGGTTGGGCAAACTTCATTATGTTTTCAACGCTGTTTCTCTCAAACAACTTTTTAAATGCGGTGTTGAAAGCATTGAACGCTTCATCAACTTCTTTTTTCTTTTGCGTTGTGTTGTATGTTCGGCTTGTTTCTTTTACAACAGTATTTTCAACGTCTTGCCACAACTCGCCCAATTCTTTTGTGCCTGTAATGGCTACGCTTTTAAAATGCTTGAGGACACCTTTTACCAACAAATCAAACAAATCTATTTCGTTGTCTTTTTTGATGTGGTGAATACCCAACAAATGTTTATACGTTAAAAAACTTTTCAGTTTTATAGCATCTCGTATGCTTGTATCGCCTGTGGTGTAAGTGTCTTTTGATGTTTTCTTTACCGTGTATGCTTTATCGATGGCTGTTCCGTCTTTATCCGGATTGAACGTTACTTTAATATAACCTTTTCCTTTTTGTGCTTTAGTTAGAAAAATGTTTTCGGTTTCATCGTAATTCAATGTTTCCGTGGAAGACTGAAAGAAGTCTTTTAAAGCATAGTAAAACGAACTTTTACCGCTGCCGTTTTCTCCGTAAACGAACAAGTTTTTGCCTTCTACATTAAACTCGTTTAGTCCGTAAAATGCTTTGTAATCTCGTATATCAATCTTTTTTATCTTCATTATTTCAACGCTTCTTTTATTATCCTTACTTCCTCGACACTGTCCAATGTTTCCATGGCAAAGCGGACAGGATGATTAGGGTCATACAAACGCTCAAACTCACTTTGGATAATAGCCAACTTCTCTTCTTCACTCATCTCATCAGTTATAGGCTTTAAATCTCCCAAATGCTTTAGGATTTCTTTGTCTGCTGATTTGATTTCTTCGGGGAAGAATAGACAATAGAAAATACTGTTGAGTAAAGAATCATAGAAGTCATAAAGCAGGGAATTATGCTCTTCTTTATCAATAAATCGCAAATAGTCTACAATTTTGTCAACTATAAAAGAGTTTTCAATTAATGTCAATTTTACAGGAAGTGTGTAATAATGAAAAATCCTTGTTTTAGTAAAAGCACCTTTGGTTCGTCCAAATGCAATTAGAACCATTAAAAAGTGAATCAGTTCAGAATGTAATAAACCTAGAATACTTTTTAAAGTAAACCTATCATCAATTAACTTCCCCGAGTAAAGTGTGGATAGGGCATAAAAACTATCTACATCAATAGTCGCAATTATTTTGTCTCCAGTTTCTCGAATTACAATTTTATCGCTTTCAAAAAGTTCAGGTTCTCTTGGGTTTGCCAAATGCTTTCCATAATTAACGTACCTCCAATTATTAATTTTCCAACGACCTATATCAGAACCTCCGATTAACTTTTTCCAATCTTTTATCTCAATGTCAGATACGTATTTGTTGTTATTCCCAGTATCAATTCCATCTTTGAGCTTTAAGACATTCTCTAATTTCAACGAATTGGAGTATATTTTTTTAATCAATTCTTTAAATTCAATTTTTCGCAATGAAAAAGTGTAGTTTTCTTCATTTAAGAAAAATGCAACATCACCATAAAACATCCTTTCATTTGCTATTGAGCCAACTTTACATTTGATTGAATAATCCGAGGCTGTGATGTTTTGCCAAGTAATAATCATAGAATGTACAACAGCACCTACAAAAACTTTGTCATCTAACTCGATGATCTCAAGCAAGCGTTTTCCTAAAAGATTTTTTCGAATTTTCTTTGTGAAAAAGTTGTCCATTAAATTACTTGGAATGATAAATGAAGTTACTCCTCCATTTCTAGCCAATCTATTGGCTAATAAGGTAAAAACTTCATAGCTATCAATTTTAAATTCTAAATCAGTATATTGATTGCGAAGTAAATCTTTTTCTTTCTTTTGTAAACTTGCTCCATAAGGCGGATTCCCAATCACCACATCAAACCCATCTTTATCACGCCATACTTCAGAGAAAAAGAGTTTGAAATCAAAGTCTATTTTGTAGCCTGCAAAAGTTTCAGCAGAATCTAAGAGTTCTCGTATTTTGGTATTTATCTGCTTACGAAGAGCTTTCTTTTCCTGGTCATCTGTGATGTCATAGAATTTTTCTTTCAGCTTTTCCAGTTCTGCTTCTACTTTCAAATCACGCATTGCATCATCAGGCAATCCTATCAGGGAGTTTCCAGCTACAATTTTGTAATCTAAGTTAGGAAGCGTTTCAATCGGGTCTAGGTCATCTTCGTCCACCACCAAACTCAACCACAAACGCAAACGGGCAATATCAATGGCAGAGCTGTCTATATCCACACCGTAAATGCTTTCTTGTATGATGTGACGTTTCAGGCGGTAGATGTAACGGCTGTCGCTCACTTCGGCTACGCTTAGTGTGCACCCGTCTTTTTCAAAGCCAAATCCTTTTAATTTCCCGGTCAGGTAATTGTAACTCAAATGGGGTTTCAGCACCAACATGGCGTTTACCAATTCGTGCAACAACCCTACAGGAAAAGCTCCTGAACCAATGGCAGGGTCACAAATTTTTATGTCACTTAGCTTTTGGTCAATCAAATCGGCATTTTGGCGTATGCTTTTGGGCAGTTGGTATTGGTACGTTTTGGTTTCGCCTTTGGTTGCTACCCTTTCGTCATTTTCCAACGCAAAATGTCCTTCACGAATGTAGGTTTCAATAGCCCCTTTTTTTACCTTTCCTTCTAATGCATTGTCCAAATAATGTATCAAACTTTCCTGACACATATAATGCACAATTTCCCGCGGTGTATAAAAAGCGCCTTTGCTTTTACGCTCGGTAATATCGAGCATATTTTCAAACACTTTCCCCAACATTTCAGGGTCAACAGCTACTTCCTTGTCAAGCGGTTCGTCTTCTTTAATGGTAAAGTTGTAGCGGTCAAACACGTCTAACGCGCCTGTACCCACATCGCCCGATTTGTTTTTTTCTTCGTTTCGAAACAGCGTTGAAGGAATCGTGAGATTGACATTTTGCCAGTCATAATCAGCTTCAAATAAACCACCGTTCAAAAACGGAATTCGGCAATCAAAACGTTCGTAGTACGAGTTTACATTGTCTCGCTCTTTTGCCAATGCTTCGTAAAACAAGTATTGCAGTTTGTCTTTAAAAAAATTTACTTTTTTGTTTTGTGCTTGTTCATAAAGTTCCTGCACAAAGCGTTTTTTTCCTGTTCCCCATCGTTCGTTTTGCGCTACGCCCAACCAACCTTTTTTCTGTAAGAAATATAAGAAAACTATTTGTCCCAATAGTTTTTTGGTAAATCGGGCATTGTCAATGTTTGCATTTTTGAGTTCGGCTTTTACTTTTTTGTCGTTTTCAAAATGCTCGTAAAGTTTTATGTAAAGGTCTTTGTATTGGTTGAAGAATTCATCCGTAACTTTTTCAATGCTAAAAGCGGTTTCTAATTCTTCAACGGTTGGGTTGTTGGCAATGTTTTGCAACAAAGGCAACAATTGGTTTTTGGCGGTATATGCTTTCTCGTATTTACCTACCAAAAACGAATAGCGTTTGGCAGGGGTAAATTCTTTTTTGAGTCTAACCTTACCTTTAGCTTCATCTAATTCTGAATGGTATTCTAATTTGATAAATGAAAAACGCCAGTCTGCTCCGCCATCTTCTTTACTGTAAAAAGCGACTAAAGCATAATCTTTTTCAAACTTGCTCAGATGTTTAATGACAAAATTTCGCAACACGGTTCTTGCCCGTTCCAATTTTGTAACGCTTTTTACTTCTACAATTAACACATCCAATACTTCGCCTTCAGGGTCAATGTATTTCCCAATGCGTTTGTACGAATTGATATGTTCTCTGTAATCGTCCCAAATCAAGTTTCCGCTGTAATGATTGTGTTTATCCTCAAAATCATTCAACAGGTTTTTGGCAAAAACGGTAAATTGCTCTTCGTTAAAAGCATTGTTGAACGTATTTTCTATGAGTGTTTGTGCTGTTTTCTTGTCCATACTGCTACTTAATTAAGTACCCCGAAAGGATAACTTCACGTTTTTGAAACTTCTTGGCATTTTGTGTTCCTTCAATAGCCACATAGCGGATATGTTTTTCCAGTATATGTAAAATTTGAAGTGGGTCGGTAGTTTTTTCCAATTCGTTTTTTATGAGTTGTGCTGTTTTCTTAGCAATCGTTCCCTGTGTTAACATTTCACGAACACCATTTAAAAATTCGTCATTAAAATCGGTAAAACCTCTGAAATTTTTAAAGGTTTTATCCTTCAATCGGGTTTCAATATACTTGGCATTTGAACGTCCGCCACTTCCCTTTGTTGGTTCATCGCCAACGGTGGTGTCCAATTCAAAACGGGTTTTATTGGTTTGTAATAAATGGTAATACTCGTTTGGAATGTCGGCACGCTTTGTTTCGGGTTTACATTCCAATTCTTTTACAGCATCAAAAAAAGTTATTTCTCCTGAATTACCGTTTTGATTGATATAAAACTTTTTGAGCTTGCCAATACGGAAAAAAGTTACCAACTGGTCATTTTCTAATTTTTCTTTTTTGAAGCCCGAACGAGCTTTCTTCGGTAAGTTCTTGATTTTCTCAAACACTTCAGGCTGTTCATCTCTGATTTTCCTCATCAACTCCAAATATTTCAATTCAGAATCGCCTTCTCCATCTTCGCCTGTATAAGCCGTTTTGCTATTTAAGGTATTGAACAACTCCTGGCTTCCGAATTCTTCACCATCACTCAGGTATTTGGCATCTTCCCCTAATATGTCGTGAAACATTTGGATTTTGTTGGTGATATTTACTTCCAAACCAAGATGTTCGTCAGATTGTGTGGTAGGAAAGAAATTAAAAATATGTACTTTCGGAAACTTACTGCCCAAACGGTTTACACGTCCTGCCCGTTGCAACACTCGTGTTGGATTCCAAGGCAAATCGTAGTTCACCAACACATTAGAACGGTGTAGGTTGATACCTTCTGCCAACACATCTGTCGCAATCAATATTTTCAAATCATCTTTTTGTTCCTTGTATTTCGGGTCAAAGTTGGCAGTAATAATATCTCTTGCAACTGTATGATTTGAAGTGAGATTTTTATCGGTATGTCGTCCGCCAATGCTGGAATAGAACATCACTTTGCCGTTAAACTCATCTTGCAAGGCTTCATAAATATAATCTCCCGTTTCTTTTGATTCCGTGAAAATTACCACCTTGTTTTTTTTCAATGCAGGGTTTCTTTTCAGTTCCGAAATGAACTGTTCCAATTTTGGGTCGGAAGTTACATTTGCCCACATTTTCTTAATATCTCGCAGGATTTTTAAATCAAATTCTAACTTATCTGTAAACTCCTTTCTAAAATCTGCCGAATCGTATTTATGTGCTTTTTCGTCTTCAACAAAGGCTTCTAATTTTTCAATATTGTCACTTTCAATCAGGTCGTAAACATCTACTTTCTTACTTATGTAAACCGTTCCGGCTTTATACATCTCAATAAATTTCTCATAAGAAGAGATAAATCGGTCAACACTTTGGCGAAATGCGTGAAAACTGCTTTCCAAGCGTTTAACCAAAATACCTTTCATAAATCCACCTACATTGCGTTGTTGTTGTCTCTCAAACTCACTTAAAGCTTTATTCCCAATGTAATAGAGTAAGGGCGTATATCGGGCATACGTAAATTCTTGTAACGTCTTAATCGTGGCGTTAAAAGTCGTTTCTAATTCACCTTTATACTCATAAACTATCTTTTGGGGGTTATCCAAATCAGGGAAAGTCAAACTCTGCATTTGCATATCCTTTTTGAAATAGGTCATTACGTCTGTTCGGGTTCTGCGAACCATTACGTAACGCAAAATACTATTTCTAATATCATCCGAAATTTCTTTGATGAGTTTTTTGTATTCCGGGTTAGTTTTTTCCAGTTTTGCTAATTTGGTTCTAAAATTGGAAAAATACTTTTCCAAATTCGGTATTCCCGGGATAGTTGAATTTTTTGGCGCTTGAAATAATTTCAATTGAGCAAAAATATCATCAACTGTATTATTTAATGGTGTTGCAGTAACCAAGATAACTTTCTTGCCACGGCAAATATCCAATAAATCGGCATAAGATTGTGTATTCTCATTTCTGAAACGGTGAGCTTCGTCAACTACGATGTATTCATAACGTTCCAAACCTTTTTTGACGATATGTTCCAACTTACCCAACGATTCTACCTCAAAACTTCTGATGCCAAAATCAAACAGCGAATCTTTCCAGTAATCTTTCAAAACAGGCGGACAAACAACCAATGTTCGACCTTGCAACTGTTGAAGCAACAAAGCTGTGATAAATGTTTTACCCAAACCAACAACGTCTGCAAGGAAAACACCATTATAAGTCTCTAAAATCTTTTTTGCCTGAATGGCAGCCTGATGTTGGTATTTCAGTTTCATAAAACCATCGGGCAAGAAAGGTTCAAATTCATCAGCCAAATTGATGTCTTCCTCCAAATACTCGTAAATCAATTTCAGGTATAATTCGTAAGGCAAAATTTGATCGTTGAGCCAGGTTTTGTTTTGAATGGTATCAATAAAGTCTTCTGAAATATCCACTGATTCCTTCCAAAGTGCATTGAATTGGTCTTCTGCAAAAAGCACATCTCTTTTGCTTCGCAATTCGACATTAAATTCTCGGTTTGCTACAAAGCCTGATTCCGAAAAATTGCTTGAACCCGTAATCACAAACCCATAATCACGGTCTTCGGGCTTAAACTTCCCAATATACACTTTGGCGTGAATGTTTTTGGAAGGATATGCCCTAATTTCTAATTTTTTACCGTTCCCATTGTATGCCTTATCCATTTCGGGGTCTTGGCAGTTAGCTTTTAAAAACTCAATAAACTTTTTAATGCCTATTTCAAGGCGATTATCGTTTTCATCACTTGTTTCAATTTCTTCTTTTAAGTTTTGCTGGTATCTTTTTTTTGTTCGTTGGTGCGATTCAAAGTCTATTGTCCCATTTTGGTGATGATATTGCATCATATCATAAGAATCTCTGTCCACACTCAAACCTACAAGGATTCTGATTTTCTCAACAGGTTCTAAAGCATCGTACAATTGATGAAAACCACTGGCTCTGAAATACCCGACCAATACGTCAAATAATTGTGTGTCTTTTAACGTCGATTTGAATCTGCTTAATAATGTATGTCCTTCTTCATTTGTGAAGAAAGTTAGGTCGGTCTGATCTATCATTTATTTTTTTGTATACATCCTCATTTGATGTAAAATTATAATTTATCTAGATAATAAAAAGCTTATTATATATTAATGAAACCTAATGTTATACATTTCAGTTATTTACTTTTATAAATGCCAAAAAAACAAACTTCCTACCCCAATACCCCTTCAGAACCGTAATCTGAGAATCTTAACCTCCATCTCATATCACCCCTCAAACCCCCTTTCTCGAAAACTTCTAAATCCTCTATAATATTTCTTCTCACAAGTATCCCCCAGATCCATATTATGAAATCCCACATTACCTACGCTACCAGTTCTTTGCTTTTCAGTAAGATTAGTTTGCAGCTGTATACTAATAGTATCAACATCTACTTAGAGAGTACCAAACATAAAAAGACGCCCTCCATAACAAAGAGCGCTTTAAAATGTATAATCAGCAAATCTCCAATATCTTCACCTCCTCACCCACCACCACCCCAAAACAGATACCGCCAGCACACTACCTACAATCCATTTAAAACCAAAGCTCCATTTATCCCGACTAACCTCCTTTTGGTCACTCTGTTTCAACTCCATTGAAACCTCACGATCCTCCCTCACTACCCGTTGCTCCCTCTGATCCATCATTTTTTCAATCCGTTTGTTCTGCTTCAACCGCGAAATCACCAGCTGACCGCCGTCCAAACGCACACCCGAATCCGGATGCCACTGGAAGGGCTGTTGTGAGATAATGGAGACCTGGTAAAACGCTGCATTAACATGATTCCATTCATGGGTTATCTCTGACAATGCACTGCTATCCTGTAGGTTCGTCTGCACATGTAAAGCCAGAGAATCTTTGCTGATAGATTTATGCCGGGAAGAGTTACGAGCGTTACAAGCCAATACTAACAGAATAGCGACGCTATAGCTAAAGACTTTCATAGCCCGGTCTCCTTTCCTACCCAGTCGGCATAACTGTAAATAGTTTTCTGATGCCTTCTTTTACGGTATACGCCGTCGCCTTCCCGAGAGCCATTATTATTGGTATTACCTTCAATAGTAATCAGCCAATCGCCATCTACCCGTTCTACCAGTCCAACATGAGCTACCCTTTTCAGCTCAGGAAAGTAAATACCAAAAACCACGGCCGTTTGTGCCTGTTTCACATTTACAGAGCTATTGAACATGGCCGGAGACCATGCCGTACGTGGCTGCGCAAATCCAGCTTTCTGGAACACCCAGCTTACGAAAGCTGCACACCAGGGCGCTTCTTGTTTTAAGCCTACAGCTTTCAGGTATTCTGTTACTCTTTTACCATCGTTGTTGCCAGTAAGCTCCCGTACGCCAATTTCGTTACGGGCCAGCTTGACAATCCGGTTTCTGCTGTGTAGATCGGCCTGCGGATTCTTTAACAGATTGCTATGAGACAGGCTATAGCTGTGAACAGCAATAAGGCAAAGGATGCCCAGTAAAGCTTGAATTGTTGCCATACCGAAAGTAATTTAATTTTTGAAACCATAGTTTGAATATCCGGAAGCCCCAGCACCTGTAGAAAATGCTCCAGCAGCCACCAGCATAGGGCTAATAACAGCATGAATACGATAATTGCCAGGATAATCAGATACCATATCCCCATGTCTACCAGACCAATGGTGCTGTCTACACGGTAAATCCAAAAAGGTGTGCTCCACCATAATAGCAAGAGCATGCTGAAAAACAGCAAAGCCGCATAGGACTTAAAAGAATATTGAAAAAGTTTTAAAGTACTCATGATTATGAAATTTTTATGGAATAGTTAAAACAAAAGCTCCCTCTAACAGAGGTAATCCCACTTGCAGAGGGAGCTGTTTAAGCTGCGCTGAATATGCTACATGGCTTATAAAGCCATATTCGCATAGCAATCCTGCAACAGCTGCCGCTATTGGCGGTCTTTAAGAGGCAATTAGTGCTTTGCCTACGTAGGTACTGTCAGACACCATCTCTCGGTCTCTGGAAATAAAGGCCGCATAGACTTCCACTTCGTCGCCCGAAAAATTGAGCGGCACTGTCACGTCCTGACTTTTGCTGCTCCGTGTCGCTCCTTCGATTAAAAAGATATAACGCGCCTTTGCAGGGTTATATACCAAAAACATGAGCTTGTCGTCTTCATATGCATGGTGTTCGCCTCCAGTGTTGTCTTCCCAGCTAATGGTTAAATTCTTGGGCGCCGACGAGCTTGCAACAGCGTCTGTAACCGGAGCTAAAGATCCGGAACTGATAACCAGCTTAGCGTAATCAATCTCATAATCTGGAAACGAACCGGTGATAGCATGCTTCATGGTATGTTGCACCGCCAGGTTATAACCACTTACCCGCTGTTTGGCCAGATTACCGAAACCTATATTTACCAGCGCACTGATAGGTTTATTGAAATGTACAGCCAGTGCAAATTTCAGGTGCTGTCGCATTTGAGTTTCTGTGGGCGCCTTGCCCGATTTTCTTGGAAGGCTGCGCATATAGTCTATGCCTTTCCAATGACTGCCTATGACTGTTCCGACCTTGCCGGAAAAGTTTCCGAGTATACCCCGATTATAGAGTCCCATAATTTTACTTTTTTAAAAATTAATAATTAAACCAAATGGCTGCTGCTGATACCGGTATATTTTGCCTGCCACAGAACAAACATAACATGTTGATTTACAGAGAGCAACAGCGTGACCGGTATTGAAGGATTCTGATTGATATTGGTTGATATTGAAGGTTTTACCTTCGCTGTTTTTACTGTTCAGGCCAAAATTACCGGGACAGGTCATAAGCAAGGCATGTACTGGTTCGTCGTTTTATCTGCGTTTTCCCTTCACTTTTCTTAGTATTTTCCTTCGTTCCGTAAGAGAAACGTAGGACCGACGTAAGAGAAACGTAAGTAAAACGTAGGAAAACCGTAGGACAATCGTAAGAGAAACGTAAGCCTTGCAAGGGAGATGGTACGGAGGAGTGAAGGAGAAACGTAAGAGAAACGTAAGAAAACCGAAGGCCCTCGATTAACCGTTAGACATGTTCTGTAAACTGTGTTGGAAGTACTCAATTGGGGAGCTTTACGCATTTAGCCTTTGGTCTTCAGTGGTTTAAATTCCAGCACCGTCTCAGGAAAAGAACGATGCCGGAATTTAACATTCAGAGATCTTTATCGAATTTTTGCTCTACGGCATAAATGTCCGATAACAGATAGAACTTACCTCCTAACGCCCGGGGAACCAGGATTCCTTTCTGTTTGTAACGCAATAAGGTGCTATCGCTGATACCCAATAGCTTTTTTACCCGGGTTGCGTCAACGACATGGTCTTTATCCAAAGCGTTGAGCTGGTTTTCCTTTGCTTTTAGTTCCATCATTTTTTTCAATAACTCAGCGATTTGTTGCATTTCACTCTTAATCACTGGTAGCTCTTGTAAAAGGTGTAAAATTTCAATCATACGTAGTGTTATTTTTTAAAAATTTAAAATTATTATGCATTAAGAAATAAATCGTAAGTTTATAACTCCAATTTAACTTTGTTAGATTAAAAATTAATTAACCGAAATCAAATAATGTTATGGAAAAAGATTCGCTCTTAGAATATCTGGATGAAGTGCATCCGCTATCGGAAGATCTGAAAATATTTTTAGGCAACCGCCTGCGTTTTTTAACTATTTCAAAGAATGATTTTTTGTACAGACAAGGGGAAATTCTGCAAACTGTTTACTTTGTTATAGAGGGACTTTTAGTTAGACAAACACGTATAGAAGAACGTGAGCAGATTACAGCTTTCTATAAAGAAAAGGATTTCCTGATAGAGCATCATAGCTTCCATTTACATCAAAAAGTGCGTTATACGGTGTTTGCAGAGGAAAATACCCGTCTGCTGTGCTTGCATTACAGAGACGTCATGAGTATGTACCAGCTGTATCCGGAGTCGAATTATATTGCCCGCTTTTTTCTGGAACATTACCATTGTCTGAAAGATCAGCATACTTCTTTACTCCTTTACCTTAACCGTTCTATGCGTTACACTAAATTCAAAGAACTGATGCCCTGGGCATTATGCCGTTTGAAATTGGGACAGATTGCCTCTTATCTGAACATGGCTCCAGAAACACTTAGCCGGGTCAGAAATACTTCTATAAATTGATTTAAATCAATAATTTTTTGGTGAGCAACAATAAAATTTTGCGTTTGTTATGAAAATTTTGCTTTGATAGATTCAGTTATGTGGCTAGTCTAAAGATTCCTATTCTAATTTATCAATTGAAACTTCTTATATTAAATGTATTATTTATAATTTAAAAGATATAGTCCCTTCTTCATTAACCATTTCGGTATCATATCCCAAAGAATTATAGGTCCGCTTAAATTTCAGTTTAGAAATATCTAAGCCGTCTTCCAATTGAATTCCCTTTGCTGTACTTTTTAATACATCATACTGCAAAGGCATCTCGCCCCACTCTAGCGTATAGGAATATGCATCCAATATCGTATTATTTTTATTGGTCTTGATGATTAATATATCATGAAATGTTTTAACTGAGTCTCCTTCCTCTCCAGGAAAAGTCAGGTTCTCACCTTTGAAAGTGGCAATAAACTGGTAATAATTGTACTTTCCCTGTTCAGGTTCAAAGATTGAAATTAGATTCTTTGTCACTACGGCACTTTTTATATGGGCATCTATATTATTAAGTTGTTTGTAGTTGAAATCGGCATTTATCAAATGTTTCTTTAGCACAAATTTCCTGGACTCATGCAAACCAGTAACTGCTGTATCGATCTTATCGGACTCAAAAATAGTTTTAGTTGCTGCCCTATTCCTACAATTTGTAAATAAGAGGATAGCAAAAAGTATGGTATACCTTATCATATTTCGATGTTTTTACTCCCATCCAATTTAATAATCAAAAAAACGATTATTGCTTATTGCAAGTTAAAAGAATATTGGAATTTTAGGCGGAATTTGGTTACATTAGAGTTATTTCGAATTATATTCAACAGCGATGTTTCCCACCGATATAGAATTTACAACCTTATATGTTATATATTTTATAGGCTTTGTTTTTACTATATATCTCATTTTAAAAAGTAGAAGAACAAATAAAATCAGGTTAGTATTGATAACGGCAAGCAGCCTGGCATTAAATGCAAGTTTGTTTTATAATCCCGAAAATTTCAAATATGGTGGTTCTTTAGTTATTCTGTTCTACTCAGTAATTATTTTCTTACTCACCATAACTGCTGTAACTGTAAATCAGCTTTATCCGCACATTAAACGGAGCAATAAACACCACCGGACAGATGAGTAGTTCAGCAAATGGGGCATGTGGATAAGGAAATACGCAAGGTCGATAATTCGCATGCCAAAACTTGAGATTAATTATATCCCCCTCTCTGCCTTTCGGGCATCTCTCCCTGCTCAAAGGAGTCGCTTCGGGATAGGGAGATAGGAACGGTTTTGTAGAAGATGAGCGAAAGATTATAAGTATAGCCCTCATCCGCCCTTCGGGCACCTTCTCCTCCTTCCAGGGGAATCCCTTCGAGACAAAGGACTCCTTCGGAGCAAGGAGAAGGACAAATAAAACAATGGTAGTAACTAATTACAAACGTTAGATTGCCCTCTCTGCCCTTCGGGCATCTATCCCTACTCCAAAGGAGTCCCTTCGGGAAAGGGCGAGAATAATGTAATAGGAACGGCTTTGCAAAAATGAAAGATTAAAAGATTATATAAGTAGCCCTCATCCACCCTTTGAGCACATTCTCCTCCTTCCAGGGGAATCCCTTCTGGACAAAGGACTCCTTCGGAGCAATGGAGAAGGACTAATAAACAAAGGCAGTATAAAAACACCAATGGTCACAGCACAAATGCAGAGGTATAAACTAGCACTATACGTACCGAAGCACATTCTTCAATCCCTAGTGCCGGAAAAATAAAAAAACAGTGCACTAATATTCATAAAGCACTACCAAGCCTCATAATGAAATGGTTTTGCGTTCAGAGTTGCGAAACACGCTGAATGAAGCACTTCCAGCAAAAATAAAGCGCTAACTGTTTTTTATGTGTGGTGGATTGTGCGAAAGGCACAAGCGGGATTGATGACGGCTCTTTGGTTCTTTCCAGCTGGAGGGAAAGAACTAGGCCTGTCCGGCTACTGAGGACGGAAAGCCTTGTGGGTAAGCAAAAATTAAGGGTTAACTTATAATACCCTCTCTGCCCTTCGGGCATCTCTCCCTACCCCAAAGGACGACAAATAAACAATGGTAGTGGTGAATGCTTATAGGAGACCTGTAATGAGCTCAGGATGACGTATTAGGGATTAGGACAATATAAGTTAACTAACAGACCCATTACTTAGAACAAACACAAAAAACCTCGATCCCACACCTTCAGTACTTTCAAACCCTATGCTCCCACCCTGTTTTTCAATAAACTCACTGCACAATGCCAGGCCCAAACCCACACCTTTTTCGTTATTGGTTCCGGAAGTAGCTTCCGATTTTATAGAAAATACATTCTCCTGCATTTCTCTGGGAATGCCTCTTCCATTATCACTGACAGTGATTTTACACATCTGCTCAGACTCCAGACTGGCATCAACAGAAATACGGCCTCCATCGGCCGTAAACTTTATGGCATTACTAATTAAATTACGGATCACCAATTGCAGCATATCCACATCGGCGCTCACAATAATATCGCTGGGAATATCATACCGTAGTGATATATTTTTCTTCCCCGCCTGAATAGCCTGCATTTCCAAAGTCCCTTCCAACACAGAAAAAAGATTAGCACTTACCAGCTTCACCTGAGCACCTTCCATCTGCGATTTGGACCAGTATAACATGTTAGACAACATTTCCAATGTGCTATTGGTAGACTTCAGCAAATTTTCCTCGACCATAATTCGCTCTTCACCGTTAAGATCCTGATTGTGAAGTAGCTCGAGATAGCTTTGAATATTTAACAAAGGAGTTCGGATATCATGCGAAATAATAGACATCAGCTTATTTTTCTCGGTATTGCTTTGCTCCAGCTGATTCCTCTGTAACGTAATTTGCTCTTTACTCTTCTCTATGGCAATAGTCTTTTCCTCTACTATTTTCCTCTCTTTATCATAACTTCTGCGGATATATCTGATAATAATATAAATACCGATAACCGGCATAGGAAACGCCGTAATGCGGTCAATAAACTGTCCCTTTCCTGGGCTAAAAGGATATTGCACTAGCGACGGATAGTAGAATTCCAGTGCATGTAATAACAGGAAAGCCACCAAATAGATCACTAACCACTTAAAATGTTGTTGGTATGGAGAAATAGCGAACAGCAATAATAAATAGACGGGCCAGATCAGATCGGTAGAGCCATTTATGCCCGAATTCGAAAAGTAATTAATACCGAAAATAAACACTCCCAGCAGTCCGAAAAACAAATTACTATGTCTTTTGCCATGGAATCTGGAATAATAGTATTGATGCAGTAAGAACAAAGCAATAATTACTGCTGATACCGAGCCCACATAAAGTCCGGCATATAAATTATATGGCGCATATGCACTGGCGAGTAAGATGAAACAAATACTGATAGAATGAAAAATCCTACTTTCCATAGAAAATTCCGAAGAACTTCCTATGAGCTCTTTCCAAAAACTATTTTCGCTTTTTAACGAGGAATAGCTAAAGATATTAAAATTCAGTTTTGGCATAAATCAATCATCACGCCCTATAACAGCATGTTATAATTCGGTGTCAAGATAATAATAGCTATTAAATTTAATAGTATAGTTTCAAGTATTTTGATTTGTTTTTAGGGTTAACAGCAGTAGCTATTAACACAGAGATCCTTAGCCTCTCCCGAAGCCAGTTCGGAACAGGTTCTGAGGATAGAAAGCCTTGTGGCTAAGGAAATATTGAAGTCTAATCAATTACGTAACACCCTCATTCGCCCTTTGGGCACCTTCTCCTCCTTCCAGGGGAATCCCTTCAGGACAAAGGACTCCTTCGGAGCAAGGAGAAGGACAAATAAACAATGGTAGTGAAGCTAACAAGAAATCCTAAAGCGAATTTAGGATGACGTATTAACGGTCAGGACAGTACAAATTTAACATACAAGCCATTCCGAAGAACGACCTCGGCCTCATAACGATTTACGTTAAGAAAATCAGCGTAGGTGAGCACCCGGAACAAAATGCTGTTTGAGCGAAGCGAGTTCATTTTGTTCAGCGAACAGAGCATGGTTTTTAGTAAATCTTATGCAGACGCGGCTCTTTGGTTCTTTCCAGCTGTAGGGAAAGAACTAGGCCCGTCTGGCCATAAAAGACGGAAAGCCTTGTGCGTAAAGGAAAAGTGATCATAAATACCCTCTCTGCCCTTCGGGCATCTCTCCCTAATTCCGAAGGAATCCCTTCGAGACAAAGGGAGAAAATAATATATAGGAACGGGTTTTGCAGAAGATGACGAAAGATTATATAAGTAGCCGTCATCCGCCCCTTGGTCACCTTCTCCCCCTTCCACGGGAATCCCTTCGGGACAAAGGACTCCTTCGGAGCAAGGAGAAGGACAAATAAACAATGGTAGTATAACACAAAACCACTTCTCTTTATTTCCCAAACCCAGTCTTCACTGTATCAGAACTAGTTCCCGGCGAATCGGTATGCAGAGGCTGTGTATTGGATCTGTCAGTTCCCGGATAATCGTATGGATCTGCCACAGAATCGTGATGTTTACCTCCTTTATTCTCATTTGTATTACAGGCACTGCATATTACAGCAACGGCCATGATTAAAAATGCTTTTTTCATAGGTCTGCTTTTATCAAAAACTTACAAAGCCTATACCCCAATAGCGGAGCAGGAACATTTAAACCATAAAACAGGTATATGTACGTATAAAAACTACGATTGTAATTCATCCAGCATGGTTAATGATTACAGGCAGGTATTTATCCGGTTCTGCATTACGGCATATACTCAGAAGCACAAAAAAATACGCAAAAACAACTTTGAAACAACGATTTCCGCATTTATCTGTTTGCTAATTAGGAAACAAATTTAAATAACATCACTATGAAAAAGTCAATGAAAGAGACGGGGAACATGCCGAACGAGCATCTTCACGATTTAATGGTAGACGAGCTTAGGGACATTTTGGGGGCAGAGAAGCAATTGCTGAAAGGACTGAAAAAAATGAGTTCCGAAGCAGACAATGAAATGTTGCAACAAGCTTTTCAACAGCATTTAAAACAGACCGAAGGACATATAGAACGACTGAGACAAGTTTTCGAGCATATGGGTATAAAAGCAAGATCTAAAACTTGTAAAGCCATGGAAGGACTGTTAAAAGAAGCCGAAGAAATCATCAGCGATTTTGAAGACAATCCGGCAAAAGATGCAGCCCTGATATGCGCAGCACAAAAAATAGAGCATTACGAAATAGCTTCTTATGGTACTTTGGCTACTTATGCAGAACTTATGCAACACAACGAAGTTGCAGAGCTTTTAAAACAAACACTTTCTGAAGAGAAAAGAACAGATACCAGACTGACAGAGATCGCTATGAATTCTGCAAACATAGAGCAAACCGCCTAGCCTATTTAACTTCCCTTAATTCTATACCGGGGATGCCAGCATATTTTGTGGCATCTCCTTTTTTTTCGGATGAAGCCTCAACTACATATAGAAAATAAAGATATAGAACGAAGTCTGCGGCTAATAATAGTCGATGGCATAAGTTCCGAAGTTGTAGTCTGTCTTACCAGCGGCGCTTTCCTGGTAGCTATGGCTCTGCTACTGGGAGCTTCAAATTTCCAGATTGGTTTACTGGCAGCTTTCCCCTCGCTAACTAATCTGGCTCAGTTATTTTCTATTCTGTTAATGCGCAGATACGCGAACCGTAAAGACATAACCACTATATCCCTTGTTCTGGCCCGTACACCGTTAATTATTATTGGCTGGCTGTTGCTGCAATCTGGTATATCTATATATTTTTTGATGGTGATGATGTTTGTCCATTACCTGTTCAGTTCTATTGGCGGTGCCAGCTGGAACTCCTGGATAAAAGATTTAGTCCCCGAAAATAGATTAGGACAATACTTCTCTAAACGGAGTCGTTATATGCAGACCGTTAATATCTGCTTAAGTTTGGCGGTAGCTGTAATGGTAGACTATTTTACCAGTCAGCGCCCATCCGAACTGGTGAATCTCTATTCTGTTTATTTTGTGATAGCCGGCTCCGTCGGATTAATCGGTACTTTTTTTCTCTCCCGCGCCACCGAACCCCAGTCCTATCTGTCTAAAGGGGACTTTTTCGATCTGTTTATGATGCCTCTGAAAAATAAGAACTTCAGGAATATGCTCTGGTTTAACGGTGCCTGGGTTTTCGCCATCAATATCGCCGTTCCGTTCTTTACGGTTTTCATGCTGCAGACTTTAAAAATCCCAATGACCTATATTATTGCGCTTACTGTAATCAGTCAGGTTTTCAGCGTATTTACCATACAGCTCTGGGGGAAGCTGTCCGACAGATACAGCAACAAAAGTATTATTTATTTAAGTGCACCCATTTATATCGTTTGTATACTTGCCTGGGTTTTTGTGGGCATTTATTCCCGCTGGTATGTAAACATGGCACTGCTGGTAGGCATACATATATTCACCGGAGTGGCAACTGCCGGTGTTAACCTTGCTTTAACCAATATTGGCCTTAAGCTGGCACCAAAAACCGATGCTGTTGTTTACCTGTCGGTAAAGAATATAATCACCTCGATATTCTCCTCTATATCGCCCCTGTTTGGAGGTATACTGGCCGACTATTTTTCCAACAAACAGCTCAAAATCACTTTCGAGTGGATAAGCCCCGAATTCAATAAAATCCTGAAACTGGTGTACTTACACGAATGGAATTTTCTATTTCTGATAGGTGCATTTTTAGCCTTGCTATCGTTAAGGCTACTGGCAAAAGTACAGGAACAAGGCGAAGTAGGTCATTCTGTAGTAAAACGGATTATGAAAACCCGTTTCAAAAGCGACCTGAAAGAAAGCTTTATCATTGGAAATATAGTTGTATGGCACAGCATGCTGAAAGCCATTCTTAAAAGGAAGAAAGCAGTTTGATTGGTTGTTAGGTGGTTAGGCTTGCATACGTTGATAGCGATGTGACTACCCTCATCCGCCCCTTGGGCACCTTCTCCTCCTAAAGGGACTCCTTCGGAGCAAGGGAGAAGGACTAATAAACAATGGTAGTGAAACTAACAAGAAATCCTAAAACGGGTTTATGATGACGTATTAGTGGCCAGGACAGTACAAATTAACATACAAGCCATTCCGAAGAACGCCCCTCGGCCTCATAACGATTTACGCTAAGTAAAACTAATATATAAAAAAGCACTGCATATACCGATTATGTTCTTCAATCCCCAGTGCCAGGAAATAAAAAACAGTACACTGAACAATCATAAAGCACTGACAAGCCTCATAATGAAATGGTTTTGCGTTCGAAGTTGCATCATACTTTTAATAAAA
>PJUE01000336.1_pt1 | contig 36808 bp, 22 predicted proteins | sample 1512171 | NCBI WGS metagenome assembly PJUE01 (sample SAMN08177674, study PRJNA422409) | Feces metagenome, whole genome shotgun sequencing project. | isolation source: Chicken feces (3) enriched on wood chips: alkali lignin treatment | host: Gallus gallus | place: USA: Madison | collected 2015-01-15
CGCTCGCCATCGCACTCGAAGACATTCAGGCCGGAGTGAAGGCGACGCTCGTGGTTGACGGGGTCGCCGTTCCGATCGATGCCGTCGGCACGACGGCCGAGGCCGAAGGACAAGCGAATAACTAGGTCGATACCACGGCGACGCGGCAAGCTCCTCGGGCTTACAGCCCAGCCGGCATGGCGGCCCATGTTGTCGCGCTCCTCTCCCGGGGCGGCCTCAGGGAGCGGCTTGCGAACAATCATGAGTTGGACGTTCCGGCCGCTCGCGGCAGGCAAACAGACATCAGCCTTCTCGGCGATGTGGGGCTGGCGGCTGATGCCTGCTCCCAGCTTTCTTGCCTGAAGATACGGTCCTGCCTGATCCGGGGCGACCAAGACTAAAGTGACCTGATTAATGCGCCAGGACCTCGATTAGCACCCGCTGAGTAGTTTCTAGCTGTCCAGTATAGTCGACATCGGCCCTTTGCTAAGGTGCGGCCGACAACGGCATGAAGGGGCTGGGTTAGTTGCCCGCCGCCGCCTGAGTTGCCGCCCAGGCCTGGCTGACGGGCATAAGAAAACCCGTCTGCCACATTGGGACTCAGACGGGCCTAATGAGCCGAGGCTCGTATCTTAAATAGGAGCCAGTATTAAAAGCGCAAGGCCCACAAGAAATTAATCAGCACCGCCTGCAATGATCGTCAGAACGGCCCAGATGATTACGGCCAGTGCGATCACACCCCCAAACGCAGCGGCGATTACGAGGCGCTTTTCAGCCGCAGTCAGCCTCCGATGATCCATTGTTCCGTGATCTCCGTGGGCGGCAGCCAGCGAGCAGTACGCTAGCACCATTGTGAAGCCGCAGGTGATAAACTTGTCTGCGCTCCAGAAGCGCCCTGTAATTGCTCGATATTAAATCTGGTGGAGCGCTCAACTCGAACTAAATAATCTTTATCCTTGCTTGTTCCGTCTTTGTAGCTCACCGTCTGGATGTCGATATCTCTGCGTAACGCCCTATTTCTTTGCGACGCATCGAGATTTCCGTTTCCTTAGACCCGACAGCTCTCAGGACCTTTTCCTCAGGGCAATCTTTCTCGGAGGTCATGGAAATGGCTACTGGCATTATCAAATGGTACAATCCTACTAAGGGTTTCGGTTTTATCGCTCCTGACGCTGGCGGCGGCGACGTCTTCGTCCACGTCTCGGCTGTCGAGCGTGCTGGCCTCAGCGGCCTGAACGAAGGCCAAGCGCTGTCGTATGAACTCGAGCGCGACCAGCGCTCGGGTAAGACTTCGGCAGGTCAGCTGCAGGTCGTTTAAGCGAACGCGCCAGTTTAATGGCGCTATTGAGGCCCGCTCTCTTAGGAGGGCGGGCTTTTCCGCGTTTAGGTTGGACCGGTCCCCTCCGCAGTTGTCGCGACACGTGATCTTCGGGCGTCGTCAAAACCGCGTGGCAATCGGAGCGGGAACCGATGAGCGAATCGCTCTGATTCTAGCCCTGCCTTATCTGACCTCGCGGCTCTGGTAGCCATGTTCAAGTCAGCGAAGGGCAGCTCTTGGCCCACTGCGGTTTCCCCGTGACGTGCCTCTCTTCGTCAGCGTTGGCATATGGAACAAGGCTCCGCAGACTGCCTTTTCCTCCCGCCAACCAGGAGGAACAAATGGCTGACAAAACCCTCGACAACCTGTTCCACGATACGCTCAAAGACATCTACTACGCAGAGCGGAAAATCTTGAAGTCGTTGCCGAAGATGGCTCGTGCCGCCCAGTCGCCAGAGCTAAAGGCCGCCTTTGAGAAACACAAGGATCAGACGGAAGGCCAGATCGAGCGCCTGCAGCAGGTATTCGAAATCATCGGCAAGGCCCCGCGCGGAAAGACTTGCGACGCCATTGAAGGCATCCTGGCCGAAGGTGACGAGATCATGGAGGAGTATAAGGACACGCCTGCACTCGATGCTGGGCTTCTAGCTGCAGCCCAGGCGGTCGAGCATTATGAGATCACCCGCTACGGCACACTAAAGCGTTGGGCGCTTGTGCTAAATTTGAAAGACGCCGCTGCGCTGCTGGACGAGACCCTGCAGGAGGAGTCTCAGACGGACGAAGATTTGACGAGTATCGCCGACGCGGCCGTCAACGCCGAGGCCCTCGACTCTGCCGCGTAGCAATGGCCGAGAGCCTCTCAGCCCGCTCTCCTCAGAGAGCGGGCCTTTTTTGGTTAGGCGTTGATGCTTTCCTCGGCGGAGGCCGGCGCAGCGTGCGCCAGCAGGCTTCCTCCGATCAGAAGGGGGGAGTCGTCTGCCGACATGGGGGGAAGGCAAACGAAACGCGCGGCCTTTTCGCCGTTTCGCAGGAACAGGTGAATCTCCACGTGCTCGCCGGCAGCAGCCATCGTTTCGGCAATGGTCCTCGCAGCATCCTCGGCTGCGCGTCCGCGCACAAATAGCTGGGGCTCAACGTCGTCCACACGGACGGCCCAGACTTCGCCAAAGGGTTCCACAACGACGGTTCGCATCGATCCATCTCCAGTGAAGATTGAAGGCGAGCGCTATTTGGAGAGCGCTGGGGACGCTTCAAGGGGGAACCAAGAAATGCGTCGCCAGTTGGCTCATCGCAGCCCTCCCCCTCCCCTAGGGCCGCCCTCTGTTGAACCGCCCAGCCCCTCGCCGGACGCCTCAAGCGTCGGCGAGGGGTTTTTCAGTTCTGCAGGACGCCACGCTCGATCAAACCGAGGACAACCGGATCCTGAATGGACGCGGCGACTTCGCGCGCGAACGCGTGATGCGCCTCGGCCTCATCCATATCAGGCGCTGACTGCCGTCGCGATGTGGTGAGAGCCGAAAGGAAATCTCGCGCTCCTGTTGGCTAGGCGCTCTATTCGAACGAGTTTCACCCCGGCCTGATCGCGAAGGATGGCACGTGAACTGACGACCATGATCGACCTCCTGAACGAGCCGATAAGCTCGAGAGGCGGTAGGGGGTTCCCGCGCATGGAACTCTTCAGCGCGGGGCTGGTTGGCACACAGCGCCGCGCTTGCTGGCCTGTGCGGCGCTCTGGGGAAAGAGCGCCCTCCGCTGTTGTCCTGGCGGCGGAGCGGCGCTCAGCCGTCAGGCAGCAAATCTCTATAGGGCTCGCCTCGCTCGCCCGCCTCGACGGGTCAGCATGCGGAGCCGAGACTCATGAACCAGCGGCAGCCAATTCTGCACGATCGGAAAGCGAGCTAAAGTCCGCTCCCCTCTATAGGGACAATGACCGGCTCGCTTTCGAGCCCGGTCGCGAGTCACAGATCTATCTGTTCTGACATTTCCAGGGCGTCGTCCACCTCGATGCCGAGGTATCTGACAGTGCTCTCCAGCTTCCTGTGGCCGAGCAGGAGCTGACAGGCCCGGAGGTTGCCAGTCTTCTTGTAAACGAGCGAAACCTTCGTCCGCCTGAGGCTGTGGGTCCCGTAACCCTGCGGTTCCAGGTCGATCATCTGAACCCAACGATCAACGAGCCGCGCGTACTGACGGGTGCCAATGTGCTGACCTGATCGGCTGCGGCTCGGAAACAGCCAGTCATCGTCGCGCTGTCCGCGGATCGACAGCCAAGCGGCGATAGCGTCGCGCGCTGGCTCCGTGATCTCGAAAGGAACAGGCCTTCCGGTCTTCTGCTGGATGACAATCGAGCGCTGGCGAAGCACGCCGCTGGGCGCCACATCACTAACCCGGAGCCGAACCAGGTCACAAGCCCGCAGCTTAGAGTCCAGGGCGCAGTTGAACATCGCAAGGTCGCGCACCCTCCTGGCGACCTTCAACTGCTGTCGAATTGCCCAGATGTGCTTCGGCTTCAGCGGCGCCTTGGGACCAATGAGACGGCCAGCATTCCACGGCCGCTTGGGTTGAACGAATAGGTCAGACTGGCGCATGGCCAACCTCCATGAAGGTCGCCTCCCTGTGTCAGTTGCCAGTCTACGCTCTCAGCATCTCCTCAGCGTCAGAAGCGGTCTTTGCCACCCCGCCCGAAAGGCGACATTCCGATCCTCGTGCGGACGCCCGCTTTCGGGCCCGGGAGCCAGGACCGAAATCGACCCGTTGCGGACGGTCACAACTTCAGATTCGCTGAGCTAGAATATTGATTTCTCGAAATCGAAGCAGCGTTCCCAAAAGCGAGACGAGTGGCAGCGCCGCTAGGCCGACAAAATATAGAGACGTGGCAATCGCTGTTCCGCCCCAGCCAAATCGGCCATCTGCTATCGGCGCGGCCAACATCAGCGCACCCGCCAAAAATAGAACGATCAACAGAGCAATCGACGGCCCCGTCACCTTAGAAAGTTCAGCCTTCTGACGCTCCGTAGCGGCTTTCCTTTCGGCTCTCGTAATATTGAGAAGGTCGATAAACCCAGATTTCAGAAGCAGAATAAGGCCGAGAACGAAAGCGCTGACCGGGATGACGAGGGCGTAGATGGCGACAGGTGGATAAGCCCCAACTGGCGCCAGCCGCCAAAAAATCGCACCGGCGATCATGACCAAGGCAATGCCGCCGATAACAGCTGCCCGCCGCCGTCTCTCTGTCTTCATGGGGTGTGGCGCCCAAGCCTTCCGTTCAATCTAGCCGGATTATGCTCCTACCAATGTCTGCCTTCCACCCTTAAGCGAACTTCGCTTCATGACGCTTAGCGACGTTATGCTATCCAAGTATCCACGCACCTTGTGCGATGCCACATGCCCCAGAAGCGGTAAAAAGTGCAGTCCTGCCCCGACCCGGCAAGCGCCGCCAGAACCACCCCAACTCCGACCTCAGCTCTAAAACCACCAAGGCTGTATCTCGGGGCTTCGACTGTGCTGCCCCCGCTCTCCGTTCCAGGAGCAAGTTGTTCGTATGCCACGGCATGTGGGAACCCCAAGCCCCGCCAGTTACAGGCACGATCTGAACCGATCACGCGATAAGGAGGAGGCGTGTTGCGCAACGCCTGCGCCATGAGCATGCAATCTGCCCCCAAGGGACCATCCATTCTCTGCCCCGGAACAGGGAGAGCTATTCCGACCATTGTCACGATTAATAGCAGCGAAGCGGTGACTGCCGAGGCCTTGCCTACAGTAGCGATGCGTCTTTCCATCCGGCTCCCCCAAAGCGACGACGAAACTAGCAGATTGATAACCGCTCCCCACCCTTAGGCGAACTTCGGTTCACGACCCGTTGCGGACGTTGGGTAAATCGCTTTAGCTGCGGGAATGATAAGCATCTACTCGATCACCACCCGCATTTTTCAGCTTTTTGGAGCCTTGGTACTTGCGGGGGCGGCCTTTCTAGCCGTCGCCTTCCTGCGCGATGGTGACAGGCTTGCTTCGCTATTCTGTGCAACCGTGACCTTGGCTTGCGCCGCCTTCATCATCCTCGCAGGCTGGATGCGTAAGCGGATGAAAGTGTGGTCCGACAAGTTCCCACCTAGCGTCCGCTAACGACGCTCAAGCGAGCTTCGCTTCACGACCCGCACCTGACCTCCGCTCATCGCTACTTCTGGAGAGCCCAGAGGAGAAGTAGCCCCTCGACGACGACAAACCCGACCGAAGCAACGAGGACAGCGGGCCAGAAAAAACGGTCCGCAGGTTGATCACAGGTTTGACCCGCAGCGATCTGTGCGTCGCTAAGAACGCAATGACTCATCACGAGCACGGATAACCCAGACGTAGCGATCAAAAGGTAGGCGGCGGTGATCAGGCAGAAGCTCCACCCCACTCTAGCGTCGCGGCTCATTTCTGCTCCCCTGTCGAGTCCCAACAATACTCGCTTAAGGTCCGCTAGCCACCCGTTGCGCACATTCGTCAAGGTCGTGATAGTCGACTGCCCTTACGAGAGAAACCGATGTCGCCCGACCTCATGATGGCTGTCATCAGCGCAGGATTAGCCCAAACGGCTCCGCTGCCTCCGCCCCCGAAACCGCCGCTCGTCCACGGCTACGTCTATTTTGAGTCCGGCTCTGCGACGCCCATCAGGCGTTATCAATTCGACCCTATCGAGTATCTAGGGGCGAGAGCTCCAACAGGCAGTTTCGTCTATGTCCAGGGCCAGACTGATACCGTGGGCTCCGAGGCGTCCAACCAGGCGCTCGCTTGGAAGCGGGCGTTCGCCGTGGCTGACCTCCTCGTTCTGGAAGGCGTAGACCCGCAGCGCATAACCGTCATGTCTTGCGGAGAATGGGTTCTGAACCGTTCGACAGCTGATGACACGCCAGAGCCGCTGAACAGGTTCGTGCTGTTTGACTGGTCTTCCGAGCCGCCTCGGGCAGGGCCCCTGTGTTCGATGAAGCCCTACCGTCGCTGAGGCCCGCTTGCCGTCCACAAGCAACTCCGGTTCCGAGCAGCCATGACTGCTTCCCACCCTTAAGCGAACTTCGCTTCACGACCCGTCGCTGTCATTCGGAAGGCCCGCTACAACGACGATGTCGGAGGGGCCAAAGTTAGAGTTGAGAAGTGATACTTCGCGCATTCGCTATCACGACGGCCGCTGCTCTGGTTGGTGGATGTTTTCCAGGCAACGAGTTTGAGGAGCCGGCCCCACGCGACATGATCGTCGCTGCGGCAGCACGCTGTGGGGTTCCCGGCTTCAAACCGACCCCGCGCGGTGATGGGTTTGCGGCATACGTGGATGTCAGCGTGCCGAACAGCGATGCGAAAGAAGCCTGCATCATTGAGGATGTGGAGGAGAGACAGGGATACCGGCTCGAGCGATAGCTTTGGCTTAGGTCTGCTCCCCACCCTTAGGCGACAAGGACCGGGCCCGCTTGAGGACCCGGTCGTACGTCACAGATCGATCTGCTCTGACATCTCCAGGGCGTCATCCACCTCGATGCCGAGGTATCGGACGGTGCTCTCCAGCTTCCGGTGACCCAACAGAAGTTGGCAAGCGCGCAGGTTGCCAGTCTTCTTGTAGACGAGAGACACCTTCGTTCGGCGGAGGCTGTGGGTGCCGTAGCCCTGCGGCTCTAGGTCGATCATACGAACCCATTGATCGACGAGCCGAGCGTACTGTCGGGTACCGATGTGCTGCCCTGGCCTGCTGCGGCTCGGGAACAACCAGTCTGCTTCGCACTGACCACGGACCGACAGCCAGGCAGTGATCGCGTCACGCGCAGGCTCTGTGATTTCGAACGGCACAGGCCTACCGGTCTTCTGCTGGATGACGATTGAGCGCAGGCGGAGGACCCCGCCAGGCGCAACGTCGCTCACCCGTAGCCGAACGAGGTCGCAGGCCCGAAGCTTCGAGTCCAAGGCGCAGTTGAACATCGCAAGGTCGGGCACCCTCTTCCCGACCTTCAACTGCTGTCGAATGGCCCAGATATGCTTCGGCTTCAGCGGTGCCTTGGGGCCGATCAGGCGGCCGGCGTTCCACGCGCGTTTGGGTTGAATGAACAGGTCAGACTGGCGCATGGCCAACCTCCACTGAGATCGCCTCCCTGTCGGATGCATTTCTACACTCTTAGCCGCTCTTCAGCGCCAGAAGCGGTCATTAGCAAACGCCCGAGAAGCAGGCATGGATCATCCCGCCTTTCCAACAGTGGGCGCGCTCGAAGGCAAGCGGCCCCCTGTACGGACCACCGAAAGACTGTAGGTTGCGTCTCTCAAGCTTGACCATTTAGTCGAATGCTGAAGCCTCAGGCGAGGATTCGTGTCGAGGTGGAGCTAGGCACGACTGGATCAAATGGCTGGCTGGCATGACACAGTTTAAAGCTTGGTGCGCTTCTACCTCCCACGCGGCGGGCACACGAACAGTCGAGGTGCTTGCTCCCAATCCTGGCGCGACCAAGACAGGCATCAAGCTCCTCGCGACCTCCCTGTCCGATCATTATGCGGCACGACAAAGGTTGGCGGACCTGCTCGAAAACCTCGGAAAACCGGCAACAGCGGACTATATCCGAGGCAAATATCCTACGACGGCCAAGATCCGCTCGGGCGATCTGGGCGAAATCCTCGGGTCCAACTGGGTCGAGGAAAACACCGCCTTCGACGTGAGCGTCAAACGCCTCCGCTGGAAAGACCATCGCGATCAAGCGATGAGGGGCGATGATCTCTTAGCCTTCGAAGTTCCTGCGGGTGGTGCCGTTCAGTTCCTTAAAGGCGAAGTCAAAAGCGCGGCCAGCCTCTCAAATGTGACCGTGAAAAAGGCGCGAAAGGCGCTTGCCAGCCACGCCCAGCGTCCGTCCCCCCACGCCATCAGCTACGTCATCGATCGGCTGAAGGAACAGGGTGAGAAAGATCTGGTCAATCAACTGGACGCTGCAACGCTTAAGGCATCGATCAAGATCGCCCAAGTTACACATCTCATGTTTGTCTTCACCGGTTCAAATCCCGCCGGCATGCTGACCAGCGATCTGAAGCTCTATTCGGGTAAGGTCAAACAGCTGTCAGTCGGGCTGCACGTACCGACCCATCAGGATTTTATCCAGAAGGTTTACGAGGGGGCGATCGCCCATGGCGTTTGACGTTCGACAGACAGAAGCGGACCTCACGGAAGCAGTCCAAGCGGGCTATCGCGGCAACCTTCTGGCAAAGGGCCAGGCCAGAAACCTGATCTGGATCGACGGCGAAACCGACGACGACGCCCCCCCTTTTTCCGCCACGCTGAGCTATGACCTTCTCGCCTATGGCTACGCTCTTCTCGGACAGGGGTTGCGGCTGATCGATATGGAAGGCGATCGCAAGATCGCCCGCGCCGCCTTCGAGTCTGCGGCAGAGGCGATCGAAGCGGTGGTGGTCCGCGGGAAACCATCGAAGTCGATCGACTTTCACCGTCTTCTCGCCGGGGCAGCTTTTCACCTAGGTCACTATTCTGCGCGCGCCTACTCCCTTCTGAAGGGCGCTGTCACCGAGGGCAATCTAACCGTCTGCGAACGCGTGCTCGGCTATCTGATTCTGAGAAATATTCCCGAGATCGAACGCACAGCGTGGCTTTGGCGCTCCGAAGGTCAAGGCGACGACGGGGCCCTCGTCGAGCGCCTCAGCACGGCTGACAAGGCTGCCGACGACGCCGATGCCTCCGACGACGACCCGGTCATCGACGTTCTCGACCTAGCCCTGACCGATAATTTCATGGGTGCCATCGGCCTTGCCTTGGAAGCATTTTCCCGGGGACAACGCGCCCTTCTCGATGTCGCCCTCGCACGTCTTCGCACGGGCCTTGAGGCGGCTTCTGAAGCCGCACTCGTCCCCCAGTTCTGGGTCTACCGGGTGACCGTGAAGCTACTCGATGATCTCTGGTCCTCCAGCTTCCATGTCTTGTTGCCCCTGAACCCGCCCGAGGATGTCGTAGCGCCGGACTGGATAGACCTTCGACGGCTTTTCATCGCCAGCCTCCTGCGCCGAACGGGCCAGATCGACCTGTGGCCCTCACAACGAAAGGCCGCCGCCCTGGCGACCGAGGTCGGCCGCAACCTCGTGGTTTCATTGCCGACTAGCGCCGGCAAGACCCGTATCGCAGAGCTATGCATCCTGGCCTGTCTGGCGACGCAAAAACGGGTCTTCTTCATCACTCCGCTAAGGGCACTGTCCGCCCAGACCGAGGCGGCGCTTCGCGACACTTTCGAGCCGTTGGGAAAGACCGTCTCTGGCCTCTATGGCAGCATCGGATCTGGCGACGTCGACGGGGATCTGCTGCGAGACCGGGACATCGTCGTTGCCACGCCGGAAAAGCTCGACTTCGCTATTCGCAACGAACCCGGAATCCTCGATGACGTCGGTCTGATCGTCCTGGACGAGGGACATATGATTGGGACCTCGGAGCGCGAGGTGCGCTACGAAGTCCAGATCCAGCGTCTGCTTCGCCGATCGGACGCGGCCCATCGCCGCATCGTCTGCTTGTCCGCGATCTTGCCGCCCGGCAAGAAACTCGACGACTTCGTTGGATGGCTCTCCCGCGACCAAGAAGGCGGCCTGATCAAGAAAGACTGGCGCCCCACTAAACTTCGCTTCGGCGAAGTAGAGTGGCGAGGCGACCACGCACGACTGACAATCACCGTGGGCGATGAAAAGCCTTGGGTGCCCAAGTTGCTCGTCGCTAGCGCCCCTCCGATCGGAACTCGTCGGAAGCTCTTCCCGTCCAGTCAACGTGAGCTGTGCCTGGCGACAGCTTGGCGGATGCTGGATGACGGGCACTCCGTTTTGATTTTCTGTCCGATCCGGCGCTCCGTGGAGCCTTTCGCCAAGGAGATTGTCGCGCTTCATGCCATGGGGGTTCTGCGCAGCGTTCTGCCAGACGGCGTCGACCTGACCAAGGCGCTCAGTATCGGAGCAGAATGGCTCGGAGACGGCCATCCCATTCTCGAATGTCTGAAGCTAGGCGTCGCGGTTCACCACGGCCGGTTGCCGACGCCGTTCCGTAGAGAGATCGAGGCCCTGCTCCAGGCCGGCGTGCTCAAGGTGACGATATCCTCACCGACCCTAGCCCAAGGCCTTAATCTTTCCGCCACCACCCTCATCTTCCACGGCCTTTCGCGTGAAGGCGAAAAGATCAATGTGTCGGAGTTTAAGAATGTCGTGGGGCGAGCCGGCCGCGCCTATGTCGATGGCCAAGGTCTGGTGCTCTATCCAATGTTCGACGACGTCGCCAAACGCCGCGAACAGTGGGAAGACCTAGTCAAGAAGAAGATTGATCGCGAAATGGAAAGCGGGGTCGTGCGGCTCGTCGTGTCGCTCCTTATCCGCCTTCGCAACCAGTTTGGACTGCAAGACCCCGACGCCCTGCTCGAATATGTAGTCAACACCCCCGACTGGGCTTTCCGGGCTTTACCCCGTGAGAAGGCGCGGATTACGCAGATAGAGCAGGCCCGCTTTGAATCTTTCCTAACCAGCCTCGACGGCGCCGTACTCGGGATTCTGGGCGAAGACGATATTCCAGACAACGAAGTCGCAGCCAGGTTGGACGAAGCCTTGGCCTCTTCCCTCTGGGCGAGAAGCTTGGCGCGTCGGAACGAGACAGGGCAGCGCTTGATTAAGTCCGCTTTAACGGCGCGAGCCAATGTCGTCTGGTCCCGGACAACCCCCGTCCAGCGGCGCGGCTTCTTCCGGGCCGGTCTCGGACTCGCTGCTGGCTTGGCGCTGCATTCCCGACTGAACGAACTCGCCGAGTTCCTGGTACGCGCCGATGGGGGGATTGCCGTCCAAGAGCCTGATGCCGCGATTGATGCGATCGTTGCCTTCGGGGAGGTCGTTTTCACCATCCCGCCCTTCAAGCCCGACAAGCTGCCCGCGACTTGGAAAGACGTTCTCAGGGCTTGGCTTCGCGGTCAGCCGCTCAAGGATATGGTGGTCAATGACACCGACGTTCTGGACCTGATCGAAAGCGCTTTTGTCTACCGGTTGACTTGGGGTCTGGAGGCCGTGCGGGCCATGGCGGCCGCGGAGGACTGGGTGAGCGAAGCCGGGTTTGGCCTCGATGACCTGGCCGGCTCAGGCTTCGCCGGTGCCGCGGTCGAAACAGGGAGTATCCACCGCAGCGCGGCTGTCTTGATGCAGGCGGGCTTTACCTCGCGGTCAGGCGCATGGCGGGCAGTGGTTACAACGGATGCGACCTTCGACAGCCTCGCAGAAATGCGAAGCTGGCTCCGCGCCAAAGAGACTCGCAGGCTGGCGGAAGACGCGACCTGGCCGACCGCTACGAGCCGGGACGCCTGGCTGCAGTTCACTTCCAGCTTCACCCGGCGACGGAAGGAGCGCTGGTCCGTTCAGGATGCCATATTGGAAACAACGTGGGTGGAGGGCGTACCGCGGGACGGTGCCGCCTTGAGGCTTCGTCCGACCGATGATGGATACGATGTTTCAGGTGCCGATTTCGTACATTTGGGCAGGCTGAGGTCGACAATCAACTTTCAGGCGTCAGGTCTCTTTCAGGCTATTTCAGACGATGGCGATATCGCCCTGACCTATATCGGCCCTGAGGATTTGCAACTTGAGATCAGCTGATTTCCGCGCGCTGGTGGGCAGTTTCGAACCGGCAGGTCATGGTTCGTCATACCGCGATGGGTCGCAAAAGCTGACGTTGTGAACCGCCGCATTGAGTCATTCTCGGTCGTTCAGTAGCATGGTTTAGGGCTCCATGAGTTGCTCCAGCGTAGGCGCGCCTCGGACAATTCGAACTTCTATCTCGATAGCCTAATCTGTACGCGATTGATGCCGGTACTAGCGCAGGCCTGAACACCGTAAACTCAGTCTGAACGGCGCTCGCGGTCAGAGCGCCGGCATCACCAGAGCGCTTTAGTGGGCACTCGCCAACGGCAGCGTAGGAAGTACGGATTCAGTTAGTCGCCGATCTCATTAGCGTAAAAATTCTCGCCGGTTAGCTAGAACGAAAGAAAAGAAAAGCAGAACTGCGTGTGCAAATTATGCACACGCCGACAACCAACATACTGATTACACACAATAATCAACACCATCCATCATGGGCGCGACAGATAGCCTATGCGGTTGTTTTATCGTCATTTATCTAGAAAGATCAAAACACTGGCGCACACGGAGCGCACGCGAAACGACGACGTACTCGAAACTCCCGTCAGGAACGTGGCCGATCCGCACGACACGGAAGGGTCGCTATATAGGCGAGACCTACCGCAAACGCGATGACGCGCGTGCGACCGAAGCCGAGGGCCGATCTCGGCGACGGCGAAGGGGGGCGCTTATCAGCCGCTTCGTGATCGCAACGGCGGGCCTATGGCTGCTTCAGCAGGCCCGCCGGCGTCACGGCCAGTCGCCGGCCGGTGAAGGCTTGAGGATCGACATCTTCGATCACGACCCGCTTGCCGCCCATATAGCTGACCTCGACCCGAACCGGCTGCATCCTGGCCAGGCCGAAATGCACGGGGCCGGCGCTTTGGGCGTTATAGCCGCCCCCCGTCGAGACCTGCCGGGTTCCGAGAATTTGGCCCTCCCGGTCAAACAGCCGCACTTCCGCGCCTGGCGGAATACGCTTTCCGCCCTCGTCCAGGACCAGAACGCTGAGGCTGCGTGAGCGCGCCGGCTCAGCCAGATCGTTATGGAAAAGGAAGTGGCCGCCCTCGTCGCCGTATCCGTCGGTCAGCGACAGGTCCAACGCGCCGTCGTTGTCGTAATCGATCCATTCGACGCCGTGATCGCCGGCGTTCAACAGGCTCTCGCGGGTCAGGACCTGTTCAAACCGGCCGTCGCCGAGATTGCGGTAGAGCAGGTTGACGGGAATCTGCTTGCCCGGCTCGCCTTCATAATGGGTGACGAAGAGGTCCAGCCAGCCGTCATTGTCGTAGTCGCCCCAGGCCGCCGCCACGGCGTGACCGCCATGGTCCAGCCCAGCCTGGGCCGCGACTTCGGAAAACGTCCCGTCGCCGTTATTGCGGTACAGCAGGTCCGCGCCATAGACGGCGACGAAGAGGTCGAGGTTCCCGTCGTTGTCATAGTCGCCGACCGCGCAACCGACGCCGCCCGTGCTGCGATCCCGCCCGGCCTGATCCATGCCCAGGGCAGGCGCCACATCGACGAAGCCGCCGCCGTCATTGCGCCACAAGGCGTCGGTGGAGCCGGACTGGTTGGCCAGGAACAGGTCCAGGTCGCCGTCGCGGTCATAGTCCAGCCAACAGGCGCCGACGGTGGCGCGAACGTCGTTGACGCCGCCCTCCCCCATCACCGGAACGAAACGGCCGTCTTGATTGCGGAAGAGCTGGTTCGGCCCTGCACGGTCCGCAGCATAGAAGTCCAGCGCGCCGTCGTTGTCGTAGTCGATCCAGTTGGCCTGGCGGCTCATCCGCCCCGGCACGACAAGGCCCAGCGTCTCGGCCTGCTCCACAAAACGCAGACCGCCGTCGTTGCGCCAGACGAAGGAGCGATTGGCCGCGCGATCGCCCATGACGTTCGATCCGCCCATCAGGTCGACGAACCCGTCGCCGTCGAAGTCGCCCCAGCTCAGCCCCCGAATCTCGATGCCCGAGGTCGGCAGGCCCATCTCCGGGCCGATGTTGACGAAAGCGCCGCCGTCGTTGCGATAGAGGCGAACTTCGCCGCTCTTCCAGGAAACGGCCAGGTCCAGGTCGCCGTCGTTGTCGAAGTCGGCCCAGGCGTTCGACAGAGCGCCCGGAACCGAAAAGCCCTCGACCTGAACCGAGGTGAAGGCCGGCTCGCCCGCCGCCGCTCCAGAGGCGGCGACCATCAGCGCCAGCGACGCCGCGCCCGCCGAATACCCAATCCGTCGTGTCATGGTCAGGCCTTTCATGGCTTGAAGTTGAAGGGCGTGCGTTCCTGGACGGCGGCCTCGACCTGCTCTCGCCGCAGCAACAGTTCGCGGAAGTCGGCGCGCGACACGCGTTCGATCTGATCGCTGTAGTGCGTCGTGCCCGGCTGGCGAGAATTGCCGTAGCTCATCAGACCATAGGCCCGCACCGGCGTGGAGAACTCGATCATCGCCACCCACGTCTCGCCGTGGACGGGCGTGCGAACCCCGTTTTCGTCAGGATCGGACCAGGTGAAGACCCGGAAGGAACCCAGGTTGCCGTAGCCGGCGGCGCCCGGAACATTCACGTCGTTCAGGATCATGCGCGATGCGTCGCCGAACGGCCGGTCGATCGCGCCGTATTTGCGCTTGGTGTTGGCGATGGCGGTCCGCAGTTGATCGACGGCGGCCTTGGGGTCGCGGACGCCATAGGGGGTGCTGACCGGCTTATCCAGCGACCAGGGCGTGGCGAAGCCGGCCTGGCCGGCGAAATTCTGACCGGCGAACAGACGCGCCCATTCCTCGAACAGCAGGGCGGCGCGGCTGTCGCTGGTGAACTCGCGATCCCACGCCGCCAGCAGGCGCGCCGCCGCCTGGACCTCGGGATCGGGGTCGATCAGGGCCGCCGGGATCAGATCCGGCAAGGTGCGGTCGGCCATGACGGCGCGGTGGCTCAGCTGCAGCGCCATGAAGCGCTCCAGCGTCAGGTCGTCGTTCTCGGACATCAGACGCACGCTTTGCTGAGCGCGCAGGGAGTGCGGCGTCTGGGGCGCCAGATAGGATGGGAAGTCCCTGGGCGTGTAGGTGACGGGCCAGGTCGGCGTCCACGGCGGATCATTGGAGTTCTGCACGAAGCCGCCCGGCGGATTGGTGACGCGCGGCAGATCGTCCAGCGGGTGTGTCTCGGTCCACAGGTAACGCGAGGAATCGCCCGGCACGAGCCCCTGCCAGAAGGCGATGTCGCCCTCGGCCCGTTTGGGCGCCACGCCGTTGAAGCTGTAGTTGATGGTCCCTTCGCGGTCGGCGTAGACGATGTTGAAGGTCGGCACCTGCATCCGCGCCATGGCGGCTTCGTAGTCGTCGAAGCTGTCCGCCGTGATCATGTCGAAATACTGCTCGAGCATGCCCGGCCGATCCAGACCGGCGACCCGAACGGCGACGGCCGTGCCGTCCGCGCGCTCGAAAACCGGGCCATGGACGCTGGAACGGATCTCCAACGGCTTGTCGACCGTCGACCCGTCCGCCTGACGCAGGCGATACGAGGCCTGACGCCGCTCGAACGGCCGCACCTGACCGTCATACAGATAGCCGCCGTCCTGAAGCGTCAGCCGATAGTTGGTGGCCCCCACCATGCCGTTGACGGTGTTGGTGATGCCCATCCGCTGATTGAAGGCGAAGCGGATGACCGGCAGGCCGATCTGGGTCGCGCCATAGATTTCGAAGTCCGGCGTGACGAGATGCGCCTCGTAGTAGGTGAAGTAGTCCGTCGTCCAGGACAGGTGCGGGTTCTGCAGCAGCAGGGCGTTCCCGTTCGCCGTCTTTCCCGGCGCCACCGCCCAGGAGTTGGAGCCCTGATCGGCCAGGTCCGGCGGGTCGCCCTCGCCCAGGGTGCGGCCGGGCGACGCGACATAGAGGAAGTTCATCAGGCGGTGGGCGTGGGCCACCACATCGGCGCCGGAGACCGGCAGCACCTGCCGCACCTCGGGCGAGATGTCGTCGGGGTTCTGCTGCGCATAGGCGTTGATGCCCGCCGCGAAGGCGTCGAGGTTGGCGCGGAAATCAGGCGACTGCTGCGCATACCACTGCTGAGCGCGCTCCGGCACGCCGTTGGTCAGCAGCCAGACGGTCGTCTGTTCGTAATCCGGGCCCCAGTATTCGGCCCCCTTGCCCCGCGCTTCTCCATACAGGCGCAGGATATTGTCGCCGTGGCTGCGCGCCTGGGCCCAGCCGTAGCCGTAGAAGGCTGAGGGCGCGTCGACCCCGTAGATGTGCGGGACGCCGTAGCCGTCCCACAGGATCTCATTGCTTCTCGGTTTATAGGCCGCAATGGGCGCCTGCGGCGTCGAGGTCGGCTCGGCCAGCGCAAAGGCGACGCCGGGCGCAAGGCCGATCACAGTCGCCATAACCAGGGCGGACGTCGCCCGGTGCAGAACTCTCAGCATGGATTTCCCCTCTCACCCAGATCCGGAGACGCCGTTGCAGCGACGCCCCCGGAACGTTCCCCTAGATCACCACTTGTAGGCGGCGCGTACGAACCAGGATCCGCCGGTGAAGCCGAACGGCGCAAGCCCGCTGTACATCCCATTGCCCAGGTCGGCCGACGGCTCCTGAATCTTGGTCGGGTAGACGTTGAAAATGTTGTTGGCGCCCAGCGTCAGACGAACGGCGTCCGTCACATCGTAGTTGACCTGAAGATCGGTGATCCAGGCGGCTTCGATCTCGCGGTCCAATGCCGGATTGGACGAGTGTCGCGTGGTGTATTCGCCGAACCGCGTCAGACGCAGGTTGGCGCTGAGCCGATCCAGCGTCCAGCCGCCGTTGAGCGAGATCTTGGATTTCGGCAAGGATTCCGTCAGCGCCGCCTGCTTGCTGCGGTCGAAGATGACGATATCGCCCAGCGCCGCCAGCTCCGGCGGATTGTCGATGATGCCGGTGATCTCGGTTTCATTCTGATTGTAGCCGAAGCTGAAATCGAAATCGCCGAAACCGACCGTGCCGTACTTGTAGGTCGCGACGATGTCGAAGCCGCGCGTCCGCGTGTCGATGGCGTTGGTGTAGTACTGACCGCTGACATCCGGCGACAGGCCGTTGGCCACCATGATGGCCTGAAGCTGTTCGCCGATGGTCGTCACCCCGTCCGCCGACAGACGCGTATCGATCGGCGAGAAGGTCGTGGTGACGGCGATGCGATCGGCGACGTCGATCTGATAGGCGTCAAACGTCAGGACGAAGTTCGAGAAGGGCGTCAGGGTGAAGCCCACGCTCAGGTTCTCCGACATTTCCGGCGTCAGCGGCTTCGCGCCCAGGGCGATCGCCTCCGGCGAATTGACCTGGAAGTTCTTCAACCGCAGGGACTCGGCGACCCCGGTGCCCCGGATGTCGCGCAACTGGCTGGTGGTGGCGGAATAGGCCTGCTGCGCCAGGCTGGGAGCGCGGAAGCCCGTGTTGAACGAAGCCCGCAGCGCGGCCCAGTCGTTCAGCTCATACCGGCTGCTGATCTTGTAGATGGTGGTGTCGCCGGCCGAGTCGTCGAAATTCTCGTAGCGCACGGCCCCGCCGAGATAGAACCGCTCGGTCGGGTTCCAGCCCAGTTCGCCATAGACGCTGTAGTTGTTGCGGCTGACGTCGGCCTCGTCTTCAGGCCGGAACCCCGGCGTGGACTGCGTGCCGGGAGGCAGGGGCTGGCCCGCGAACGGCTGGCCCGGCGGACGGACGTAATCGCCCTGGATCCAGCTCGCCTCGTCCCCCTGCTCGATCGTGTAGTTCTCCCAGCGGTGTTGCAGGCCGAAGGACACCTGCAATTCGCCGGCGTTCTCGAGCGTGAAGCCGCGCGTCACATCCAGCGCATTGACCCACTCGGCCGACGCCAATTGTCCGATGTAGAAATGACGCGGACTGCTCGGCCCGAGGCTGGCGTTCAGGCTGTAGTTCTCCCAGTCCGAAACGTTCGAGCCGTAGCCCGTCGACAGGTCCCAATCCCAGCCGGCCAGAGCCCCACGGGCGCCGACGACCGCCTCATAGTCCTTGTCCTTGATGACGGTCAGGGTGCGCAGGCCGTCCGGCGCGATCTCGGGCAGGACGGTGATGTTGGTGGGCGGCCGCCACGTCCAGCTCAGGTCGGACTTGCGCTGACCGTAGGTGCCGAAGGCGTAGAGTTCGAGATCGTTGCTGACCGTATAGGCCGCATTCGCCCCGAAGACGTTGGAGACCTGAGGCATGGTGCCGTAGTTGGTCGTCACCATCCGGTCGATGATCGCTTCGCGCGGGTCGAGCGAACCGTCGGGCAACAGCGGATACAGGCGCACGGAATCGGCGATGCGCTCCGCCCGGTTCGACGCGCCGCGATCCATGAAGCTGTACGACAGGTTCAGGAAGCCGTCCTCGCCCAGCGCCAGACCGAGGTTGGCGTCCAGGTTCACATAGCGGCCGTCATTGCGGTCGAAGTTTCGACCATGGGCGACCGAGACGCTGCCGCCCTGGGCGCTGGAGTTCAGCATGACGTTGATGACGCCCGCCACCGCGTCCGAACCGTACTGGGCGGCGGCCCCGTCGCGGAGCACCTCGACCCGGGCGATGGCGCTGGACGGGATCATGTTCAGGTCGACCCCGACCGAGCCGTTGTAGAGCGTCGAAACCGAGTTGATCAACGCCGTCCGGTGACGGCGCTTCCCATTGACCAGCACCAGCGTCTGGTCGGGGTTCAGGCCTCGCAGCGCCCCGGTGGCGATGACGGTGGAGCTGCCGCCGCCTGATCGCGCCGGCAGGTTGAAGGACGGCACCAGATAACGCACCGACTCGAACACGCCGGTCTGAGCCCCCTGCTGCAACTGTTCGGCGTTGAACACGTCGATGGGCGTCGGGCTCTCGATCGCCGTGCGCGGCGCTCCGCGCACGCCGGTGACGATGATGTCGTCCACCCGCGCGGCCTCGGCGGCTTCAGGCTGCGCTCGTTCCTGAGCGAACGCCGTCCCCGCCGTCAGGCTGAGCAGACTGGCTGACGCCAGGCTCGCCGCTTTCAAGCCAACTTCACTGAAATCCCTAATCATCGCTCAGTCCCTCCCACTCCAGACTTGCGTTACAGCCCCTCGCTGCGCAGCCGGGTTTTTGTGATTACGCTCGCTAATACTGATTTCAATCGTGAGTAATCATGCTCTTATGTTTAGTATCTCTCATGAAAACAAAAACGGTGAGCGATATGCCGATCATGACCGTCACGTACCAAAAGTAGGCGCTCTCGTTATTCTGTGACTTGAACCACAGAGCGGCGTACTCGGCCGTGCCGCCGAACAGAGCGTTGGCGATGGCGTAAGGCAGGGCCACGCCCAGGGCCCGCACATGCGCCGGGAACAGTTCGGCCTTCACCACGGCGTTGATGGCGGTGTAGCCGGACACGATCACGAGGGCCGCAAGAGCCAGGGCGAAGGCCGCCGGCGCGCTGTTCACCGTGGCCAGGGCCGACATGATCGGCACGGTGAACAGCACGCCCAGCACGCCGAAGGCGATCATCACCGGCCGCCGCCCGATCCGGTCCGACAAGGCTCCGACGACCGGCTGCAGCAGCATGAAGACCAGGAGGGCCGCAGCGCTGATCTGGGTGGCCGCGTCCTTGGAAAAGCCCGACGTGTTGACCAGGAATTTCTGCAGATAGGTGGTGTAGGTATAGAAGGCGAGCGTGCCGCCGGCCGTCAGCCCCATCACCAGAAGCGCTTCCTTCGGGTGCTTGAGGATCAGCAGCATGGCGCTGGATTTCGGCGCGGCGCGGGTGTCTTCCGCCTTGAAGGCGTTGGTCTCGTCCAGACCCCGGCGCAGCCAGAACACCACCACGGCCAGGCCCGCCCCGACGAAGAAGGGAATGCGCCAGCCCCAGGCGCTCAGCGCCTCATCCGTCATCGTCGCCTGCAGGACGATGAGCAACAGCAGAGCCAGAAGCTGGCCCGAAATCAGGGTCACATACTGGAAACTGGACCAGAAGCCGCGGTTCTTGGCCGTCGCCATCTCGGACAGGTAGGTGGCCGAAGAACCGTATTCTCCGCCGACGCTGACGCCCTGCAACAGCCGGGCGACCAGCAGCAGGGCTGGCGCGGCGATGCCGATCTGGGCGTACCCCGGCGTGCAGCCGATCAGCAGAGAGCCGGCGCACATCAGGGTGACCGACAAGGTCAGGCCGGCCTTGCGGCCTCGCCTGTCGGCGTAGACGCCCATGATCCAGGCGCCGATGGGCCGCATCAGGAAACCGACCGCAAAAACGGCCGCGGCGCCCAGAAGTTGGGCCGTTCCATCCTCACTCGGGAAAAAGATCGGCGCAAAATAAAGCGCGAACGCAGCATAGGCATACCAGTCAAACCACTCGACTAGATTGCCTGTTGATCCGCCTATGATGTTCTTGAGGCGGCGCGCGTTAGTCATTGAAGACATATCACCGACTCCGGGAGAATCTATTCTTGCAATCGAAGTGATCCCGGCTCATCAAATCTGACATATCCGCGCCCCCAATCCCTTAAACCGCTCTGCGACGGCTCGATGAAGAATGATAGTCATGGAGATGATCGGGGCGGCAACGCAGTCGCGCGAAAACTTCACAACACGATGTTTTTCTTCACTTTAACGCCCGTCTCGTCCCGATCCCGCGCCGCTCCGGCGTGTCGAAAACCGCCCATGTGAGACCGCCTTTTGTCCCGCAAACCACACAGTTCCGTGCGAAACGCCCTGCAGCCGCGACACCGCATGCTGACGCTGGTGGCGGTCAGCCTCATCCTGGGCTGCGGACTGGCGGTCTGGAGCGGCGCCTACTGGGCTGCGCGCCAGGCCCGGCTGGCGACGGACGCCGCCGCCGCCGAGCAGGCGGACAAGCGCGCGCGTCAACTGGCCGGCGCCCTCCAGAAGTTCCGCCTCCTTCCCCTGGTGCTGAGCGAATACCCCGACGTCCACGCCGTGCTCAGCGACGCCCGTCCCGATTCCGTGGCGCGCCTGAACGGCAAGCTGGAGCTGCTGGCGGAGCGGACCGACGCGGCCGCCATCTATGTCATCGCGCCGAACGGCCTGACGCTGGCGGCGAACAACTGGAACGAGCCCGGCAGCTTCGTCGGACAGAATTTCAGCTATCGCCCCTACTTCCTCAACGCCATGGCCCATGGGGAGGCCGAACTCTTTGCGGTCGGCTCAGTCACCGGGCGCCCAGGCTTCTTCATCGCCCGCAGGATCGACGACGGCGCTCGAACCCTGGGCGTCATCGTCGTCAAAATCGATTTCGCCGATCTGGAAGCGCAATGGAGCGGAACGGCCGAGCACACCCTGGTCGTCGATCCTCGCGGCGTCGTCATCATCACCGACCACGACCCCTGGCGATTTCGCGCCACACGCCCGCTGACGCCTGAAGATCATCAGGGCATCCGCAGCGCCCTTCAGTTCGCCTCCCTGCCGCTGTCGCCGCTCCGGTTCATGCAGAATAGAGACGGGGACCTGAGCATGGCCGATGCGGAAGGCCGCTTTCGTTCGTCGAGAACGGCTGCCGCCATCGAAGGCGCATCCCTGCTGCATGTGGCTTCGCTGGAGCCGGCCTACAGGAGCGCCAACCTCCAGGCCCGCCTCGTCGTCTTCGCCGTCCTGGCCGCCGCCGTCATGGCCTTCGCCGCCTATTGGCGCATCCACATGGGCCGCCTGGCCCAGGTTCGCGCCCGTCAGGCCCTGGAGGAGGAAGTGGATGCGCGCACCAGCGAGTTGCGCGACGCCAATCGCCGCCTGCGCGAGGAATCACAAGGACGCCTGGCGGCCGACCGTCGGTGGCGCGCCGCCAGCGAAGAACTGGCCCAGGCCAACCGCCTCGGCCTGATCGGCCAGGTCACGGCCGGCGTCGCCCATGAGATCAACCAGCCGATCGCCGCGATCCGCGCCTTCGCCGAAAACGGCGCGCGCTATCTGCAGCGCGGCAGCATCGCCAAGGTTCAGGACGACCTGGCGTCCATTGTCGACCTGACCGACCGCGTCGCGCGGATCACGACGGAGTTGCGCTCCTTTTCACGCAAGCGGACCCCGCTGGTGGACGAAGTCAGCCTGAACGAGGCGCTGGACGGCGCCCTGCTGCTGATCGGCGACCGTTTACGCACGGCCGGCGTTCGCCTGGACTGGACCCCGCCTGTGGAGACTCTGCGAGTCTGCGCCGACAAGATGCGGCTGGAGCAGATATTCATCAACCTGATCCAGAATGCGACCGACGCCTTGCAGGGTCGGCCCGACCCGACCATCGCCGTCGTCATGGAGATCGGCGAAGAGGATGTTTCCATTGTCATCGCCGACAACGGTCCAGGCGTCTCTCCCGAGCTGGCGGGGTCCCTCTTCACGCCTTTCGTCACCAGCAAGCCGACTGGATTGGGCCTCGGCCTCGGCATCGCCCGAGACATCGCCCGTGAGTTCGGCGGCTCCCTCTCCCTGGCGGCTTCGCCCTTGGGCGGCGCTGCGTTTCGTGTTCGATTGAGACGCGCATGACGACTCCGGAAACTCCCCCCTCGGTTCTGTTCATCGAGGATGACGCCGAGTTGCGGCGCGCGATCGTCGACGCGCTGGATCTTGAATCCATCGTCGTTCAGGCCCTGCCTGACGCCGCCCAGGCCCTGGCCGCCCTGACGCCTCAGTTCCGCGGCGTGGTGGTGTCCGACATCCGCATGCCGGGCATGGACGGACTGGAGCTGTTCTCACGCATTCGCGAACTGGATTCGCAGATTCCCGTCATTCTGATCAGCGGGCACGCCGATGTTCCGATGGCGGTTCAGGCGCTGCAGGACGGCGCCTTCGATTTCCTGACCAAACCCTTCGCCATGGATCGGCTGATCAACGCCGTGAATCAGGCGCAGGACTATCGGACCCGCGCCCTGGCGCATCGCGCGCTCCGCGCGGCGACGGAAGCCGCCGCCCACGCCAACGCCCTGCTGATCGGCGAAAGCGCCGCCATGGTCGCCCTGCGCGAGGCCATCGCCCGCATCGCCGCATCGGATCTGGACGTTCTGGTCGAAGGGGAAACCGGCACCGGCAAGGAGCTGGCGGCCCTGACCCTGCACCGTCTCAGCAAGCGACGCGGCAAGAGCTTCGTACCGGTCAACTGCGGCGCCATCCCCGATCACTTCGCCGAGGTCGAGCTGTTCGGCCAGACGCTGGACGGCTCCGGCTATCGTCGCACCGCCCAGGTCGGCCGGATCGAGGCGGCGGACAAGGGCACGCTGTTCCTTGACGAGATCGACAGCATGAGCCCCGGCGTCCAGGTCAAGCTGTTGCGCGTCCTCGAGGAACGCACCCTGACGCCGGGCGGCGAGCCCTATCCTGTCGATATCCGGGTCATCGCCGCTTCGAAACGGGATCTGGAAGGCGCGGCTCGAGAGGGCGCTTTCCGATCCGATCTGTTCTATCGCCTGAACGTCGTGCGTTTGCGGATGCCCCCGCTGCGCGAACGACGAGAGGATATCCTGCCGCTGTTCGCGCATTTCCTGGCGGACCGAAAGCAGGGGACGGAGATGGACGCCTACGCCGTATCCGACCCCATTCGCCGACACCTTATGGAGCATAGCTGGCCCGGCAATGTGCGGGAGTTGCGCAATTTCGCCCTCAGCACCCTGGTCAACGCCCCCGACGTCGAACCCGCCGCGACGCCGTCGCCTCAAAGTCTCACAGATCGGGTGGATGCCTTCGAGGCGGCTCTGATCCGCGAAGCCTTGCAGGCCGCCAGGGGCAACGTCTCCGAGGTCATCGCCCGCCTGGCGACGCCCAGGAAGACGCTTTACGGCAAGTTCAAGCGCCTCAACATCGATCCGGCGGACTATCGCTAGCCCGACTTTCGCGACCGCTTCGTGTGGATACGCTTCGGCGAGACGCGTTGCGCGTCCTGAGCGACGCTCGCAAAACCCACTGCATCGCACACCACAGAAAGGCCCATTGCTGCCGGAAAGCAGCAAACCAGAGAAAAAATCTTCCGGTCGATTACATTTTTGGCCAGATTGAGAAAAATATTTTGTCAGTCGCCTCGCCACACCGTTTAATGAGCGGATGCAAAAAGGCGGACGATCCAACCCAGGCGGTTTCCTGATTGAACAGCGGCGGCTTGAGAAACAGCCGGCCGAGCAGCGCGTACGCGCCTTCACGGAGATCACGCTCAAACCGACCGCCGAGCGCGGTACGGCCCAGGCGTCGCGCTGCACCGACTGCGGCGTGCCCTTCTGCCAGAACGCCTGTCCGCTTCAGAACAACATCCCCGACTGGCTGGCGTTGTCGGCGGACGGCGACCTGCGCGAGGCCTGGCGCGTCGCCTCGGCCACCTCGACCATGCCCGAAATCTGCGGCCGCATCTGCCCGCAGGACCGCCTGTGCGAGGGCGCCTGCACCCTGCAGCAGTCCGGCTGGGACGGCGTCACCATCGGCTCGGTCGAGGCCTGGATCGCGGATGCCGCCTTCGACAACGGCTGGGTCGAGCCCATCCGTCCCCTGGCCGAACGCGGCCAGAGCGTGGCTGTCGTCGGCTCCGGCCCCGCCGGTCTGGCCGCCGCCGATCGCCTGCGCAGCGAAGGCTACGCCGTCGTCGTCTATGACCGCCACGACCGCGCCGGCGGCCTGCTGACCTACGGCATCCCCGGCTTCAAGCTGGAGAAGCGCATCGTCCAGCGCCGCGTCGACCGCCTGATCGAAAGCGGGGTCGAGTTCATGCTGAACACCAATGTCGGCGTCGATGTGACGATGGACGAGCTGCGCGCGCGTCATGACGCCGTCCTGCTGGCCATGGGCGTCTATCAGGCCCGCACCCTGAGCGTTCCAGGTCGCGGTCCGAACGACACCGTCGCCGCGCTCGACTTCCTGATCGCCCAGAACCGCGTCGACTGCGGCGACGCCGCCGATGCTTCTGCGCCCCACGCGGCCGGTCGCGACGTCGTCGTCGTCGGCGGCGGCGACACGGCCATGGACTGCGTCCGCACGGCCGTCCGTCAGGGGGCCGCCAGCGTCGTCTGCCTCTATCGCCGCGACCGCGACAACATGCCCGGCTCGGCCCGCGAGGTGCAGAACGCCGAGGAGGAAGGCGTCCGCTTCGAATGGCTTGGCGCGCCCAAGGCCCTGATGTCCAAGGGCGAGGCCGTCGTCGCCGTCCGCGCCCAGCGCATGGCCCTGACCGAAGCCGCCCCCGGCCAGCGTCGCGACATCGCCCCCGTTCCCGGCTCGGACTTCGACCTGCCCGCCGATCTGGTGATTGAGGCCCTCGGCTTCGAGCCGGAGGCCTTCGCCGAACAGCTCGACGCGGGCCTCGGCCTGACCAAATGGAACACCCTGCAGGTGGCGCGCGGCGGGTTCGCCACCACCCTGCCCGGCGTGTTCGCCGCCGGGGACGCCGTGCGCGGCGCCTCCCTCGTCGTCTGGGCCGTGCGCGACGGCCAGGACGCTGCTGCCGAAATCGACCGTTACCTGCGCGCGCGCACCCAGGAAGCCGCCGCATGACCGACGCATCGCAACAGAACTGGCTGGCCCAGTACGAAGAAAGCCGCGCCCGACTGATCGAAGGCGGCGCCTATGATCCGTCCTCGGAACGCGACGCCTGCGGCGTGGGTCTGGTCTGCGCCATCGACGGCAAGCCGCGCCGCGAGATCGTCGAGATGGCGATCAAGTCGCTGAAGGCCGTGGCCCACCGAGGCGCGGTCGACGCCGACGGCCTGTCCGGCGACGGCGCCGGGGTCATGATCGAACTGCCCCAGGCCTTCTTCGCGGCCCAGGTGCGCGCGGTCGGCCAGACCCTGCGCCCCGGCCCCATCGCCGTCGGCCAGGTCTTCCTGCCGCGCACCGACCTGGGCGCCCAGGACCACGCCCGCGCCATCGTCGAGGCCGAGGCCATCCGCTCGGGCTTCTACATCTACGGCTGGCGCCAAACGCCGATGGACCTGTCCGTCGTGGGCGTCCGCGCCGACGCCACCCGGCCCGAGATCGAGCAGATCATGCTGGCCGCGCCCGAGGGCCTGGACGGCGAGGCGCTGGAGCGCGAGCTCTTCCTGTGCCGCCGCCGCATCGAAAAGGCGGTGCAGGCGAGCGGCCTGAACGGCTTCTACCTGTGCTCCCTGTCGGCCCGCTCCATCGTCTACAAGGGCATGGTCCGCGCCGAGCTGCTGGGCCAGCTGTATCACGACCTGAACGACCCCACGGTCGAGGCCGGCTACGCCGTCTTCCACCAGCGCTACTCGACCAACACCTTCCCCGAATGGAAGCTGGCCCAGCCCTTCCGCATGCTGGCCCACAACGGCGAGATCAACACCCTCCAGGGCAATCTGAACTGGATGCGCAGCCACGAGATCCGCATGGCGGCCTCGGCCTTCGGCGACCGCGACCAGGAGGTCAAGCCGGTGGTCCAGCCGGGCGGCTCGGACTCGGCGGCTCTGGACAATGTCTTCGAGGTTCTGGTCCGCGCCGGGCGGCCCGCCCCCCTGGCCAAGGCTCTGCTGGTCCCCGAAGCCTGGTCGTCGGACGACGTGGTGATGAAGCCTGAACACCGCGCCCTCTACGCCTATTGCAACGCCGTGATGGAGCCCTGGGACGGCCCCGCCGCCCTGTGCGCCGTCGACGGACGCTGGGTCGTGGCGGGCAAGGACCGCAACGGCCTGCGTCCCCTGCGCGCGGTCGAGACCGTGGACGGCCTGCTGCTGGCGGGCTCCGAGGCCGGTCTGGTTCCCCTGCCCGAGGGCCGGGTCAAGCGTCGTCTGCACATCGGCCCCGGCAAGCTGATCGCCGTCGATCTGAAGCATGGCCGCATCTATGACGAGCATGAGGCCGTCGACGCCCTGGCCGCCGCCCAGCCCTATTCGGACTGGCTGGACAACATGGTCGATCTGGAGCCCATCATCGGCCCCGGACCCGAGCCTCGCGCCGCCACCGGCGAGGCCCTGATCCGTCGCCAGATCGCCGCCGGTTTCAGCCGCGAGGATCTGGACCTGCTGCTGGACGCCCTGGTTCGCGACGGCAAGGAGGCGGTCGGCTCGATGGGCGACGACGCCCCGCCCGCCGTCCTGTCCAGCCTGCCGCGCCCCCTGGCCCACTACTTCCGTCAGAACTTCAGCCAGGTCACCAACCCGCCCATCGACCCCCTGCGCGAAGCCGGGGCCATGAGCCTGAAGACCCGCTTCAAGAACCTGGGCAACATCCTCGCCCAGGACGAGGCCCAGACCGAGGTCTTCGTGCTGGACAGCCCCGTCCTGACCACCGGCATGTACCAGCGCCTGCTGGGCGTCGTGGCCGATGGCTCGACGACGGTGATCGACTGCACCTATCCGATTCCGGCAGAGGGCGACCGCCCCGGCGCCGGCCTGCGTCAGGCGCTGGACCGCATCCGCGACGAAGCCGAGGCCGCCGCGCGCGACGGCGCCACCCTGATCGTCCTGACCGACGAGCACGCCTCGGCAGAGCGTCTGGCTGCGCCGATGATCCTGGCCACAGCCGGAACCCACGGCCGCCTGATCGCGGCGGGTCTGCGGACCTATTGCTCGCTGGTCGTGCGCTCCGCCGAGACCCTGGACCCCCATGCCTTCGCGGTTCTGGTCGGGGTCGGCGCCACCGCCGTCAACCCGTGGCTGGCGCAGGAGTTGTTCCAGGACCGTCTGGATCGCGGCGTCTATCCGGGCCTGACGCTCCACGACGCCTGCCTGAACTACAAGCACGGCATCGAGGCGGGCCTGCTCAAGGTGCTGGCGCGCAAGGGCATCAGCATCATCTCCGCCTATCGCGGCGGCTGCGAGTTCGAGGTCCTGGGCCTGTCGCGGGCTCTGGCCGCCGAGTTCTTCCCCGGCGCCCCGTCGCGCATCTCCGGGATCGGTCTGGCCGGTCTGGAGCAGGCCGCGCTCAAGCGTCACTCGGTCGCCTTCGGCGCGGCCGTGCCTTCCCCCTCGATGGGCGGCTTCTTCCGCATCCGTGCGGGCGGCGAGGCCCACGCCCATGACGCCAAGACCATCCACCTCTTGCAGGACGCGGTGAACCGCGGCGACTACAAGCGCTTCAAGCAATACTCCGCCGCCGTTCGCGAGCAGCCGGATCTGGCCCTGCGCGACCTGCTGGACTTCAAGGACGGTCTGGCCCCGGTCCAGTTGCACGAGGTCGAAAGCGTCTCGGACATCCGCCGCCGCTTCCTGTCCCAGGCCATGTCGCTCGGCGCCCTGTCGCCCGAGGCGCATGAGACCCTGAATATCGCCATGAACCGGATGGGCGCGCGCGCCGTCTCCGGCGAGGGCGGCGAGGACCCGGCGCGTTACGTGCCGCGCCCCAACGGCGACAACGCCAACTCGGCGGTCAAGCAGGTGGCATCGGGCCGCTTCGGCGTCACCGCCGAATACCTGAACCAGTGCCGCGAGATCGAGATCAAGGTGGCCCAAGGCGCCAAGCCCGGCGAGGGCGGCCAGCTGCCCGGTTTCAAGGTCACCGAGTTCATCGGCCGGATGCGCCACGCCGTGCCCGGCACCACCCTGATCAGCCCGCCGCCGCACCACGATATCTATTCGATCGAGGATCTGGCCCAGCTGATTTACGACCTGAAGGCGATCAACCCCGACGCCAAGGTCACGGTGAAACTGGTCTCGGCCACCGGCATCGGCGCCATCGCGTCCGGGGTGGCCAAGGCCAAGGCCGACGCCATCCTGATCGCCGGCCACAACGGCGGCACGGGCGCCTCGCCCCAGACCTCGGTCAAGCACGCCGGCATGCCGTGGGAGATCGGTCTGGCCGAAGCGCATCAGGTCCTCAGCCTGAACCACCTGCGCTCCTCCGTCAGCCTGCGCGCCGACGGCGGCATCCGCACCGGCCGCGACGTGGTCCTGGCCGCGCTTCTGGGGGCCGAGGAATACGGCATCGGCACCTCGGGCCTGATCGCCATGGGCTGTCTGATGGTGCGCCAGTGCCACTCCAACACCTGCCCGGTCGGCGTCTGCTCGCAGGACGAGCGCCTGCGCGCCAAGTTCACAGGCACGCCCGAGAAGGTGGTCAACCTCTTCACCTTCATCGCCGAAGAGGTGCGCGAAATTCTGGCCTCCATCGGCGCCCGTACGATTGATGAGATCGTCGGCCGCACCGACCTGCTGCGTCAGACACGGCGCGGCGGTTCGCACCTGGACGACCTGGACCTCAATCCGCTGCTGATGAAGGTCGACGTCGACCGGCCCGGCCGCTGGGCCGACAAGGCGCGCCAGCTCGTCCCCGAGAGCCTGGACGCCCAGGTGTTGAAGGACGCGGGCGCCTTCCTGGAGCGCGGCCAGACGCTGGAGCTGTCCTATCCGCTGAACAACACCCAGCGCACGGCCGGTGCCGGAGTCTCCTCGGCCATCGTCCGCAGGTTCGGCCCTGAGGGTCCGCAGGGCCGTCTGAAGCTGAAGCTGGAAGGCATCGCCGGTCAGAGCTTCGGCGCCTTTGGCGCGCGCGGCCTGATCCTCGACGTCACCGGCGAGGTCAACGACTACGTCGGCAAGGGTCTGTCCGGCGCCGACATCCACGTCCGCCCCCATGAGTGGCGCGAGAACCAGCAGGTCTGCGGCAACACCACCCTCTATGGCGCCACCTCCGGCCGTCTGTTCGTGGCGGGCGCGGCGGGCGAACGCTTCGCCGTCCGCAACTCGGGCGCCGAGGCTGTGGTCGAGGGCCTGGGCGCGCACGGCTGCGAATACATGACCGGCGGCCGGGTGGTGGTGCTCGGCGCGGTCGGCTGGAACCTGGCGGCGGGCATGAGCGGCGGCGAACTGTTCGTGCTCGATGTCGATGGTCGCGCCGCCCAGGCCCTGAACGGCGACCTGGCCGGGATCGGCCGCATCGATGCTGAAGCCGAATCCCGGCTGAAGGCCCTGATCGAGGCCCACGCCAGCGCCACCGCCTCGCCCCTGGCCCAGCGCATCCTGGCGGATTGGCCGAAGTACGCGCCGCGCTTCGTCCGGATCGCACCGAAAATCGTCCTCGCCGCTGAAGCCGCTGAGACCGACGTCAGGCTGGCCCAACCGGCCTGACGTCATTTCCCCGTCGGGTCAGGCGCGCGCCACCTGGAAGCCGGCGAAGGACTGGCTGACCGGCATCAGCTCCAGCGCATTGATGTTCAGGTGCGCCGGCAGGGTCGCGACCCAGAACAGGGTCTCGGCGATGTCTTCGCCGGTCATGGGCTGAGCGCCGCCATATAGGGCGTCGGACGCCGCCTGGTCGCCGCCGGTGCGGACCAGGGTGAACTCCGTCTCGGCCATGCCCGGCTCGATGGAGGTGACGCGCACCCCCGTGCCGTGCAGGTCCGAACGCAGGCCCAGCGAGAACTGGCGCACGAAGGCCTTGGTCCCGCCGTAGGCGTTGCCGCCCTTGTAGGGATAGGTGGCCGCCACCGAACTGATGTTCAGGATCGCCCCCTTGCGCGCGATCAGGCGCGGCAGCAGGCGGTGGGTCAGCGTCACCAGACCGGTGATGTTGGTGTCGATCATCTGGCGCCACTGGGCCAGATCAGCCTCCTGCGCCGTCGCCGTGCCCAGCGCCAGACCGGCGTTGTTGATCAGCACGTCGATGTCGCGGAAGCCCTCGGGCAAGGCGTCCAGCGCCGCGTCGATGGCGGCCTCATCCCGCATGTCGAACGGGGCGGCGTGAACCCGATCCGCGCCCAGTTCGGCGACCAGTTCGTCCAGACGGTCCTGACGGCGGCCGGTGGCGATCACCTTCCAGCCCGCACCGGCGAAACGGCGCGCCGCCGCCCGGCCGATGCCCGAGGTGGCTCCCGTGATCAGAATGACGCCGCTCATGATATCCGTCCTGGCTGAGGCTTTGCTGTGGGGGTGACTTAATCCCGCACCAGGCCGCCGTCGACCACCAGATTCTGCCCCGTCACCGCTCGGCTCCACGGCGAGGCGAAGAAGAGGGCGGCGTCGGCGAACTCTTCCGGCGTGGTGACCGAGCGCAACGGCGTCATGCTCGCGATCAGGTCGAACACCGCTTCCGGCGTCGCCGCGCTGGCGTCGGTGGTGCGCAGCAGGCCGCCCGAGATCATGTTGACGGTGATGCCCGACGGCCCCAGGTCGCCCGCCGCCGTCCGCGTCAGGCTGAGCAGGGCGGCCTTGGCGGCGGTATAGTCATGATAGGGCACGACCGGATTCTGGAACAGGTTGGTGCCGATGTTGATGACCCGGCCGAAGCCTTGCGTCCCCATGCCGGGCGCCGTGGCCTGGATGACGTTCAGGGCGCCGCGGATCACGGTCGCGAACTGACGCTCCATGTCCGCCCACGGGATATCGGCCATCTGGGCGCGGGCGTCGCCGTTGAAGCTGTAGTCCAGCGCATTGTTGACCACTGTGCTGACCGGTCCGCCGAAATGCGCCTCGACCCCGGCGACCATGGCGTCAACGCCTGCACGATCCGTCACGTCGGCCTGAACGGCGAGCGCGCGCTCGCCCAGCTCCGTCGCCAGCGCCTCGGCCTGTTCGCCGCTGCTGCGCCAGTTGATCGCCACCCGCGCGCCCTGCCCGGCGAAGGCCCGCGCCGCCGCCGCGCCCACGCCGCGCGCGCCGCCGGTGATGAGAACGATCTGATCGCGGATTTCCATGAGAACAACTCGCAGCTTCTGAACCGACCTCAGCCATAGGCCGCGCCTGCCGTGAACGCCAGCACGCCTCGCCGAACACGGGTTGTATTTAGGATATTTCCTAAGTACGATTTTCTCATGAACAGCCTGTTCAAGGCCCTGTCCCATCCGGTGCGGCGGCGCATCATCGCCATGCTGCGCAAGGGGCCGCTGGCGTCCGGCGACATCGCCGCCGCCTTCGACATGAGTTGGCCGACCATCACCGGCCACCTCAACGCGCTCAAGGAGGCCGGTCTGGTCAGCCCCGAGCGCGAAGGGCAGTCGATCCGTTATCGGCTGGAGATTTCGGCGGTCGAGGAGGCCCTGGCCTTCCTGATGGATCTGAGCGGGACGGGCGCAGCAAAAGGAGGAGGACCGTCATGACTAGAGTGAAACCGGACGCCCTGGATCTGGCCTCGATCGTTCTGATCGTCGCCGTCGCCTCCCTGGCGATCTGGGTCGGAACCGCAGGCCCGACGACGCCGATCCCCATCCATTTCAACCTGGCGGGAGAAGCCGACGGCTGGGCCCCGCGCGGCCAGGTCGCGTGGATGATCGGCGGCCTCGGCGTAGTCGCCGCCGCGACCGTCGGCGGGTGCAGCCTTTACGCGCGGCGAGCACAGGCCGATCCCGCGCGCCGGCGCAGCCTCAAGAGCGCTCAGTTGGTCAGCCTGCTGGCCTTCGCCGGCTGCATCGGCCTGATCGCCTTTCCCTTGTTCAGCGCCATCCCGCCCAGCCAGGGCGCGCACATGGCCCTGACCGCCCTGCTGTTGCTGGCGGTCGGCGCCTTCCTCGGCCGCGTCGGGCCCAACGTCGCCGTCGGGGTGCGCACCCCGTGGAACTACAAGAGCAAGCTGGCGTGGGAACGCTCCAACCGCCTGGCCGGACGGCTGATGTTCGGCCTGGGTCTGGCCGGGCTGGTCGCCGCGCCGGTCGCGCCCCAGCCCCTGGGGTTCAGCGCCCTGATCATCGGCGTCCTGATCGCGACCGCCTGGTCGGTGTTCGAGAGCTGGCGCGTGTGGCGCGCCGATCCGGACCGACAACCCTTCTGACCCCTGCTCATCTGACGACGGAAACGACCATGCTGACCCTCGCCGCCGCCCTGCTCCTCTCACCGGTTTCGACGCCGGTCGAGTCGCCGTCCAGCCCTGCGCCCTTGCACGGAACCCTGCTGACGCCCGAAGGCGAAACACGCGCCGCCGCCGTCATCATTCCCGGCTCCGGACCGACCGATCGCGACGGGAACAGCCCGCAGTTCGGCATTCAGGCAGCGACCTATCGCCTGCTGGCCGAAGGTCTGGCCGAACGCGGCGTCGCCACTGTCCGCATCGACAAGCGCGGCATCGGCGAGAGCGCCGCCGCCGGTCCCTCCGAAGCCGACCTGCGCTTCTCGACCTATGCCGAGGACGCCCGCGCCTGGGCGGCCGAGGCGGCGGCGAAGACGGGCCGCCCCTGCGCCTGGCTGATCGGCCACAGCGAGGGCGCGCTGGTCGCCCTGGCCGCTGTCGCCGCCAAACCCGACGGAGGGGGCGACAAGGTCTGCGGCCTGATGCTGCTGTCCGGCGCCGGTCGCCCGGCGGGCGTCGTGCTGCGTGAACAGCTGAACGCCCTGCCCGAACCGTTGAAGACTGAAGCCTATGCCGCCGTCGAGGAGTTGGAAGCGGGTCGCACGGTCCCCAATCCGCCCGCATCGCTGGCGGCGCTGTTCCGACCGTCGGTCCAGCCCTATCTGATCTCCTGGCTGGCGCTGGATCCGGCGAAGCTGGCGGCCGCCTATGACGGCCCGGTCTTCATCGGTCAGGGGACGACGGACATTCAGGTGACGGTCGCCGACGCCGAGGCGTTGAAGATCGCCCAGCCGCGCGCCGAACTGGCGATCTGGGACGGAGTGAACCACGTCCTGAAGGTCGCGCCCGCCGAACGCGCCGCCAATGTCGCGACCTATATGGACCCCGCCCTGCCGCTGGCGCCCGGCGTGGTCGAGGCGGTGGCGGACTTCATGCTGAAATGAACCCCTTCTCCCCTTGCTGGAGAAGGTGGCCCGTCAGGGCCGGATGAGGGGTTTCACGACAGCAAGCTGCAGCCCTTCATCTTACCTTGGAGAGACCCCTCATCCGTCAGGCTCCGCCTGCCACCTTCTCCCGCAAGGGGAGAAGGAAAGCGGTCACCCGTCCAGTTCCGCACGCGCCTGTTCGGCCAGGTCGAAGAAGCGGCGGCGGACCTCGGCGGCGAAGGGGTTGTCGTGTTCGATGGCGCGGAACACCGCCGCGCTGTCGTGGCGAACCATGTCGACGCCCTGCACGACGCGTTCGAAACTGGTCGTGGTCATGCGCGTCGGCAGCGGCTCCATGGCCAGCAGGACCTTGGCGATCAGATGGGTCAAGCCCTGCACCGTCGCCGCCTCGCGGTCGTGATCCTCTGGCGTGACGACGAAGACCTTGAGCCCCAGCGCCTTCCTGCAGAAGGCGGCGACGCGCCACGCCGCCTTGTCGCCGCGCACGGGACAGACGGCGATCCTCAGCCCTGCGATTCCGTCCTTGCCGCTCTGAGGACCGAACAAGGGGTGGGTGCCGACGATGGCGACGCCTTCGGGCAGGCTGTCCAGCATCACCTCGGCCGGCTTCACCTTCACCGAGCCGACATCGAGGACCAGCGCGCCCGGCGCCAGATGCGGCGCGATCGCCGCGACCGTCTCGGCCAGGACGCCCACCGGCACGGCCAGCACCACCGTCGAACAGGCGGCTGCCTCCGCCAGCGTCGTCATTCGGGCGAGCCCCTCGCCGTCGCTGACCGCCGGATCATGGGCGAGGATGTCGAACCCCGGCGACAGATGCTTCGCCGTCAGACGCCCGAAAGCGCCGAAGCCGATCAGGCCGAGCTTTGGCTTGAGGGCGCTCACCCCGCCAGCGTCTCCTGGAACCGCACCGGCTGGCCATGGGCCTGACCGATCAGTTCGCCGTCCTTCATCACCACGCGGCCGCGCACGATCGTCGCCACCGGCCAGCCCGTCGCCTCGAAGCCGTCGAAGGGGGTCCAGCCGCAGCGCGTGGCCTGCTGGTCGTGGGTGATGGTCTTCTTCGCCTTCAGGTCGACGATGGTCAGGTCGGCGTCATAGCTGACGGCCATCCGGCCCTTTTCAGCCGTGCCGAACACGCGCTGCGCCCCGCCCGAGGTCAGGTCGATGAAGCGCTCCAGCGACAGGCGGCCCTCGGCCACATGCGTCAGCATCAGCGGCACCAGGGTCTGCACCCCCGGCATCCCCGACGGCGAGGCCGGATAGGGCTTGGATTTTTCTTCCTTCGTATGCGGCGCGTGGTCCGAGCCCAGCACGTCGGCCACGCCCTGCTGCATCCCCCACAGCCACAGGGCGTCGACGTGTTCCTGCGACCGGATCGGCGGGTTCATCTGGGCGTAGGCGCCGAGGCGCTGATAGGCTTCCGGCGCCGCCAGCGTCAGGTGCTGGGGCGTGATCTCGACCGTGGCGACATCCTTGTGGAAGCGCAGGAACTCCATCTCGTCGCGCGTCGTGACGTGCAGGACATGGATGCGGGCGCCGGTCTCTTTCGCCAGTCCGACCAGACGGCGCGTCGACATGATGGCGCTTTCGGCGTCGCGGACTTCCGGGTGGCTGGTCCAGTCGCCGGTGCGGGCCAGGTTGCGGCGCTCGACCAGGCGGTATTCGTCCTCGGAATGGAAGGTGGCGCGGCGGCGCACGTTCGACAGAACCTTCCTCACCCCCTCGTCGTCGGCGATCAGCAGGTCGCCGGTCGAGGCGCCCATGAAGACCTTGACCCCGCAGCAGCCCGGCAGGCGCTCCAGCTCAGCCAGATGGTCGGCGTTCTCATGCGTGCCGCCGATGTAGAAGGCGTGGTCCGTCCACATCCGGTCGCGCGCCCGCGCCAGCTTGTCCTCCAGCGTGGTCGGATCGGTCGTGTTGGGGTTGGTGTTCGGCATCTCGAACACGGCGACGACGCCGCCCAGGGCCGCCGCGCGGCTGCCGGTTTCCAGGTCTTCCTTCCACTCCAGACCCGGCTCGCGGAAGTGGACCTGGGTGTCGATGACGCCCGGCAGGACGGTCAGGCCGCTGGCGTCGAACACCTCGCCGGCCGAGGCCTGGGACAGGTCGCCGATAAAGGCGATGCGCCCGTCGATGACGCCGACGTCGGCCCTGCCGCGTCCCGCGTGGTTGGCGACTTCGCCGCCCCGCACGATCAGGTCATAGGTCTGGGTCATTGGCGCATCTCCTGAAGCTCCGGGGCTTATGCGCGCCGAGGGCTGGAGGGCGCAAGCCGACGACGTCAAAGCCCTCCCCCTCGAGGGGGGAGGGTTGGGCGGGGGTGAGGGCAGTCGGTTGGAGAGCCGGTCACGGAGACGCCTCCCGAGTCCTTCCGGACGCGATAGCGCGAACACCCCCATCCCCGACCCTTCCCCCATCGAGGGGGAAGGGAGCCGGAAACTAAGCTCCCCGTTCCGCCAGCAGCTTCCTCGCCGCCTTCAGCACCCGCTCATAGGGCAGGTCCATCATGTGCTGGATGTGCTGGTTCAGGCGCGGGTCCAGCGCCTGGAACTCCTGTAGGCTGCGCGGGCCGCGCACGGCGCCGCCGGTCCAGGGGCGCTTCAGCGCCTCGTCCGAGGGGCCGACGACGGCGACCGCCGGGACGCCCGCCGCCACGGCCAGCTGGGTCCACAGGGAATCGCCGCCCAGATAGAGGTCCGCGTGCGACAGGGCCGCCGCCGTCTGCAGCCGCGTCAGCCGGCCCTGCAGCTCGATCACCCGGTCGCGCTTGACCGCCGAGCGGACGGTCTGGGCCGCGTCGCGGTCCGCCTCCTCGCCCACGATCATCAGCCGCCCGCCGGCCAGCGGCCCGCCCTCGCCCAGCAGGGAGATGGCGATCTTGGCGTAGCGATCGGCCGGCCAGCGCTTGCCGATCCAGTCGGCGCCCGGTCCGATCGCCAGGATCGGACCTTCACCCGCCGGGATCAGGGCGTCGGCGGCCTCCTGCGTATCGCGCCCGATGAACAGGCGGGGAGCGGGAATTTCGTCCAGTTGCAGGGTCCGCGCCGCCTGTTCGACCAGGTGGACGCCCGGCAGGGGCTTGCCCTTCACCGCCCGGCGCTGGCGCCGCAGCTTGCCCGACAGGGTCGAGCCGCGCATGTCGACCACCAGCCCCCAGTTGGTCTCGCGCACCTGGTTCCACAGGGCGATCCAGTCCCAGCGCCCGTCGCGATCAAGCGTGATCAGTCGCTGCAGGCGCGGCAGATCGGCGAACAGCGGCGCGCTGGCCGGCGAGCCGACGACGGTGAAGGTCGCCTGCGGCACCGCCTCGACCAGTTGGGC
>PJUE01000339.1_pt1 | contig 36144 bp, 24 predicted proteins | sample 1512171 | NCBI WGS metagenome assembly PJUE01 (sample SAMN08177674, study PRJNA422409) | Feces metagenome, whole genome shotgun sequencing project. | isolation source: Chicken feces (3) enriched on wood chips: alkali lignin treatment | host: Gallus gallus | place: USA: Madison | collected 2015-01-15
ATCAACGGCCTGAACTTCGTTGACTGCCTGAAGCTGTTCAACGAAGACCCGCAGACCGAAGGCATCATCATGGTCGGCGAAATCGGCGGTGACGCTGAAGAAGCCGGTGCCGAGTACATCAAGCAGTTCGTGAAGAAGCCGGTTGTCGGCTTCATCGCCGGTGCTTCGGCCCCGGCCGGCAAGCGCATGGGCCACGCCGGTGCGATCGCATCGGGCGGCAAGGGCACGGCCGAGGGCAAGTTCGCGGCGATGGAAGCTGCTGGCGTTGTCACCGTCCGTTCGCCGGGCGACCTGGGCGCTGCTATCGCCAAGCTGGTCAAGTAAGACAGCGTTTGTGGTGATTTGAGAGAGGCCACCTTCGGGTGGCCTTTCTTGTTTTTTGGGGGAGGGGAGGCAGAAGCAGAAGCAGGAGCTTGCCCTCACCCCTACCCCTCTCCCGCAGGCGGGAGAGGGGACAGCAAAACCAAGGCCCAAAGCCAAAGCCAAAGCCAAAGCCAAGGCCAAGGCCAAAGCCAAGGCCAAGGCCAAAGCCAAAGCCAAAGCCAAGGCCAAAGCCAAAGCCAAAGCCAAAGCCAAAGCCAAAGCCAAAGCCAAAGCCAAAGCGTATCTTCCTTGTCGCTGAGGGCCAGGCCTCCGGCTCCTCAGCTCTGGTTCCAACTTCAGCCTTGGCCGTAGCTCCGCTCCTGGTTTTGGCTTTGGTTTCGGCTTGGACTTTCGCCTTGGGCTCCAGATTCTGCTGCTCCAGCTGTCCCCTCTCCCGCCTGCGGGAGAGGGGTAGGGGTGAGGGCAAGCTTTTGCTCTGGCTCTGGCTCTGGCTCTGGCTCTGGCACCAGCCCCGGCTTTTGCCTCCCCTCCCCAACAACAAGGGAATCTCCGCCGCCGAACTCCGGCTTCCCTGATTCCAACAGCAACGCCAACAAGCAATCGTCTCCCCACAGGGAGGCCTCATGCGCAAAGGCAGCAAAACCAACAGCGCCCGTGCCCTGCGCCGGCGCATGACAGATGCCGAGCGGCGCATCTGGTATTTCCTCCGGGGGCGCCAGCTGGCCGACTTCAAGTTCCGCCGCCAACACCCCATCGGCCCGTACGTGGTGGACTTTGTCTGCCTGGCACACAAGCTGGTCATTGAACTGGACGGCAGCCAGCACGCAGATGCCGCCAATGACCGCCGCCGTGACGCCTTCCTGCAACGTGAGGGCTACCGGGTGCTGCGCTTCTGGAATAATGAGGCCCTGAGCCACACCGCCGCGGTCTGCGAGAGCATCCTGCGTACGGCGTTGGCACCACCAAGCCCCCGCAGGGTGCGGGGCCAAGCAGAAGGTTGTTGATATGTCCGAATCGCTACGCATCGCCCTGGCCCAGTTCGACTTCCCGGTCGGGGACGTGGGCGGCAACGCCAGCCGTATCATCGAGCTGATGCACGAGGCGCGCGACGAGTACGGCGCCGATGTGGTGCTGTTCCCGGAGCTGGCGGTCAGCGGCTATCCGCCGGAAGACCTGTTGATGCGGCCCGGTTTCCTGCGCGATTGCGAGCAGGCGCTGGCACGCATCGCCACCGAAGCCCAGGGCATCGTCGCGGTGGTGGGCTGGCCACAGAGCGCCGGCGCGGTGGTCTACAACGCCGCCAGCGTGCTGCGTGATGGCGCGGTTGCCGCTACCTACCGCAAGCGCGAGCTGCCCAATTACGCTGTGTTCGACGAGCGCCGCTATTTCGACGTCGATCCGGACGGTGGCAACTGCGTGTTCGAGGTCAATGGCGTGCAGCTCGGCCTGGTGATCTGTGAAGACCTGTGGTTCCCGGAGCCACTGGCTGCCACCATCAAGGCCGGTGCGGAGCTGGTGCTGGTGCCCAATGCCTCGCCCTATGAGCGCGGCAAGCACGCCCAGCGCGATGCCTTGCTGGCCGAGCGCAGCCGCGACACCGGTGCGGCCATTGCCTACGTCAACACCGTCGGTGGTCAGGATGCGGTGGTGTTCGATGGTGCCTCGGTGGTTGCCGATGGTGATGGCACCGTGCATCCAGCGGCGGTGGCGTTCACCGAGGAGATGCTGGTGGTGGAGTACAACCCCGCCAGCCGCAGCTTCATGCCCTTGCGTTGGATCGACGATGGCGATGAGAGCATGGACGCGCTGGCCTGGCGTTCAGTCACCCGCGGCATCCAGGACTATTGCCGCAAGAACGGCTTTGGCAAGGTCTGGCTGGGGCTTTCCGGTGGCATTGATTCGGCGCTGGTACTGGCGTTGGCGGTGGATGCGTTGGGCGCGGAGAACGTCACTGCGGTCAGTCTGCCGTCGCGCTATACCGCCGATCTGTCCAATGATCTGGCGGTGGAGCAATGCCGTGCGCTCGGGGTGAAGCTGGTGACCGTGCCGATCGAGCCGGCCTTCCAGGGGCTGATGCAGTCGCTGGCGGGCATGTTCGAGGGCCAAGCCGCCGATGTCACCGAGGAGAACCTGCAATCACGCAGCCGCGGCGTGATCCTGATGGCGCTGAGCAACAAGTTTGGCGGGCTGCTGCTGACCACCGGCAACAAGAGCGAGTACGCCGTGGGCTATGCCACCATCTATGGCGACATGTGCGGTGGCTATGCGCCGCTCAAGGACCTGTACAAGACCGAGGTCTATGGCCTGTCCAAGTGGCGCAACACCGTGGGCGGTGCGCCGGTGATCCCGCCTGCTGTCATCAGCCGTGCACCTTCGGCGGAGCTGCGCGAGAACCAGACCGACCAGGACTCACTGCCCGCCTATGACGTGCTGGATGGCATCCTGTACCGCTACATCGACCAGGAACAGTCGCGCGAGGACATCGTTGCGGCGGGCTATGCGCCGGAGGTGGTGGACCGTGTGCTCAAGCTGGTCCGGATCAGCGAATGGAAGCGGCACCAGGCCGCGCCGGGCCCGAAGGTGTCGCGGCGCGCCTTCGGCCGCGAGCGGCGCTACCCGATCACCAACGGCTACCGCGGCTGAGTCCAATCGGTGGTGTCTGCAGGCAACAAGGGACCGTGAGGTCCCTTGTTGCTTTGTGCTGCCTGTCGGCGGCCACCCCGGGAAGGGTTAGGTTTCGCCATGGCGGAGCAGGAGCCGTCGTGTCGCAACCCCGTGGGATGTTTTGTCCGCTGCCGCGATGTTTCGACAAATTCCCTGCATGTTGGCGGTGCAGGATGGACCCACAAGAAAACATCGGTTCATCTCTCTCCTTGCCGCTGCACCGTCAGCGGCATTTTTTATGTGCACATCGCTGCGCCCTGTCGCCGGGGCTTGCTTCCACGATTGCCTGTACCTCGGTCTGCCAGCGTTTGTGCCTGCGGCCTGTGTGTCGGGATTGGGATCGTCCGACACGCGCTGACAAGAATTGCGTGGCACCGCCACGCAACGAAAAACAGCAGCGAAACTGGATAGTTAATTTTCCGTCAGGCCGACGCGGTGCGGCGGTATCTGCCGCGCCGGCTCACAACGGTTCTGAGCGATCAGGACGTGTCCTTCTTCATCTGGAACACGCGAGAAATGAACAAGAAAAATATCAACGCCGGCCTGCGCCAAGGGGCACTGGTTGTCGCCATCGGTCTGTCCCTCAGTGGTGCAGCGCTGGCACAGGAAGCCAGCAGCAATGCCACCACCCTGGATCGCATCGAGATCACTGGCTCGCGCATCAAGCGTGCGGATGTGGAGGGCGCACTGCCGGTTACCGTCATCGGCCGCCAGGACATCGAGGTGAGCGGCAAGGCCACTGTCGCCGACATCCTGCAGAGCTCGAGCTTCAACTCGTTCGGCTCCTTCGTCCCAACCTCGGGCAGCTCGGCACAGTCGTTCGCCGGCCTGAGCCTGCGCGGCCTGGGCGAGGGTCGCACCCTGATCCTGATCGACGGCCGCCGCGCCGCGGTGTCGCCGTTGACCGGCGAGGGCCAGGACCTGAGCTCGATCCCGGCTGCCGCAGTGGAGCGCATTGAAGTGCTGACCGACGGCGCCTCGGCGATCTATGGCGCCGATGCCATTGGCGGCGTGGTCAATGTGATCACCCGCAAGAACTATGAAGGCTTCCAGGTCAGCGCTGGCATCACCGACAACAAGTACGGCGGTGATGCCTCCGAAGGCTCGGTGCTGTTCGGCACCACCGGTGAGCGCGGTTCGGTGATGGGTGGCATCTCCTACACCAACCAGAAGATCAGCTATGTGCGTGACTACCCGTGGTCCGATACGGTGGCCGGCTCTTCGTACTCCAACAACTACCTGAAAGTGCTGACGGCCGCTGATGGCAGCACCATCCCGGGTTCCAGCCTGTATACCAACAACAGCTCGGTGGTGCCGGGTGGTTGCTCGGGTACCAATTTCTATGAAACCACCAACAGCGCCGGCCGCACCAGCTGCCTGTACAACTATGTTGGTGACATGGCCGATACGGCCAGCATCAAGAACAAGAACCTGTTCCTGCGTTCGGAATACGCCATCGACGACATCTGGAGCGTCAATGCCGATATCTATGTGAACCGCAAGAACAGCAACAGCGTCTACGCGCCGGTCCCGGAAAGCATCTTCGTCAGCGCCGACAGCCCCAACAACACCACCGGCCAGGATGCCTACATCAAGCATCGCTTTGCCGCCCTGGGCAACCGCTACACCTACACCGACGAGAACAGCTACGACGTCAACCTCAGCCTGCACGGCCAGCTGACCGACAGCACCACCGTGGATTTCGGCGTGCGCAGCAATGAGGCGCGTGCCAGCATCACCGGCTACAACTACGTCAACATCCCGGTGGCGGAGAAGTACTTCGAGTCCGGCGAGTACAACGTGTTCGATCCGTACGCGAACTCACAGGCAGTGCTCGATGCCATCGCCACCACCATCAACCGCAATACCTCCTACAAGCAGCAGGAGTTCAACGGCCAGTTGACCACCGACCTGTTCGAGCTGCCCGGCGGTGTGTCCTCGCTGGCGGTAGGTGGCGAGTACAGCAAGCATGATTACGCCGACATCTACGACCAGCAGTCCGCTGCCGGCAACGTTGGTGGCTCGGCTGGCAACTCGGCTTGGGGCAAGCGCACGCTGAGCTCGGCCTATGCCGAGTGGAGCCTGCCGATCTTCAATAATTTCTCCGCTGATGTGGCCCTGCGTTATGACCACTACTCGGACTTCGGCGACGCTACCTCGCCCAAGCTGTCGCTGCGCTATCAGCCGCTGCAGAACCTGACCTTCCGCACCTCCTACGGTGAAGGCTTCCGCGCACCGACGCTGCAGGCGCTGAACCAGCAGGATGCGTTCTCGGCTGACACGGTGACCGACGAGGCCACCGCGCTCGCCTACGGTCTGGCTGCGTCCAGCTCGATCCAGATCAATGGCTACCACGTGGCCAACCCGGATCTGAAGGCCGAGACCTCCAAGCAGTTCAGCTTTGGCGTGGTGTATGACCCGTTCTCCTGGGCCAACATCACCGTCGACTACTGGAATACCAAGATCGAGAACCAGATCAAGTGGTATTCCGCGCAGACGGTGATCAACCGTACCGAGCTGGGCCAGTACCTGCCCGACAACCTGTCGGTGGTCCGTAATACCGACGGTTCCATCCAGGCGGTCTATGCCGGCTACGGCAACGAAGGCCTGGTCAAGACCGACGGTGTGGACCTGAACATCCGCACCCAGTTTGATTTCGACGATTGGGGCAAGCTGACCTCCACGCTGCAGGGTTCCTGGACCCACAGCTACAAGGTCCAGAGCCGCTACGGTTCGGACGAGTATGTGGGCACCAACGGCTACCCGGAATGGCGCGCCAACCTCAACACGCGTTGGGAGCGGGGTGACTGGAGCGTGGCCTGGACGATGAACATGATCGGCTATGAGCCGGGCTACTACGTGGACTACTACGAGGGTGACTACAGCTGCTCGGAGCTCAAGTCCGAGGGCTATGTGAAGCGTTGCAGCGGGGCCTACATCACCCACGACCTGCAGTTCGCCTATAACACCCCGTGGAAGGCCAGCATCTCGCTGGGCGTGCGCAACCTGACCAACAAGGCACCGGTGTACGACGTGGCGTACTCGCCCACCAACTTCAACAATTATCTGTACAACGGCTATGGACGCCAGTTGTACATGCGCTATACGCAGAATTTCTGAGTTCCTGCGTTGCTGTGATTGATGTGCGGCGGCCCCGGTGACGGGGCCGCTTTTTGTTTGGATGCAGTGCTTGGGAAACGGCCCTGATCGTGTCTTGGCGGGGGCGCAGGGGAGGGCGCTGCTGGTCGGCTGGCGGTGAGCGTCCTAGGTGGCGGGATAGGCGGCGAAGGCAAAGTCCAAAGCTCCCCCCATCCGCCCTGCGGGCACCTTCCCCCGCAAGCGGGAGAAGGGAGCAAGCAAAAGTCCAAAGCCAAGACCAAAGCCCAAAGCCAAAGCCAAAGCCCAAAGCCCAAAGCCCAAGCCCAAGCCAAACTCGAACCCAAAGCCAGATCCGAAGCTAGCTTTCCCCGCTGCCCTGCCGGCGTCTGGGTCGCAAACAAGAAAGGGGCCCAAAGGCCCCTTTCCATTACCTGCAATGCTGCAGCAGCTTACTTGCCGCGGCTCATCGTCGCGTTGCGCTGGCCGGTAGCCACCGACTTCTCGCCTGCGAACGGGTTGAGCTTGCGGATCATCCACGGGTACTTCGGCCAGTTGCCGGCCAGCCACGGATGGTCCGGCTGGTTCAGCTCAAGCACGCGGCGGGCGTCGTCGGCCAGGGTCTTGTTGCCCAGGTGGGTATAGGCCTCGGCCAGGATGGCGACGGCGTCGTACTGGAAGGCGCTCTGCGGGTAGGTCTCCAGCAGGTAGTTGGCGCGGCCGGCAGCCGACACCCAGGCGCCACGGCGGGCGTAGTACAGGGCGTTATCCAGCTCGTGCTGGGCGAACACGTCACGCAGCTCGACCATGCGCTGGCGCGCATCGGCGGCGTAACGGCTGTTCGGGTAGCGCTCGGTGACGATGTTGAAATCGGCATAGGCCTGGCGCGGGGTGGACAGGTCGCGGCGGCTCGGGTCCAGCGACCATACGCGGCGCAGGAAAACCGTATCGCGGTTGCCGTTGGCAAGACCGCGCAGGTAGTACAGGTACGCGATGTTGCGGTGGGTTGGGTAGGTGCGGATGAAGCGGTCGATGCTGGACACCGCGTCATCGTTCTTGCCGGCCTTGTACTGGGCGTAGGCGCTTTCGATCATCGCCTGCTCGGTGTACGGACCGTACGGATACTGCGCAATCAGGCGGCGGAAGCTGGTTTCGGCGCCGGACCAGTTGCCGCCTTCCATCAGCTTGTGGCTCTTTTCATAGAGCTGTTCGACCGGTGCGCCTTCATCGGCGTCCTTCTTGGCGCCGCGGTGGCAGCCAGTGGCGACGAAGACCAAAACCAGCAGCAGGGCGGTGAGGCGGACGGGCGCGGACAGCAGCGAGGAGCGTCGGATCATGGGTTCAGGGCAGGACGCGGCAGGAATACGAAGGGGCGATGATAGCCTAGTGGCCTGTCCTGCGACTGACTGTTGCCGTCAGGACCCCATAATTTCGTCTTCAAGCCGGTCTTTGCCCATGTCCGAGAACACCTCTCCCACCCAGCGCCAGGCGCTGGTACCCGATTCCGCCGCTGGCCGCCGCTTCGATGCGGTGGTCGCTGAACTGTTTCCCGAATTCTCCCGTTCGCGCCTGAGCGAGTGGATCAAGACCGGCGCCGTGCTGATGGACGGCGAGCCGGCGCGGCCCCGCGACCCTGTCCGCGGCGGTGAGCAGGTCAGCCTGAATGCGGTGCTGGAAACCGAAACCCACGCCCTGCCGGAGGACATCCCGCTGTCCATCCTGTACGAGGACGCCGATGTCTTCGTGATCGACAAGCCCGCTGGGCTGGTGGTCCACCCCGGCGCCGGCAACCCGACCGGCACCCTGGTCAATGCCCTGCTGTTCCGCGACCCGGAGCTGGCCAAGGTGCCGCGCGCTGGCGTGGTGCACCGGCTGGACAAGGACACCAGCGGCGTCATGGTGGTGGCGCGCACCCTGCAGGCGCAGACCGCGCTGGTGGAGCAGCTGTCCGCGCGTGAGGTCCACCGCCAGTACCTGGCCGTGGTGGTCGGCGCGCTGGTCGCCGGTGGCACCGTGGATGCGCCGATCGACCGCCATCCGCGTGACCGCCTGAAGATGGGCGTGCGCGAGGACGGCAAGGACGCGGTGACCCATTACCGCCTGCGCGAGCGCTTCCGCGCCCACACCGCGCTGGAGTGCCGCCTGGAAACCGGCCGTACCCACCAGATCCGCGTGCACATGGCCCACCTGAAGCACGCCATCGTCGGCGATCCGCTGTACGGCGGCGCGCTGAAGCTGCCCAAGGGCGCCAGCGACGAGCTGGTCGCGCAGCTGCGCGGCTTCAAGCGGCAGGCCCTGCATGCCGAGACGCTGGAGTTCCAGCACCCGATCAGTGGCGAAACCATCAGCAATACCGCGCCGGTCCCGGCTGACCTGGTCGCGCTGATGAAGGCGCTGCGCGAGGACTCGCAGCTGTTCGCCGAGCGCGAACGGGGCCGTTGGTAATGGCCGAGGCGGGCCCGCTGTGGCTGGCCGACTGGCCTGCACCCCCGGGGGTACGGGCCTTCACCACGATGCGTCATGGCGCCGGCGGCTCGCTGCCTCCGTTTGACAGTTTCAACCTCGGCAACCGGACCGCTGCTGATGGCGACGATCCGGTCCAGGTGCAACGCAACCGCGATGCCTTGCAGCAGCTGGCCAAGCTGCCCTCGGCCCCGCACTGGCTGCGCCAGGTGCACAGCAGTGACGCCCTGCGCTTTGACGCGCCGCCGCTGGCGCAGGGGCTGGAGGCCGAGCCGACCGCCGATGCCTCCGTCACGTCCGTCGCGGGCGTGGTGCTGGCCATCCTCACCGCCGACTGCCTGCCGGTGGTGTTTGCCGCCCGTGATGGCAGCGAAGTGGCCGCAGCCCATGCAGGCTGGGGCGGGTTGGCGCGCGGCATGCTGGAGAACACCCTGGCGGCCATGCACACCCCCGCCGAGGCGCTGGTGGCGTGGATAGGTCCGGCGGCCGGTCCGGCCCTGTACGAGGTGGGCGTGGACGTGCGCGAGGCCTTCCTGGCGCATTCCAGCGCCGCTGAAAGCCACTTCGTCGCCACCCGGCCCGGTCACTGGAAGGTGGACCTGCCCGGGCTGGCCCGGCAGCGGTTGGTTGCGGCGGGCATGCAGGCGCAGGCCATCCATGGCGGTGACCTGTGCACCATGGCCGATCCGCAGCGCTGGTTCTCGCACCGGCGCGACCGCCGCAGCGGCCGTATCGCCACCCTGGTGTGGATGGAGCGATGAGCCTGCCGCTGTTCGCGCAGGTGCTGGGCCCCGCATTTGACCAGTTGGCACCGCAGGTGCGTGCGTTGCACGCGATCCCCGCCCGCCAGCGCTGGAGCGGGCAGGGCGAGGTACTGCGCGGCAGCCACTGGCTGGTGGCGCCCTGCGCCTGGCTGGCACGGCTGCCGCCGACCTCAAGCGTGCCGGTGACGGTCGAGTTCGTGGTCGATGCCGCGGGTGAGCGCTGGAACCGGCAGTTCGGTGCCGCGCGCATGGCCTCGCGGCTGTGGCAGCGCGGGGGGCGCTTGTTCGAGCAGTTGGGGGCGGTGCGCTTCCGGTTTGGGCTGTGCGAGCAGGACGGGCAGATCCTGTGGCGGGCCGAGCGGGTCTGGGCCTTCGGCGTGCTGCCACTGCCGGCGCGCTGGTTCGCCCAGGTGCATTGCCGCGAGCGTGAGCACCAGGGGCGCTATGAATTCCTGGTGGATGTCTCGATGCCGCTGATCGGGCGGTTGATCCGTTACGAAGGCTGGCTGTTGCCGGAGGGCGGGCATGACTGAGCCGGCGGTGATCGTGTTCGATGGTGTCTGTGCGCTGTGCAGCCGCTGGGTGCGCTTCCTGTTGCGGTTTGATCGGGCCGGGCGCTACCGCTTTGCCGCCATGCAGGGCGGGCAGGGCCGTGCGTTGCTGGCCACGCATGGGCTGGACCCGGATGACCCGCTGTCGTTCCTGCTGGTAGCCGAGGGCGTGGCGTATACCGATACGGACGCGATCCTGCGGGTGCTGACCGGGCTGGGTGGTGCTTGGCGTCTGGCCGGGATTGCGCGGGTGTTGCCGGGCTTCTTGCGGGACCCGGCGTATCGCTGGTTGGCACGGAATCGCTACCGCTGGTTTGGGCGGCATGACAGCTGCTTTCTGCCGACGGTGGAGCAGCGCGAGCGGTTTTTGGATTGAGTGGGTCTGATCAGGCGGCTGCGCGCTAGAAGCTTCCCCCTCTCCCCAACCCCTCTCCCGCAAGGGGAGAGGGGCTTTACAGCTGCAATTACGCGTCCCGCTTGGGCTTGCGGCGCTCTGAGCCCCTCTCCCCTTGCGGGAGAGGGGTTGGGGAGAGGGCTCCTAGCCCCCTTCCAACGCCCCAAGATAGTCCCGCCGCCAGCGATGGATATCATGCGTGCGCAGCTGTTCCATCATCACCCGCCAGCGCTCGATGCGTTCGGCGCGCGGCATGTTTGCCGCCGTCGCGATGGCATCGGCCACGCCATCCAGATCATGCGGATTGACCAGCAGCGCCTGCTTCAATTCATCCGCCGCCCCGGCCAGTAGCGACAGCACCAACATGCCCGGATTCTCCGGGTCCTGCGCGGCGATGTACTCCTTGGCGACAAGGTTCATGCCGTCGCGCAGGGGCGTCACCAAGCCCACGGCCGCCTGCCGGTAGAACCCGGTCAGCGTGCTGTGCGCATAGTTCTGGTTGACGTAACGCAGCGGCGTCCAATCCGCCTCGGCATGGCCGCCGTTGATGTGCCCTGCGAGGCGTTCCAGGTCGCTGCGCAGCTTGCGGTACTCGGTGACGCTGCCGCGCGATACCGGCGCGATCTGCAGATAGGTCATCTCGCCCTTCTGCTGCGGGTAGCGGTCCAGGTAGCGTGCGAAACCGTGGAAGCGCTCGGGCAGCCCCTTGGAGTAATCCAGCCGGTCCACGCCTATCGCCAATTTGCGGTGCTGCAGGCTCTGGCGCAGGTCACGTACCGGCTTGTTGCCCATCGCACTGCGTGCCTGCCGCGCGATGTGCTCGGTATCGATGCCGATGGGGAAGGCCGAAGTGCGCACGCGGCGTCCGTCCGGTGCCTGTATCCACTCGCTGTCGACCAGCCCGCCGCCGCCGAACAGGCGCACATAGGACTGGAAGCGGTCGACATCGCGGCGGGTCTGGAAGCCGAGCAGATCGTATGCGTACAAGGTCTGGAACAGGGCGCGGTGATCGGGCAAGGCCTGGATCAGGTCCGCCGACGGCACCGGCACATGCAGGAAGAAACCTATCCGGCAGCCCACGCCGCGCTCGCGTAGCAGGGATGCCAGCGGGATCAGGTGATAGTCGTGGATCCACACCGTGTCGTCATCCCGCAGCAGCGGCGCCAGCGTATCGGCAAACAAGGTGTTGACCTTCCAGTAGCCCTCGCGCTTGCGGCGGTCATAGTCGACCAGGTCCAGGCGGAAGTGCAGCAGCGGCCACAGCGCACGGTTGGCGAAGCCGTTGTAATAGTTGTCCAGATCGGATTTGGACAGGTCCATGGTGAGGTAGCGGATGGCGCCATCCTGCGCTTCGTGCAGCGCGCCGCTGTCGCCTGCGACGCTGCGGCCGCTCCAGCCAAACCACAGCCCACCGCGCTCGCGCAGTGCCGCCAGCAGGCCGGTTGCCAGCCCGCCGGCGCGGTTCTCGCCGGGCAAGGCCACCCGGTTGGAGACGACAACCAAGCGGCTCACGAGGCCTCCTGCCAGCTGCGCGACAAGCGCATGGCGGCGATCACCAGCCCCACATGCGAGTAGGTCTGCGGGAAATTGCCCCAAGCCTGACCATCGAAGGCCAGGTCCTCGGACAGCAGGCCCAGGTGATTGCGTTGCTGCAGCAGCACCTCGAACATCGCGCGCGCTTCGTCGAGGCGGCCAATCGCCGCCAAGGCGTCGATGTACCAGAACGTACAGATGGTGAAGCTGGTTTCCGGTGCGCCAAAGTCATCCGGGGTGATGTAGCGGTACAGCGCATTGCCGTGCTTCAGGTCACGGCCGATGGCCTCGACGGTGGCGATGAAGCGGGCGTCATGGGCGTCGATGAAGCCGATGTCGGCCAACAGCAGCAAGGAGGCATCCAGCCGGTGACCGCCGAAAGTGTCGGTGAAGTGGCCCAACTGTTCGCTCCAGCTCTCATGCAGGATCCGCGCATGGATCTGGTTGGCCCGTCCGCGCCAGTAGACGGCGCGGCCTTCGAGTTTCAAGCGGGTTGCGATCTTCGAAAGCCTGTCACAGGCCGCCCAACACATCGCGCTGGTATAGGTATGCACTTCGGTGCGGCCACGGAATTCCCACAGCCCGGCATCCGGGACGTCGTGCAGTGCGAAGGCCTGCTCGCCCAGCGGCTCCAGCCGCGCGAAGGTGTGCGCATCGCCCGGGTCCTGCAGGCGCTGGTCGAAGAACAACTGGGTGGAAGCCAGCACCACGCTGCCGTAGACATCATGCTGGCGCTGCACCCAGGCCAGGTTGCCGCGGCGTACCGGGCCCATGCCGCGGTAGCCGGACAGCGTGGCGACTTCCTCCTCATCAAGCTTGGCTTCGAAGCCGATGCCGTATAGCGGCTGCAGGCTGCCATCGGTGCTGGCCAGGTTGAAGATGTAGCCGAGGAACTGCTCCATCGACCGGGTGGCGCCAAGGCGATTGAGCGCGCGCACCACGAAGGCGGCATCACGCAGCCAGCAGTAGCGGTAATCCCAGTTGCGGCTGCTGCCGGGGGCTTCCGGGATGGAGGTGGTCATTGCCGCGATGATGGCGCCGCTGTCCTCGTACTGGCACAGCTTCAGGGTGATGGCGCTGCGGATCACCGCGTCCTGCCATTCCAGCGGCACCGACAGGTAACGCACCCATTCGCGCCAGTAGTCGCGCGTGCGCTGCATGGCCTCCTGCACGTAGCCGCTGAGCGAGCGGTTGAGCGATTCATCCACGCCCAGCACCAGGTGCACGCGGTGGTTGAGCACGAACGGCAGGCCGTCACGCACGAAGCGCACCGGTACATCGGTGGTCAGGCGCAGCACGTGGTCCGGCAGCAGCCAGCGGATGTGGTTGCTGCCCCAGGTGGTTTCCGGTTGGCGCGCGCCCCAATCGGCCAACGGCCGCGCGCGCACGATGATGCGCGGGCTGCCGGACAGCGGGGTGACCTGGCGGATCAGGCTGACCGGGCGGTAGAAGCGGTCGTTCTGGCGCCAGCGCGGGGCGAAATCGATGATCTCCACCGCGCCGCCATGGTGGTCGTACAGCACCGTGCGCAGGATGGCGGTATTGGTGAGATAGGACTGCTCGCTGTCGCGGAAGTCCTCCAGCTCGATGCCGAAGTCACCGCCGGGGTGCTGGTTGGGGCCGAGCAGGGCGCAGAAGGCCGGGTCGCCATCGAAGCTGGGCAGGCAGCTCCATACCACGCGCGCCTGTTTGTCGATAAGCGCACCGAAACTGCCATTGCCAACTACGCCAAGGTCGAGGGTGGCGTCTTGCATTGCATACTCCTGGTTGCGCGAACGCCGCTGGCGCCGCTGTTTCCTCCGGGTGGGTCAGGTAGTGGCTGCGCGCAGCCAGGCGTGGACGGCATTGATATCAGACAGGGCGGAGTGGGCGTGGCTGTCGGCACGCTGGCCGACCAGTACGCCAAGGCCGCCTGCAAGCTGTGCTGCCTGGAAGCCGTGTTCGTCGGTGAGGTCATCGCCGATGAAGATCGGACGCCGGCCTTGGAAAGGCGGTTGTTGCATCAGTTGCTGCAGTGCGCGGCCCTTGTCGTGGCCACTGCCGACAAACTCGATCACATGATTGCCGGGTTGCAGGCGCACGCCGGGTAGCTGCGGGAGCGAAGCATTGGCAAAGGCGATTACTGCCGCGCCCGCGTCGGGCGCGTTGCGCCAATGCAATGCCAAGGCCTGGCCTTTGTTCTCGATCAGTACGCCGGGATGGGCATGTGCCAGCTGCATCGCGCGCTGGTGCAGTGCATGCAGCCAGCTGGCGGTATCGCTTTCGGCAAGCGCAGCATCGGCGGCGGTGAGCAGTTGCGCGCCGTGCAGCCCGGCCATCGGCAGCTGCAGTGGCGCGAACATTGTCTGCAGCTGGCCGACCGGGCGCCCACTGAGCAGCGCCAGCGCACCGCCCAGACGTTGCTGCACGCTGGCCAGCAGCGTGAGCAATGGGGGATCGGGCACTACCTTGTCCGGATGATCGGCGAAGGCGAGCAGGGTGCCATCCACGTCGAGAAACAGTGCGTCGTCGTCTGCCAGCGCCGGAGGTGGCGGTCGCTGTAGGTCATCAAGCATGCGGACACTATGCCGCAGCGGTTGTTACAGGAAGGTCATTTGGGGTGAACGGTTTGGCTGTGCGTGTTTCAAGAGCGCCCTCACCCCAACCCCTCTCCCGCTTGCGGGAGAGGGGCTCACATTGTTTGCGCTCGTAGTGCACTAGCCCCTCTCCCGCCTGCGGGAGAGGGGTTGGGGTGAGGGCAAGCTTCTGCTCTTCACCCAATGCAAAGCATCACTTGCTAACCGCAAACTCGATCCGCCGGTTCTGCGCACGGCCTTCTTCACTGTCATTGCTGGCGCGTGGCTTTTCCTGGCCATAGCCCTTGGAAGTGAGCGTATCGGCGGCAACCCCCAGTTCGGCCAGCTTGGCCACTACCGCATCGGCGCGCTGCTGGCTCAAGGTCACGTTGGCAGCGGCATCACCGGTGTTGTCGGTATGCCCACCGACCTCGATCCTGGTACCCGCCGGTGCCTGCTTGATTGCGTTGGCGGCGCTGGTCAGCGTCTCCATGCTGTCGCGGGTGATGGTGGCCGAGCCGGTGTCGAAGTAGATGTTCATCAGGTTCAGTGCCTTGACCAGATCATCACCGCTGAAGCCGGCTTTGAGCCCTGCCAATGCCGCCGCTGCGCGGTCCCACAGGCCACTGATCTCGAACCCGCCGAACAGGTTGCGCAGCTTGTCACTGACGGCGAAGCGGTCGGCTTCGGACATGCCGCTGGTGTCGATGCTGAGCTTGTCGCCATCAAAGCCGAACTTCAGCCCCTTGGCCTTGAGCTCGGGCAGCGCGGCGATCAGCTTGTCCAGCCAGTTGGCAGGCAGGGTAGCGGGATCGACAGTGATGTCACCGGACAGGTTGCTCTCGCCATAGGTGGCCTTGAGTGCGTCCCATAGCCGCGTCTTGTCGGCCTCGGCGGCAACCCGGCCGTTGACCATGACCTTGCCGTCCACGTTCTCCAAGCCAAAGCGTGCATTGGCCTGGGCAGCGGGTTCGGGTGTGGGAGCAGGTTGTGCGGCTGTTGCCGGCGCGGGCGGCGGCGGGGTGGCGGCTTCGTCTTTTTTGCAGCTGCGGAACAACAGGAAGGCTGCAATCAGGATGATCAGCGGGATCAGCCATTTCCAGAAACCACCGGATGCTGCCGCTGCCGGCCGGGTGCCACCGCCGCTATAACCGGCGGCAGGCGTTGCGGTGCCAAACCAGCGGTCGTAGTCGGCTGGGCGGCTGTTGGGGATGCTGCCGCCCTGGGTCAGCTGGCCGACGATCTTCGGCAGCAACCAGGCACCGGCCATATTCACCGCGGCAGGGGGAATGCCGAGTTTGCTGGCGATGCCGCTGGCCAGGTTCTGGCCGAAGCCGGCGCTGAACTGGTCCGGCTGCAGGACGTTGTCACCGGGTGTGGTGCCTATCCAGGAGGCGAACAGCGTGTCCAGGCCTGCGTCATCAAAGCGTTTTCGCAGCCCGGCAAAGCCACCGTAGGCGGGATCGAAGATGGTATCGACAAGCTGGCGCACCAGGCGCCCTGCGTTGTCGCCAAGATGAAAGCGGCTGGCCGCTTCGCGAATCAACGACTCGAACATATACGCCTCCGCAATGGATGACCGGGCTGGAATGCGCCGGCAGGCGTAAGGAGCGCTCTGTGCTGTTAAAGCTGGATGAATTCGAGCGGCATGAGCTAGAAGCTTCCCCTCTCCCCAACCCCTCTCCCGCAAGGGGAGAGGGGCTTTACAGCTGCAATTACGCGTCCCGCTTGGGCTTGCGGCGCTCTGAGCCCCTCTCCCGCAAGGGGAGAGGGGCTTTACAGCTGCAATTACGCCTCCCGCTTGGGCTTGCGGCGCTCTGAGCCCCTCTCCCCTTGCGGGAGAGGGGCTTTACAGCTGCAATTACGCGTCCCGCTTCGGCTTGCGGCGCTCTGAGCCCCTCTCCCCTCGCGGGAGAGGGGTTGGGGAGAGGGGGGCTTTCAAACAAGCCATCCCCTCGAAAAATCAGAACGTAAACCGCACCCGCCCATACCAGTAGGCGCCATTGCTGCCGATTGGCGACAACACGTCATACGGCAGGTTGCCGAAGTAGTAGATGTCTTCGTTCGACTTGTCCGGGTAGTTGTCGGTCAGGTTCTGCCCGCCCACCGCCACGCTCCACTGCGGGGTGATGCGGTACTCGACTTCCGCATCCAGCTGCCATTCGGCCTGGTAGGTCTGGGTCGGCACATAACCATCGCCGAAGTCGAACACGCGCTTGGCACTGCCGTGGCGGCTGAGGCGGCTGCTCAACGACCAGCTGTCATTGGCCCAGCTGGCGGCGAACTGCGCGCGGGTGCGCGGTGCGGCATCGGTCAGCGTATTGCTTTCCTCCACGCCGAACAGCACATAGTCCGGATCCAGCGCCAGCAGCTGCGCCGGCGTGGCCAGCACGTTCTTCAGCTCGGTCTTGGCATAGCTCCAGGTGCCGGTCAGCAGCAGCTCGCCGTCGCCCAGCGACTGCCGCCAGTTGCCGACAAACTCGGCACCGCGGGTGCGGGTGTCGGCGGCGTTGACGAAGTAATGCGCGCTCTCCAGCCCGCTGACGCCGAACTGCTGCTGCACGAAATCGGTCAGCGCGTCACCGGTGATGCTTTCGGACAGGGCAATGCGGTCATCGATGTCGATCTGGAACAGGTCCAGCGACAGGTCGAAATGGCTGCCGATCTGGCTGGTGAAGCCCAGGCTGTAGTTGATCGACTTTTCCGGCTTCAGGTCGCTGGCACCCAGCGCCCGCGCGATCGGGTTGCTTACAGCCAACAGACTGCGCTGTTGAAGTGCTCCATCATTGTCGTAGCCTGTTGAGGTGGACTCGTAACCAGTCTGGCTTAGCGACGGCGCGTGGAAATTGTTGGAAATGGACCCGCGCAGCGCGAAGGCCGGCGCGAAGGCGTAGCGCGCACCCAGCTTGCCGGTCAGCTCGCCACCGAAGTCCTGGTAATGCTCATAGCGGGCGGCGATATCGGTGGAGAATTTCTCGCCGAAGGTCGAGGACAGGCTGGTATAGGCACTGAGCACATCGCGCGACAGATGCGCCTCGTCCTGCGGGGTCAGGCCACCGCCGGCCTGCGAGCCGGTCGGGCGATCGGTATACGGACCCGCAGCATAGCTGGCCGGGTCACCGGCGCCGGTTTCATAACGCTCGTGGCGGCCTTCGATACCGAAGCCGAGGCTATGGCTGTCGTCGGCGCGCACGAAGATGCGGCCGAAATCGAGGTTGGCCACGGTCTGGGCAAAGCTGAAATCGGCGGTCTTGAAGCGGGTTGGGCTGGTCGGCCCCAGCGAGGCGTTGAGCGAGTTGCGCAGGCGGTAGGTGAATTCGTTGCGGCCGTGGTCGAGGCTGGCATCGTAGTTCCAGTCGCCCAGCTCGCCGCGGGCACCGGCCACCAGCTGCACATCCAGGTTCTCGCCTTCGGAGATCGGTCGGTAGCCGTTCGGGTACAGCTCCTTCCAGTTGGCCTCGCCGTCCGGGTAACGGAAGTAGTTGGCGCCTTCGGTATCGCGCTGGTTGTAAGTGCCGAAGGCATAGGCCTTGGAGGCCGTGCCGAACGGGATTTCGGCATTGAACCAGGCGTTGAGGTCCTTGCTGGCGCCGTCGCCCAGCACATAGTTGCGCTTGCCGGCCAGGGCCAGGTTGTCGGCGGTCTGCGCCTCCCACGGCGGGATCTGGTCGAAGCCGGCGCGGTTGGTGGCCTCGCGGTTCTTCAGCTCCAGGCCGACGCGCAGGAAACCGCCGTCATCGGTCAGCGCGGTGCCGACCTTGGCGCTGAAGAAGCTGGTCTGGCCGTCGGTCAGGGTGCGGTCGATCGGCTTGAGATCGGTGTGGTGGGCGCCGAAGCTGGCCTCGATGGCGCCGCCTTCCGGGGCGTCGTCGAGAATCACGTTGATCACGCCGGCCACTGCATCGGAGCCGTACAGCGCGCCGGCGCCATCACGCAGTACCTCGATGCGCTTGATCGCGCTGACCGGGATGGCGTTGAAATCGACCGGCGTGGTGCCCTTGCCGATCTTGCTGTCGGTGTTGACCAGGGCGCTGTTGTGACGGCGCTTGCCGTTGACCAGCACCAGCACCTGGTCCGGCGACAGGCCGCGCAGCTGCGCGGCGCGCACATGGTCGGCACCGCCGGAGTTGGACTGGCGCGGGAAGTTGAACGAGGGCAGCAGTGCCTGCAGCGCGCTGCCCAGCTCGCCGTTGACCACGCCGGCCTTGCGGATGTCCTCGGCGCTGAGCACGTCCACCGGTGCAGTGGACTCCAGCACGGTGCGGTCGACGGCGCGGGTGCCGGTGACGATCACCGTGTCCAGGTTGGTGGCCTGCTGGGCGTTCTGGGCAAAGGCGGGGGAAGACAGCGCCAGCGCGATGGCCAGGCCGAGCGGGGCCGAGGTGGGGCGGGACATGCAGACTCCGGAAAGACGGGGGGAGGGGAGGGAAATACTTTGCACTTACATCCATCCGGATGAAGCGATATATTATCTTGGCGTTAACGCCTCCGCCGATGCAAGTCCTGCTGGCAATTGGCTGATAACCAAACGCGATATCCGTTGCGGTGCCTTGGATGCCACCGTGTTTTCCCTGTCCGGAGGTTTTCCATGAAGTTGCCTGCTGTCCTGTTGCCCCTGCTGTTCGCCGTTGCCGCCAGTGCCCATGCGGCGCCACCTGTCACCGAAGCCGCGCCCAGCGCGCAGTTGCATGGCGATGCCGCACGCCCGGCCGAGGCCGCCGGTTGGGTGCGCAGCGAGCTGTACTTTGGCGTGGGCGAGGAGAGCGGCCCGTCCGCACGCGCGCAGACCGACGTTATCAGCGAGGCGCAGTGGCGCGCCTTCCTGGACAAGGAAGTGACGCCGCGCTTTCCCGATGGCCTGACCGTGTTGGATGCCTACGGCCAGTGGCTGTTCCGTGGCGCGGCCGAGCCCAACCGGCTGCGCACCAAGGTGCTGGTGATCCTGCACGAGGACAGCCCGCAGCGTCGCAACGACATCGAATCCATCCGCCTGGCATGGAAGCAGGCCACCCAGCACCAGTCGGTGCTGTGGTCGCGGCAGCCGGTCGAGGTTTCGTTCTGATCAGCACTGGATCGGCTAGCCTGCGGGCAGTCCTCAGCCGCAGATGAGCTTCTCGATGACGTCCCTGATATCCACGTCCCGCTGCCGTTCTGCCGCCCGTGGCTTGCTGATTGCAACGGTTTCGCTGCTGGCGGCGCCAGCATTCGCGGCAGATGAGAGCCAGATCCGCTTCGAGGTCGCTGCCGGCGTGAGTGCGCATGCGCGCTTGCTGGGTGACGGCAGCGTGGAGGTGGGCACCAATCGCTCACCGGCCCGGCAGGTACTGCCGGCGTCCACGGATGAGGAGGGCGGCGGTACGCGGCTGGGCCACGCCGACTACAACTTCGACGGCTACCAGGACCTGGATACCAGCGCCACGCTGGGCCAGGTCAACGAATCGGTCACGGTTTACCTGTACGAGCCGGCCAGTGGCCAGTTCCGCGCGTTGGCCGCACCTGAGGCCCCGGAGATCAGCTGTGAAGGTTTCTGGTCGCTGACTCCTGACCCGGCCACACGCACGTTGAGCAGCAGTTGCCGCAGTGGACCCATGTGGTACAGCGACATCTACCGCTACCAGGGGAGGCAGGTCTATCTCTATCGATCGATGCGCAACGCCTTTCTTGACACCGAAGCGCTCGCGCGGGTGTTGGCGTTGGCTGAAGTGGACGATGCGGAGATCCTCACGGTGTGGAGCACCTGGGATGCCGCAGGCAGGCGGCTCGAAACCGCCATCTGGAATGCCTTCGATCCGCCGCTGAAGGACGCCCCGATGCCGGGCCGCAGCGCGTCGGTGGTGCCGGACAAGCTGCTGCTGTACAGCAAGGCAGGCGACACCTCGACCAAGCGCTACCTGCTCAAGGGCGACCGCGTCGAGTTGTTGGACGAAGCAGATGGCTGGTTGCAGTTGCGCTACCGCAATCCCAGCCGCGGCCCGGTGCTGGGCTGGGTGAAGCTGCCCACGAACGAATGACCTGTTCCATCCGCACGCATTTTCCCGGCGTTACCATCGCCCCGCTTTCCTGACGATATCCCCCATGAATTCTTCCGCTCCAAGTTCCCGCCCGCGCTGGTTCGTCACCGGTGACCTCAACGGCTTCTTCGGCCTGGTGGTCGACAACCTGTCCATCCTCGGTTTCATCGCGATGGCGCTGGTCGGCATCTTCCAGTTCCCGGCCGATGTGGTGTTCGGCCGCATGTTCCCCGGCACGGCCTTTGGCGTGCTGATCGGCAACCTGATGTATACGCTGATGGCACGGCGCCTGGCTGCCCGCAGCGGCCGCGATGATGTCACCGCCATGCCGCTGGGGCTGGATGCGCCCACCAGCATCGGCATGGCCTTGTTGGTGCTGGGCCCGGCCTTTGCCGGCTTCAAGGCACAGGGCATGGATCCGCAGGCAGCGGCGATGCTGACCTGGAAGCTGGGCATGGCCTCGCTGGTGGTGATGGGCCTGCTCAAGCTGGTGCTGTCCTTTGTGGGCGATGCGGTCACCCGCCATGTGCCGCGTGCGGCGCTGCTGGGCTCCATCGGTGGCGCGGCGCTGACACTGCTGGGTTTCCTGCCGCTGATCGAAAGCCTGCGCCAGCCGCTGGTAGGCCTGGTCACGCTGGGCGTGCTGCTGTACGTGCTGGTAGCACGCGGCGTGGTGCCGCTGCGCCTGCCCGGCGTGCTGTTCGCGCTGCTGGTGGGCGTGGTGCTGTATTACGGCCTGGGCGCCGCCGGTGCGCTGACCGGCTTCCAGTGGCCACCGGCGATCTCGCTGGCCGTTGCCCTGCCGCTGCCGTCACTGGGCTTTGTCGAAGGCCTGCCGCTGACCGTGCCGTATCTGTCGCTGCTGCTGCCGTTCGGCCTGCTGATGATCGTTGGCGGCATCAATGTGGCCGAAAGCGCACGCGCTGCCGGTGACGACTACCGCACCCGCGACATCCTGCTGGTCGAAGCCATCGCCACGCTGGTGGCAGGCGTGTGCGGCGGCGTGGCCCAGACCACTCCGTATATCGGCCAGCCCGCCTACAAGCGGCTGGGCGCGCGTACCGGTTACACGCTGCTGACCGGTCTGTTCATCGGTATCGGCGGCATGCTCGGCGTGGTCGCTGGACTGGTGCAGTGGCTGCCGGTGGCGGTGCTGGCACCAATCATCGTCTTTGTCGGCCTGGACATCACCGTGCAGGCCTTCCAGCAGACCAAGCGCGAGCACGCGATTGCGGTGGCGCTGGCCTTCCTGCCGGCCATCGCCTACCTGATCAACATCAAGTTCGGCACCTGGGTGGCACCGGATGCGGCGGCTGCGCTGTATGCAGCGGTCGACGGCCATGGTCTGTCGGACGTGGCCACTCTGCAGCTGCTGGGCAATGGTTTCATCATCACCGCGATGATCTGGGCGGCAGCGTTGGTGGCCTTGATCGAACGCCGCGCTGGCGTGGCGGTAAGCCTGTTGCTGGTGGCCGCGGTATTGAGCGCGTTTGGCGTGATCCATTCCACAGATCCGCGCGGTGGTATCTACCTGCCGTGGCAGTTGGAGGGCCTGCGTCAGGCCATTACCTGGCAGATCAGCGCAGCTTATGCGGTGCTTGCCACGGTGATCGGCCTGATGTCGTTGCAGAAGCCGCGCTGAGCGCCGGTTGGTGAATGCGCGGGGAACCCCGCGCGATTACCCGGGTCACACCATCACATGCAAGAAAGGTGCAAGTGATGCAGAAGCGCAAAGCAGTGTGGCCCTGGGTGCTGGTCGGTGTGGTTGCGGTAGGCGGTGCCGGCTGGTGGATGTTCCACGAGGATGTGGCGCAGTTGCGCCAGACACCGCCGGCCGCTGTGCCGCCGCCGGACAGCGCGGCCACGGCGGCCATCCCGCCGCCTGCCACGCCTGCGCCGGCGGCCGTGCCGACGTATCCACTCGACGCCGCCGCCGATCCGGCCCTGCCGGCATTGGCCGACAGCGATGCCGACAGCTGGCAGGCCTTGAATGGAGTGTTTCCTGCCGATGCGCTGGCGCTGCTGCTGCGCGAGCAGCTGATCCAGCGCGTGGTGGTGCACCTGGACAACCTCACCCAGCCCAGCCTGCCCGCGTCGGCAATGGCACTGCGGCCGCTGCCCGGCAGCCTGCAGGTGGAGCAGGGCAGTACCGGCGGCGAACAGCTGGCGGCGGGTAACGCCGCGCGCTACGCGCCCTTCGTGGCGGCTTTCAGCCAGGCCGATGCCGCTGCCATCGCGGCTGGCTACCGGCGCTTCTACCCGCTGGCGCAGCAGGCCTACCGCGAGATCGGCCATCCCCACGGGCATTTCAACGACCGCGTGGTGGCCGTGATCGACCATCTGCTGCAGACCCCCGAGCCGGCCCGGCCGCTGGCGGTCGAAGCGGATGGCAGGGGCCGCTACCGTTTTGTGGATCCGGCCCTGCAGTCGCTGTCGGTCGGGCAGAAGGCCTTGCTGCGGATGGATGCGGCCCAGCAACAGGCGGTGAAGCAGCAGCTGCGGGCACTACGGGCGGCCATCACCCAGCGCTGAGGCGCGCCGCCGCTTGCGCTGGATCAATGCCTGGCGCGGCGGGCTGGCGATACTGGGAGTGGATTTCGATTGCAGCTGAACAAGGGCGCTGTTCACCCTTGAATCACGCCGTTGCAACCGCATCTGAACCAGTATCGCCGGCAGTGCTGGCAACCCAACATCGAGGAAGAAGACCCATGCGGATGGACAAACTCACCTCCAACTTCCAGAAAGCCCTGGCAGATGCCCAGTCGCTGGCAGTTGGCCGTGACAACAACATCATCGAGCCGGTGCACGTGCTCAGCGCGCTGCTCGATCAGCCCGGTGGCAGCAGCCGGCCCTTGCTGGCCCAGGCCGGTGTCAACGTGCCGGTGTTGCGCGAGCGGCTGACCGAAGCGCTGGATGCACTGCCCAAGGTATCCGGCCAGGCCGGCAGCCTGTCGATGGGCAATGATCTCAACCGCCTGCTCAACAGCACCGACAAGCTGGCCCAGCAGCACAACGACCAGTTCATCGCCAGCGAGTGGTTCCTGCTGGCGGCGGTGGACGACGGTGGCCCGGCCGGCATGGCCCTGCGCGCTGCCGGTGCCGACAAGAAAAAAGTGGAGGCCGCCATCGACAAGCTGCGCGGCGGGGAAACCGTGCAGAGCGAAAACGCAGAAGAGCAGCGCCAGGCGCTGGAGAAGTACACCATCGACCTGACCGCGCGTGCCGAGAGCGGCAAGCTCGACCCGGTGATTGGCCGCGACGAGGAGATCCGCCGCACCATCCAGGTGCTGCAGCGCCGTACCAAGAACAACCCGGTGCTGATCGGTGAACCCGGCGTGGGCAAGACCGCCATTGTCGAAGGCCTGGCCCAGCGCATCATCAACGACGAAGTGCCCGAGGGCCTGCGCGGCAAGCGCGTGCTGTCGCTGGACATGGGCGCGCTGATCGCCGGTGCCAAGTTCCGTGGCGAGTTCGAGGAGCGGCTCAAGGCCGTGCTCAACGATCTGTCCAAGAACGAAGGGCAGATCATCCTGTTCATCGACGAGCTGCACACCATGGTCGGCGCCGGCAAGGGCGACGGCGCGATGGATGCGGGCAATATGCTCAAGCCGGCGCTTGCGCGTGGCGAACTGCATTGCATTGGCGCCACCACCCTGGACGAGTACCGCCAGTACATCGAGAAGGACGCCGCGCTGGAGCGCCGTTTCCAGAAGGTGTTCGTGGGTGAGCCGACGGTGGAGGATACCATCGCCATCCTGCGTGGCCTGAAGGAGCGCTACGCGGTGCACCACGGCGTGGAAATCACCGACCCGGCGGTGGTTGCGGCGGCGACGCTGTCCAACCGCTACATCACCGACCGCCAGCTGCCGGACAAGGCCATCGACCTGATGGACGAGGCGGCCTCGCGTATCCGCATGGAGATCGACTCCAAGCCGGAAGAGCTTGATCGCCTGGAGCGTCGCCTGATCCAGCTCAAGATCCAGCGCGAAATGCTGAAGAAGGAAAAGGACGACGCCTCGCGCAAGCGCCTGGCAGACCTGGATGCCGACATCGACACGCTGGAGCGCGAGTTCTCCGACCTCAACGAAATCTGGAAGTCGGAGAAGGCCGCCCTGCAGGGCGCGACCAAGATCAAGGAGCAGGTGGAAAAGGCCAAGCTCGATCTGGAAGCCGCCCAGCGCCGCCAGGATTTCGCCAAGATGAGCGAGATCCAGTACGGCCTGCTGCCCAACCTGGAAAAGCAGCTGCAGGCCGCGCAGGAAATGGAGCGCAAGGACTTCAAGCTGGTGCAGGACAAGGTGACCGACGAGGAAATCGCCGAGGTCGTCTCGCGCTGGACCGGCATCCCGGTCAGCAAGATGCTGGAAGGCGAGCGCGACAAGCTGCTGCGCATGGAAGACATGCTGCACAACCGCGTGGTTGGCCAGGAAGAAGCGATCCGCGTGGTTTCCGACGCGGTGCGGCGGTCGCGCGCCGGCCTGTCCGATCCCAACCGTCCAAGCGGCTCGTTCCTGTTCCTGGGCCCGACCGGCGTGGGCAAGACCGAGCTGACCAAGGCGCTGGCCGACTTCCTGTTCGACTCGCCCGACGCGATGGTGCGCATCGACATGAGTGAGTTCATGGAGAAGCACAGCGTGTCGCGCCTGATCGGTGCGCCCCCGGGCTATGTCGGCTACGAGGAAGGTGGCTACCTGACCGAGGCGGTGCGTCGTCGCCCGTACAGCGTGATCCTGCTGGACGAGGTGGAGAAGGCGCATCCGGATGTGTTCAACATCCTGCTGCAGGTGCTGGACGACGGTCGTTTGACCGATGGCCAGGGCCGCACCGTGGACTTCCGCAACACCGTCATCGTGATGACCTCGAACCTGGGCTCGCACCAGATCCAGGACATGAGTGGCGACGACAGCCCGGAAGCCTATATGCAGATGAAGGCGGCGGTGATGGGCGTGGTGCAGGCGCACTTCCGTCCGGAGTTCATCAACCGCCTGGACGACATCGTCGTGTTCCACCCGCTGGACAAGGAGCAGATCAAGCAGATCGCGCGCATCCAGATGCGTGGTCTGGAGAAGCGCCTGGGCGAGCGTGGCCTGCGCCTGGAAGTGTCGGATTCGGCCTTCGATGTGCTGGGCAATGTCGGCTTCGACCCGATCTATGGTGCACGCCCGTTGAAGCGTGCCATCCAGGCCCAGCTGGAAAACCCGCTGGCGCAGAAGATCCTGGCCGGCGAGTTTGCCAGCGGCGACACCATCAAGGTGGAAGCCGGCGGCGGTGGCCAGCTGCAGTTCGGCAAGGCCTGACCGCAACAGTGCGGCGGCGCGGCCCGGGGCCCGCCGCCGCCATGGTTCACGTCGGCCATGCGTGGCTTCGATTAGGCTGCAGATCCGGGTCTTCCCGCAGGGGAAGGCCCGCACACGCCATGGATGAGGATGATCTGATGCGGTATGTGATTGCATCGTTGCTGGCATCGCTGCTGGTCGCACCGGCGGCGTTTGCGCAGAGTGCCGGCAGCGAACAGCTGCTGCGCCCGCAGGTGCCGGGGTATGTAAAGGCCTTCGAGAACACCGAAGCAGACGGCGCACGCCTGTGGGAATACGTGCCCAATGGCGAGAACGTCCAGCAATGGACGGAAATGTTGACGGTCACCGCCTCCCGCCCCGGCGTGCAGGCGACGCCACGTCAGTTCCTGGGCTTCATCGAGCGCGGCTGGAAAGGTGCCTGCCCGGGCGGCGAAAGCAGCTGGATCCGCGAGGGTGAGGAGAACGGCTATCCGTTTGCCTTGCTGATGCTCACCTGCCCGAACAACCCGGCCAGCGGCAAGCCCGAATACACCTGGTTCAAGGGTATCCAGGGGGCAAACCATTTCTACGTGGTGCAGAAGGCCTATCGCTTTGCCCCGGAACGGGAGCAGGTGGTGTCCTGGGTGCAGTACCTGAGCAAGGTGCAGCTCTGCGATGCGCAGGGCAGTGCCCATCCCTGCCCGACGACGCGTCCGGCCGCACGCTGATACGCAGTGGGGTGCCGGCCGGTCCGGCACCCCGTTCTGTGCTTATCAGCTGATGCCAAGTGCTCACAAGTAACCCCTGCAACCGTCCACCGGTTGCCAGCCATCCTCGGCTATCGTCAGCGGTCACTCCTCACCGAGCGCTCCGATGACCGATCCGCAGTGGAAGCCTGAAACCATCGCCGTGCACGGCGGCTATTCCCCCGACCCGACCACCCGCGCGGTGGCGGTGCCGATCTACCAGACCGTTGCCTACGCCTTCGACGATACCCAGCACGGCGCCGACCTGTTCGACCTCAAGGTGCAGGGCAACATCTATACCCGCATCATGAACCCGACCACCGATGTGCTGGAAAAGCGCATCGCTGCGCTGGAAGGCGGCATCGGCGCACTGGCGCTGGCCTCGGGCCAGGCCGCCATCACCTATGCGATCCAGACCATTGCCGAGGCCGGCGACAACATCCTTGCCTCCAGCGCGCTGTATGGCGGCACCTACAACCTGTTCGCGCACACGCTGCCGCAGTTCGGCATCCAGACCCGCTTTGCCGATTACCGTGATCCGCAGGCATTTGCGGCGCTGATCGATGAGCGCACCAAGGCGGTGTTCGTCGAATCCATCGGCAACCCGCGTGGCAACATCACCGATATCGAGGCCATCGCCAAAATCGCCCATGCGCATGGCGTGCCGGTGATCGTCGACAACACCGTGGCCACGCCGTATCTGCAGCGCTCCTTCGATTTTGGTGCGGATATCGTGGTGCACTCCTTGACAAAGTATCTCGGCGGCCACGGCACCAGTCTGGGCGGCGCCATCGTCGACTCCGGCCGTTTCCCGTGGGCCGAGCACAAGGCGCGCTTCCCGCGCCTCAATACGCCAGACGTGAGTTACCACGGCGTGGTCTATACCGAGGCATTGGGGCCGGCGGCCTTCATTGGCCGTGCCCGCGTGGTGCCATTGCGCAACATGGGCGCGGCGATTTCGCCGTTCAACGCCTTCCAGATCCTGCAGGGGATCGAGACGCTGGCACTGCGCATGGATCGCATCAACAGCAATACGCTGGCGGTGGCCAACTACCTGCAGAAGCATGCAAAGGTCGCCTGGGTGAACTACGCGGCGCTGCCGGACCATCCGGAACATGCACTGGTGCAGAAGTACCTGCGTGGCCACGGCTCGGGCGTGCTGACCTTCGGTTTGCCGGGTGGGCGCGAGGCGGGCGCGCGCTTCCTGGATGCCTTGCAGCTGTTCACGCGGCTGGTGAACCTGGGTGATGCCAAGTCGCTGGCCACGCATCCGGCGTCCACCACCCATCGGCAGCTTGATGAGGCCGAGCTGGAAAAGGCCGGGGTGACGCTGGACACCGTGCGCCTGTCGGTGGGCATCGAGCATATCGATGACCTGCTGGCGGATCTGGAGCAGGCGTTGGCGAAGGCCTGATAGGCGAACAAGGCCTGCACAAGCAGAGCAACAGCTGCCCTCACCCCAACCCCTCTCCCGTAAACGGGAGAGGGGCTCGGATCGCGCCAGCTGCCAGTGCACTAGCCCCTCTCCCGTTTACGGGAGAGGGGTTGGGGTGAGGGCAGCTTTCAGCTCTCGGCTTTTACCAGGCAACCGTAAACCGCTTGCCCACATGCTTCGGCGCTTCCAGTTCATCCACCACCGCCACTGCCAGATCGGCCGCACTGATCGTGCCCGGGCCATCACCGGTGCTCAGCGGGGTGTCGCTGCCCACCTGGTACTTGCCGGTGCGCTCGGTCGCGCTGCCCGGATGGAAGGCCACCGGTGGGCTCAGCAGGGTCCAGGCCAGGCTGGTCTCATTGCGCAGTTCGCTCAACACGTCACGGGCGGCGCGGGCACCTTCATAGATCGCGGCGGGGAAGTCCGGTGCATCCACCAGCTGCGTGCCCTGCGGCGTATACAGGCTGCCAGCGCCACCGACCACGATATAGCGGCGAACACCGGCGGCCTTGGTGCCGGAAACGATGGCGCGCGAGCCCTGGATGAAATCACGGTAGATGTCCGGGTTGGCCCAACCCGCATTGAAGGCACTGACCACGGCATCACTGCCGGTGACCGCGGCTTGTACCTGTGCCGGGTCCTGTACATCGGCGGCCAGTACCTTCAGGCCCGGACGGGCGCTGAGCTTTTCCGGATGGCGGGCCAGGGCGGTGACGTCATGGCCGCGCGCCAGCAGTTCGTCCAGCAGGGCCTTGCCGACGAAGCCGGTGGCACCAATCAATGCGACTTTCATGGGAAATCCTTGCGAGTGGGAATGTCGCCAGTTTCCGCCTCCGCGTGCCGCCGCGGCAGTCGCAAAAAATCACAAAGACCTTGAAGCTGTGCTTCACAATGGCCCGGTAGGAGGTGACCCATGGACAGCTTCAAGCGGATGGCCCTGTTTGCCCAGGTGGTGCAGCACGGCTCGATGAGTGCGGCGGCGCGGGCCCTGGGCATGAGTACCTCGGCGGTGAGCCAGCAACTGCGCGCGCTGGAGCAGGAGGCAGGGGTGGCGCTGTTGCACCGCTCCACCCGACGGCTGGCCCTCACCGATGTGGGCAGCCGTTACTACGCGGCCTGCGCGCGTCTGCTGGACGCGGCCGGGGAGGCGGCGGCAGAACTGTCGGCGGCCCGCCAGGCCCCCAGCGGCGAACTGCGGCTGTCGGCGCCGCTGGGCATGGCCGCGCATATCGGGCCGGCGCTGGGGGCGTGGTTGCAGGACAACCCGCAACTGCGCCTGCACCTGTTCTTCGACGACGGCTGGACCGACCTGTTGCAGGCGCGCATCGACCTGGCCCTGCGCTTTGGCCAACTGCCGGACAGTGATTGGATGGCGCAGCGCCTGGGCAGCCTGCAACGGTGGCCCTGCGCGTCGCCGCAGTGGCTGCAGGCCCACGGCATGCCCACCGATCCCCTGCAGGTACCCGCCGCCGACTGGTTGGGTGTGCCGCAGGTGCCCGGCTTGGTCTGGCAACACCGTGACAGCGGCGAGGAACGGCTGGTGCCGGCGCATCCGCGCATCGCCAGCCAGAACCAGCCGGCGGTCCTGCAGCTATGCCAGGCCGGCTTGGGGGTGGCGGTGCTGACCAGCCTGGATGCGGCGCCGCTATTGGCTGACGGCCACCTGCAGCGCCTGTTGCCGGATTGGGAAGTGCCAGCGTTGCCGGCCTGGGCGGTGACACCACATCGCCAGACCCAACCGGCCAAGGTGCGCCAGGCCATCGCCTTGCTGCAGGACTATCTGGCGGGGATGCCTGCTGCCGGGCCGGCGCCTGCGCAAGATCGGAAACGCCAGCGCTGAGCAGGCGCGCTGCAATAGCCGCCACTTCCACGGAGACGATGCAATGAAAGCCAATGCCGCACAGCTGCCACGCCTGGACCGGGTCATTGCCTGTCTGCAGCAGGCCGTCGATACCGGCGGCCCCTTGCCCGACCTGGAGGCGCTGGCGGCCATCGCCCATTACTCGCCGTTTCACTTCCATCGCGTTTACCGCGCGCTGACCGGTGAAACGGTAGGCCGCACGGTGCAGCGGCTGCGGCTGGTCAAGGCGCTGCAGCGTCTGGCGCATAGCGCGGCCAGTGTCACCGAGATCGCCTTGCTGGCCGGTTACGACACCCCGCAGGCCTTGGCCCGGGTGCTGCGCGAAAGCGTGGATGCCAGTGCCAGCGAACTGCGCGACGATCCGCAGCGACTGGCCGCCTGCATCGCCCAGCTGTCGCGGCCGCTGCCGGTGGCTGAAACTCCCGCGCCGCTGAGCGTGGAAGTGATCACCCTGGAGCCGTTCGAGGTGGTCGCGTTGCGTGCCCGGGGTGCCTTCGACGATCTGGATGGTGTGTTCGGCGAACTGTTCGGCTGGGCGGCCGAGCAGGGCCTGATCGAACAGCTGCAGCAGTTGATCGGCCTGCCGCTGGGTGACCACCGTGAGCTGCCTGCCGACGAGCTGCTGTTCGACTGCGCGCTGGCGCTGGATGCCGAGCTGCCGGCCTTGCCGGCATCACTGCAGCGCCTGCAGCTGGGGGGCGGGCGCATGGCGCGCCTGCATCATGTCGGCAGCTACTCCCTGCTCGAGGACGCCACCGACCGGTTGCTGCGTGACTGGTTGCCGGGCAGCGGCCATGCCCTGCGCGACGCGCCGTTGCACTATCACTTCCTGGATGACCCCGAGGACGTTCCCGAGGCCATCCTGCGCGCCGACATCTACGTGCCGCTGGCCGCCGGCTGAGGCACGTTGCGGCGCAGGCTGCGGTAGGGCGGGGTGGACATGATCATTTCCGCCAGCGAGTAGGCCAGCTCGCGCTCGGCCATCACCGTGCCGTCGGCGCCGTGCTCCAGCAGATGCTTGACCTCGGCATCGCTGTGGGCACGCGCCAACAGGGTCAGATTGGGGTTGATGGCGCGCAGCTTGGCCAGCACCTCACCGGATTCCAGCGGTTGCGGGATGGCCAGCACCGCGATGGTGGCGCGCTCGGGGTGCGCCTCGGCCAGCACCTTGTCCGAGGCGGCACTGCCGCGGATGCCGGGGATGCCGGCGGCGTGCGCGCGTTCCACATGCTCGCGGTTGTCGTCGATCACCAGCACCGGCACGCCGCGGTCGCGCAGCACCTGCGCCAGCTCGCTGCCGACCCGGCCATAGCCGACCACGATGGCGTGGTCGTGCAGGTCCAGCGACGGACCCGGCGGGATGTCCGGCACTTCCGGCACCGGCGCGGTTTCCTTGTGGCGTGCCTGCCAGCGGTCGAGCAGCCCGAACACCACCGGGTTGAGCATGATCGAGACCAGCGCACCGGCCAGTACCAGCGATTGCCCGGTGGGCGGCAGGATCTTCAGCGCCACGCCCAGCCCGGCGATGATGAAGGCGAACTCGCCGATCTGCGCCAGCGAGGCGGAGATGGTCAGCGCTGTGCTCTTGGAGTGGCCGAAGGCGCGCACGATGAAGAAGGCGGCGGCCGACTTGCCGAACATGATGATCATCACCGTCGCCAGCACCTGCCAGGGGTGCTCGACGATGATCATCGGGTTGAACAACATGCCGACCGAGACGAAGAACAGCACCGCGAACGCATCGCGCAGCGGCAGCGAATCATGCGCGGCCTTGTGGCTGAGCTCGGACTCGTTGAGCATCATGCCGGCGAAGAACGCGCCCAGCGCGAACGAGACGCCGAACAGCGCCGCCGCACCAAACGCCACGCCCAGCGCGATGGCCAGCACGCACAGGGTGAACAGCTCGCGCGAGCCGGTGCCGGCAACGCGCTCCAGCACCCAGGGAATCACGCGCCGGCCAACCACCAGCATCACCGCCACGAACAGGCCCAACTGCACGAAGGTCCAGCCGATCGAGGCCAGCAGGCCGCCAATCGAAAGTGCCTTGCCGCTGGCCTCGGGGCCGAATACCTCGGCAATCACCGGCATCATCACCAGGGCCAGCACACAGGCCAGGTCTTCGACGATCAGCCAGCCCACCGCGATCTTGCCGCGCGTGGTTTCCAGCAGGCGGCGTTCCTCCATGGCCCGCAACAGCACCACGGTGGAGGCGGTGGCCAGCGAGAAGCCGAAGATCACCCCGTGCAGCGCCGGCCAGCCCATCAGCGTGGCTACGCCCCAGCCCAGCAGGGTGGCGACCAGGATCTGGCCGATGGCACCGGGGATGGCGATGGCCTTGACCGCCATCAGGTCCTTCAACGAGAAGTGCAGGCCGACGCCGAACATCAGCAGCATCACCCCGATCTCGGCCAGCTGGTTGGCCAGCGCCTGGTCGGCGACAAAGCCCGGGGTGAACGGCCCCACGATGACACCGGCAATCAGATAGCCCACCAGCGGCGACAGCCGCAGTTTGTTGGCCAGGGCGCCAAGCACGAAGGCCAGGCCCAGACCGATGGCAATCATGTTGATCAGGGCGGTGTCATGGTGCATCAGGGCTCGCAGCAGGGGGTGGGGTGCTTCGATTCTAAAGGTGATGCGCGGTTTGGTGCGGGGAAATGCATGAAAAATCTGGTTTTTTTTATGGAACGAAGGTGGGATGTGGGTTTGTGGTGCTTGCTGGCGAGGGCAACAGCAAACGCCAGGGCACCCCTCCCCAGCCCTCCCCTTCGCTGCGCGAAAGGGAGGGGCCAAGGGCAAAGCCCGGTGAGCCCTGTCGTTCGCGCGGACTGCCCCCTCCCTTTCGCGCAGCGAAGGGGAGGGCTGGGGAGGGGTAAGCCTCTACCGGGCCGGCAAAAGAAAATGCCCCGGGTCGCCCCGGGGCATCTTCCTTTCACGACGTCAAAACGGTCTTACCAGGTATAGCTGATGCGGCCGTAGACATAGGCGCCGTTGAAGCCGAACGGCGAGTAGTTGCTGTACGGCATCATCCCGTAGGTGGAGTTCAGGGCGTTCTCGACGCGGTCCGGGTACTCGTTCAACAGGTTGTCGGCGCCGACGGTGAGCTTCCAGTTCTCGCCCGGCTTGAAGCTGGCCGAGGCATCGACGATCCACTTGGCACCGTAGGTCTGGTCGCGGCTGGCGCTGGCCGAGTTGCGCACGGTGTAGCTGCCGTAGCGGGTGGCCGACAGGCCCAGCTCCCAGCGGTCCGAACGCCAGGTGCCGCTGAGGATGCCCTTGTCGCTGGGGAAGCTGTCCTCGATGCGGCCGATCTCGTCGCGGCCGATCAGCGACTGGCTGATGCCCAGGGCCGAGAACACCGCCGGCGAGGCGCTGAACTTCTTCACTTCGGTTTCGTTGTAGCTGTAGGCGGCGGTCAGTTCCAGGCTGCTGGCGCTGAACGGCACGGTGTAGCTGGACACGAAATCGACGCCGCGGGTGCGGGTATCCAGGCCGTTGGTGAAGTAGGCGAACTGGGTGACCTGCGGCAGGCCCAGGCCCGACAGCAGCGCGGCGGCGGCCGGGGTGGTGTTGATGTTGGAGGACAGCACGATGCGGTCGTCGATGTCGATCTGGTAGGCATCGACGGTGACGTACAGGCGGTCCACCGGCTGCAGCACCAGGCCGACACTGTAGGACGTGGACGACTCGGCCTTCAGCGGGGCTGCGCCCAACGCCTGCGCGGCCAGGCTGGTGGTCGGGAAGGTGCCCTTTTCATAGAACACGCCATCGGTGATGGAACTGGTCACCGCCTGGTAGCTCTGCTGGGCCAGCGACGGGGCGCGGAAGCCGGTGGAGGCGGTGGCGCGCAGCGCGACCTTGTCGGTGAAGGCATAGCGCGCCGACAGCTTGCCGGAGAACTTGTCGCCGAAGTCCGAGTAGTCCTCGTAGCGACCGGTCAGGCCGGCGGAGAACTTTTCGGTCAGATCGGCTTCCAGGCCGGCATACACGGCGTAGTTGTGGCGGTCGTTGTGCACTTCGTTGGTCGGGGTGAAACCGCCGAAGCCCTGTGCGCCGCTGCCGGTGTAGGAGTTCAGTTCGCCTGCGGTCTGCTCCCACTTCTCGCGACGGTACTCACCGCCGAAAGACAGGGTGACCGGATAGGCCAGGCCCCAGTCCAGCGCCTTGGTGATGTCGGCGTTGAAGATGTCCTGCTGGTACTTCAGCGTGCCGTCGTAGAACGAGGTCGGGCTGGCCGTGCCCAGGCTGTAGTTGAGGCTGTTGCGGGTGTGGAAATCCAGGGTGTTCTCGCCGTGGTTGACGCTGACGTCCCAGGTCCAGCCGCTCTCGGTGCTGCCCTTGACGCCGGCCACCAGCGAGCGGTCCTTGGAGTACTGGTTGATCTGCGGCACGAAGCCATTGGGGTAGAACTGCGCCAGCAGCGCGCTCTGGCCGCTGTGGTTGGGCGAGCGGTAGAACGCGAACGAGGTGATGTCGCGGTTGCTCAGCAGCGCATTGGCATAGCCGGTGACGTTGTCGCTGAAATTGAAATTCAGGTTGGCCGATGCCGCGGTGGCGTCCACGCGCGGGTCGCCGACGATGAAGGTCTTCTCGCCGATGTCCGGAAAGTTGCCGGTGTTCGGTGCGGTGCCCTGGTAGGGGCCGGCGCGGTTGCTTTCATCCTGCTGGCTGATCTGGCCGGCCAGGTGCAGGCTGCCGCGGCCGTCGGCGAAGCTGACGCCGGTGTCGCCGGAGAGCTGGTACTTGTTGCCGTCGCCGGCCGAGTACTGGCCGTAATCCACGGCCAGGCTGCCGCCTTCGCCGCTGCCCTTGAGCACGATGTTGACCACGCCGGCGATGGCGTCGGAGCCGTACTGGGCCGAGGCACCGTCACGCAGCACTTCCACGCGCTCGATGGCGGCGATCGGAATGGCGTTGATGTCCACCGCGGAGGAGCCACGGCCGATGCTGCCGTTGACGTTGATCATTGCCGAGGTGTGGCGGCGCTTGCCGTTGACCAGCACCAATACCTGGTCCGGGGACAGGCCGCGCAGTTGCGCCGGGCGGATGCCGCTGGTGCCGTCGGTCAGGGCCGGGCGGGGGAAGTTCAGCGAGGGTAGGGCGCGCGACAGCGCGGTGGCCAGTTCGGAGGTGCCGGTGGACTGCAGCGCTTCCGGGGTGATGATGTCGATCGGTGACTGCGACTCGGCGACGGTGCGGTCGGCCACGCGGGTACCGGTAACGATCACGGTATCCAGGGTATTGGCGCTGGACTGGGCCAGGGCGGGGAGGGCCGGGGTGCCAAGGGCGATGGCAATGGCGACAGCGAGGGTACGGGACTTGCGGTTCATCAGATTGCAGCTCCGGTATTGAGTGGCGGCATCGGCGGCGCGTGGGGTTCGCGGCTGTTGCGGTGCGCCATTAACGAATTAATGGAAATTTTACCTCGTGTCAAACCGGACGGTTCAGCTAAATTGTTGCTTTTGAAAGCTTTTTCAGTTCAGCAAGGGCGATTTGGCGATGCGAGTGCTTGAGTCCTGTAGGTAAACGCCGCGATGGAACATGCGAGTACAGGAGGTGAGTCAAGTATTGGTTAACGTTAGAATTACGTCGCAGGAATGCTGCTCACATGCACATTCCTTTTCGTTATAACGGACCCATTCATGATTTCCCTTCGTAATTTCGCCCTCCGCCGGGGCGAGCGCCTGCTGTTGTCCAACGTAGACCTCACCCTGCATGCCGGCTATCGCGTAGGCGTGGTGGGACGTAATGGCGCAGGCAAATCCAGCCTGTTCGCCGCCGTACGCGGTGAGCTGGAAGCCGACAAGGGCGACGTGTCGCTGCCCGGCAAGATCCGCATCGCCGATGTGGCCCAGGAAACCCCGGCGCTGCCCGACCGCGCCATCGACTTCGTGCTCGGTGGTGACGACGTGGTCGCCGCGGTGCTGGCCGAAGAAGCCGCAGCGGCTGAGCGCGAGGATTGGGAAGCGGTTGCCAACGCGCACCAGAAGATGGCCGAACTGGGTGCCTATGACGCCGAGGCGCGCGCCGGCAAGCTGCTGCATGGCCTGGGCTTCCCGGCTGAGACGCATGATCGTCCGGTGTCGGCGTTCTCCGGTGGCTGGCGTGCACGCTTGAACCTGGCGCGCGCGCTGATGATGCCCAGCGACCTGCTGCTGCTCGACGAACCGACCAACCACCTGGATCTGGACGCGGTGTACTGGCTGGAGCAATGGCTGCTGAAGTATCCGGGCACCTTGCTGCTGATTTCGCATGACCGCGAGTTCCTCGACAACGTCGCCACCCACACCCTGCACCTGCACGGTGGCAGCGCCAAGCTCTACCCGGGCGGCTATACCGATTTCGAGCGCCAGCGTGCCGAGCACCTGCGCCAGCAACAGATCGCGCACGAGAAGGAACAGGCCGAGCGCGCCCACCTGCATAGCTTCATCGACCGCTTCAAGGCGCAGGCCAGCAAGGCCACCCAGGCGCAGA
>PJUE01000340.1_pt1 | contig 36096 bp, 33 predicted proteins | sample 1512171 | NCBI WGS metagenome assembly PJUE01 (sample SAMN08177674, study PRJNA422409) | Feces metagenome, whole genome shotgun sequencing project. | isolation source: Chicken feces (3) enriched on wood chips: alkali lignin treatment | host: Gallus gallus | place: USA: Madison | collected 2015-01-15
GATCACCCGTTAAGGAGCAGGACATGCTGGAACAAATGGGCGCCGCTGCCAAAGCCGCCTCGTACAAACTGGCGCTCCTTTCCAGCCGCGAGAAAAACCGCGTGCTGGAAAAAATCGCAGAGTTTCTGGAAGCCCAGTCACACGAGATCCTGCTCGCCAATGAGCAGGATTTATTAGAAGCCCGCCGCAACGGTCTGAGCGAGGCGATGCTCGATCGCCTGGCTTTAAACCCCGCGCGCCTGAAAAGCATTGCCGATGACGTGCGTCAGGTATGCAGCCTGGCCGATCCGGTCGGGCAGGTGATTGACGGCGGACTGCTGGACAGCGGCCTGCGCATTGAACGTCGCCGCGTGCCGCTAGGCGTGATCGGTGTGATCTACGAAGCGCGCCCGAACGTGACCCTTGATGTCGCCTCCCTGTGCCTGAAAACCGGCAACGCCGCTATCCTGCGCGGCGGGAAAGAGACCTGGCGCACCAACGCCGCAACGGTAAAAGTGATCCAGCAGGCGCTGGAAGAGTGCGGCCTGCCCGCCGGTGCGGTGCAGGCGATTGAAAGCCCGGATCGTGCCCTGGTCAATGAGATGCTGCGGATGGACAAATACATCGACATGCTGATCCCGCGCGGCGGGGCAGGGCTGCACAAGCTGTGTCGCGAGCAGTCGACGATCCCGGTGATCACCGGCGGTATTGGCGTGTGCCATATCTTTGTCGATGACACGGCCGAGTTTGAACCGGCCCTGAAGATCATCGTCAACGCCAAAACCCAACGCCCGAGCACCTGTAACACGGTGGAGACGCTGCTGGTGCATCAGAATATCGCCGATCGTTTCCTGCCAGCCTTAAGCCAGCAGATGGCGCAAAGCGGCGTCACCCTCCACGCCGATATCAATGCGCTGACCCCGCTGCAAGCGGGCCCGGCGAAGGTTGAGGAAGTGAAAGCAGAGCAGTACGACGACGAGTTCCTGTCGCTGGATCTGAACGTGAAGGTGGTTGCCGATCTGGACGATGCCATCGCCCATATTCGCGCCCACGGCACCCAGCACTCGGATGCGATCCTCACCCGCACCCTGAGCAACGCCAACCGTTTTGTGAACGAAGTGGACTCTTCTGCCGTTTACGTGAACGCCTCCACCCGCTTTACCGACGGCGGCCAGTTTGGCCTCGGGGCTGAAGTCGCGGTCAGCACCCAGAAGCTGCACGCGCGCGGCCCGATGGGGCTGGAAGCGCTGACCACCTACAAGTGGGTCGGCTTCGGTGACGATACCATTCGGGCGTAATCTCCACGCGGGCGGCCTCTGCTGCCCGCGCTATCCTTGTGAATTCTGCTCAATCCTTTCCTGTGCCGCCGAGTCCAGCACGGCGATCTGTTCCTGCAATGCCGCCAGGCTGAGCGGCCTGCTGATTAAATAGCCCTGGGTTTCATCGCACTTCATCATCATCAGCTTCTGCAGCTGCCCTTCGGTTTCCACCCCTTCTGCCGTAATACTCAGCGAGAAGGCCTTGCCCAGGCCGATAATATTCTCGACGATGGTATTGGCGCTGTCGCTTTCGGGCATGCCGTCGATAAAGGATTTATCCAGCTTGATGCCATCGAACGGGAAATTGCGCAGATAGCTCAGGGAGGAGTAGCCGGTCCCGAAATCGTCCATCAGCAGCTTCACGCCAAGTTTCTTCAGCGCCAGCATGATTTCGAGGCTGTTTTCCGGGTTCCATAGGGTGGCGTTTTCGGTAATTTCAATCTCCAGCCGGGCCGGATCTAACTGCGACTGCTGCAGTGCATCCCGGATGCGGTCCACCACCTGCCAGGACTGGAACTCGACGGCAGAGATATTTACCGAAACAGAGAGGCCGTGCAGAGACTGCTGCGCGTCCCGACAGGCGGTCTTCAGCACCCAGTCGCTGAGAGGAATAATCAGCCCGGTCTCTTCGGCGAGAGAAATAAACTGATCCGGCATGATCAGGCCAAGTTCAGGGTGATCCCAGCGGATTAACGCCTCTACGGCGATGATCCGTGAGGAGTCATGGCCGTAGCGCGGCTGGTAGACCAGACGGAACTGCTCTTTCTTAATGCCGTCGCGCAGGCTCTGTTCCATCTCCCGGCGCTGCACCATCTGCTCGGCCATTTCAGGCGTATAAAACACCCACCTGTTGCGGCCAGTGCTTTTGGCTTTGTACAACGCGATGTCCGAGAAGCGCAGGAGTTCACCCGCGTCGACGGCGTCATGCGGCGCGATAGCGATCCCGATGCTGGCACCGATCACGATCTCATTCCCGTTGATCAGGAAGGGGCGCGTCAGTTCGGCAATAATGCGTTCGCACAGGGTATCAATGTACCGCCGGTCATGAATGTCGGAGATAATCAGAATAAATTCGTCACCGCCCTGGCGCGCCACCAGATCGTAATCGCGGATGCAGTGCCGTAGCCTGGCTGAGACCTCATGCAGGACGGTATCCCCGGCGCTGTGGCCGAACAGATCGTTGACCGGTTTAAACTTATCGAGATCCAGGCTGAGCATCGCCAGCGGATGCGCCTGCGTGGGCTGCGCCCGCAGCTTGCCCTCGAGAAATTCGCGCATTCGCACCCGGTTGGGCAGCCCGGTGAGCTCGTCGTGGCGGGAGAGATACTCCACGCGCGCCTGCGCCTCGACCTCCAGGGTGACATCCGTGGCGGTGCCACGGTAGCCGGTTATCCCCTCCGGCGTGACGACGGGTTTGATCGCAATATGGCAGTAGCGCTGGTGGCCCATCACGGAGAGATAGCGACAGTGCAGCAGACGACGATGGCCCGTCTGGCCGGGCTGGGTGATCCACTCCGCCAGCGACTGGTTGTCTGCGGCCATGAACTCGCTGAGCGGGCGACCGATCCAGGCCGATATGCTGTGCCCGGTAATGCCGGGAAAACGCTCGGAAAGCCAGGTAAAACGTAGCTCTGCGTCAGTCTCCCAGATCCAGTCCGTGGTGGCCTCAGCTACGTCACGAAAACGGCGTTCGCTGGCGGTGAGGGCAAGGCGGTTTTGTGCCAGCAGAAAGGTGTTTTCATCATACATCCGCGCCTTTTTGAGCGCGTTGCGTCCCAGCATTACGCCGGGAATAGCGGTACAGAGCGCCAGCAGGATCAGCAGCGGCAGGATGTAGCGCAGCAGCTCGCGTCCCGGATCTTCGCTTTTCCACTCAAAAGTGATTTGCTGGCCATCAATGGGGAGCGTTGCGACTCCGCGTCGCCCTGCCAGCTTCGTCGCCCCCTTGTGCTGCACGCGGGTCTGGGTGATACCGTACTCTTCACCCAGCGCGATGAGCTTACGGTCATCCAGCACGTCAACAAAGACCAGCACCGAGGCCGGGCCGGGGACAACAGGGATCCTGGCGTCATCACCCGTGGTGATACGCGCTGCGGCCACCAGCGCCGGATTGCCGTTCCTCATTACCACCGTACTGGACAGTGGGATAGCGTCCGGCTTGTTTATTTTCTGAATCAGCTCGGGTAAGGGGTCGTCTCCCAGCCAGGATTGCAGAGAGTCTGTCACCAGCTTGCCGTCAACCACGCTGTAACGGGTCTGCCCGTTACCGTCCAGCACGAACAGCCCTTCATACTCAAAATCGCGCCACAGCGTGGCCCCCATGTTCTGACGGGTATAGGCCCAGTCGGTATCCACCCTCGGATGAAGATGCTGGTAGGCTTCGCCCCACCAGGCGTAGTCTTTGATATGGGTGGTGAGCGTATCAACCCGGTTATGGATCGCCTTTTCCAGCAGCATGGCGCTGTGCTTGTCGCTGTCCTGATTGATGTTTCGCACGATCGTCAGCAGCGCGATGATGGCGATGATAAACAGCACTGACAGCAGGGAAAACATCAGCACCAGGGCGCGTTTGATTAAGGTCGCTGTCCTTTTCGGCTCGAGGTCCGGACCGGATATGTCATCGGTGACAAAAAATTTATGCATTATTTACCCACTCTCTCAGGCATTTCTGTGTTCCGATCTAATTAATATCGACCTGTTCTGGCGGGGCTTGATTTCAAAAAGATAAATTTGAAGATAGCCGATCCTGGAAGGAAGAGGGGAGATGGCGTAACTGGCGCGGGCAAATTGCCGCAAAATGTGACGAGTATGCGTTATGGAAGCGCGAAAGACGGGGTGTAATCCCTTTGTTATGTATGGTTTTTGCGCGTGTTGGTGTAAAAAACAACGACTAAAAGGTGAGGGGTTGACGGGGTGGGCGCTTTTTCTTACCCTTTTACACCGTAGTCTCTCTCCTGAAAGCCGATATAGCTCAGTTGGTAGAGCAGCGCATTCGTAATGCGAAGGTCGTAGGTTCGACTCCTATTATCGGCACCATTCTTACTTCTTTCTCTTTCTCTCTAACTCCACGAAACACCGTGAATGCTGGGTTTTTGGTGCTGTTGTATTCTTTCTACTTCTACCAATGTCTATTGAAATCTACACCGTATTGGGGGTACATTCGGGGGTATATTCTGTTCGGTCTCCCTGAGATACCCCCAAATGAAACTTAATGCCCGTCAGGTCGATACAGCCAAGCCAAAGGATAAGCCTTACAAGCTCGCCGATGGTGGTGGCCTCTACCTCCTCGTGAATCCAAATGGTGCCCGTTACTGGAGGCTCAAGTATCGGGTTTCAGGAAAGGAGAAATTGCTTGCTTTAGGCGTGTATCCAGACGTTACCTTGGCAGATGCCCGCGCTAAACGTGATCAGGCAAAAAGGGGTATCGCTGGGGGTATCGATCCTAACGAAGCAAAGCGGGAAGAAAAGGCCAGCCGCGAAGCTCAGGTAAACAATACATTTCATGACATCGCTACAGAATGGCATTCGAGTAAGTTAAAGAAGTGGTCCCCTGGATATGCCTCCGACATTATGGAAGCATTCAAAAAAGACGTGTTCCCCTACATTGGCAAAAAGCCAATTGCGGAGATTAAGCCGCTTGAGCTGCTGAATGTGCTTCGTCGAATGGAGGCTAGAGGGGCTACAGAGAAAGCCAAAAAAGTGCGGCAGCGTTGCGGAGAGGTTTTCCGTTATGCCATCGTTACTGGCAGGGCTGAGTATAACCCCGCACCAGATCTCACTAGTGCCATGCAGGGGCATGAATCCAAACATTACCCTTTCCTGAATGCGCCAGAGCTTCCCGCATTTTTTGAGTCGCTATCACGCTACTCAGGCAGTGAGTTGGTGGTACTGGCTGCGCGCTTGCTCATTATTACTGGCCTCAGAACGGGAGAGTTGCGCGGGGCATCCTGGCAAGAAATCGATGAGCAGGTCGCAGTATGGGAAATCCCCGCTGAACGCATGAAAATGCGCCGCCCACATATGGTCCCTTTATCCCTGCAGGCGCTATCCATCATTGCACGCATTCGTGAAATCACTGGTAGATACCCTCTCATGTTCCCAGGGCGTAACGATCCAAGGAAGACTATGAGTGAGGCCAGCATTAACCAGGTGTTTAAGCGGATTGGATATGCCGGGAAAGTAACAGGCCATGGATTCCGTCACACCATGAGCACGATTCTCCACGAACAAGGCTACAACACAGCCTGGATTGAAACGCAGTTGGCGCATATCGATAAGAACTCTATTCGAGGAACGTACAACCATGCCCAATATCTGGACGGTCGTCGTGAGATGCTCCAGTGGTATGCAAACTATATGGATAGTCTGCAGCATGGTGAAAATGTGATTCACTGTAAATTTAGCTTAACGAGATAATTAATAATGGGGCTCTAAATGACTACTAATCATGAAGAAGGGCAATCCCTTAAAAAATGTATGAAGTTGGTCAGGCTGATCGAATCAATAACTTTTTGGACAATTGAGGAAATTGATGCTGAGAAGATATCAACGTTTGAAGATGCCGAGATGGTTGCGCAGACTTGCCAACTTTTTGTTTTAAAAGAAATAAATAAATATAGTTCTATTGATATTCAGGCGAATTTGTCCTTTTACAACAATGTGTTAGGAAATGATAGGAACTTCAAAAAGTTCATAGGACTCGTTAAATTCAGCAAATCACCGTTGGATTTTATATATGATGCTGCTCTTGATAGCATCATTAGGAATAAGTTACGCGCTTATAGACACTGTGAGAAAATATATATTGATGAAGTTTTCGGTCCGCCAGTACAGGAATACTTCTACTGGATGAAATGTGCTCAAGAGATGGTATATGCCTACTATCCAATGATTGGGCAATCATTTTACTCTCGGTTGCTACGCCTCATTTTGCAGTACCAAGCAAAAAAAGGTAATTCCGGGATTATGGATGATCTACGCTTCCTGAATGAGTATAAGGCTAAGCTGGCAGAAGTATGTAAGATGGCACAGGATTCCATCTTTGACAGCTTAAATCGTAACCGTCGCGAGCCAGATGAGTATATGGGAGATGGCGTTTTCAATCTATTTGAAATTGAGCAACTTATAAAAAAAACGGAGTCACTTATCATTACAAAAAGACAAGATGAAACGCTCCATGAAAGGATATTTGCTTCGGGTTTAATGATACTTCTTCATTCATGTGGAGTGAAAAATGTATTAAGCGTTACAAATGTATTTATGGGGGCTGGGTTTATCGAAAATATTGTCGAGCATAGAACGCTTGCTCGTCTGTGGAGTAGTGTTAAAAAGCGCCATGAGCTCGAACTGCAAAGCATGGCTGAACGAGAGGATTTTTTCAAAAAAAGATTGGAGAAATCTAAAACTAGAAAAAATGCTATGAATGGTTACACCCTAAATCGTGAAATTTCCACTAAGTTTCACGAACATGCAAAGCATTTAGGGGTGACAAAGAACAGGTACAACCAAGCCTGACTTTGTCATGCCAATATCCCGCCCGCAAATCACAAGCATTGTCATGTCAAACACGTGGTACTGAATGAACGTGTTTGACATGGCGACATTAAGCTAATCTCCCTCTGGTATTGTCATTACTGAAAAAAATCCAATCCCATATAGTGAACCTGACGAAAAACAAAGAAGGTGAACGAAAGATGGAAACGATTAGCAATCAACAAGACCGGGTTAGTAACGATCAGTTGATAGATATGAAGTTTATTACCGCAGATTCTGGCATGGGTGATAAATGGTTTTATCGACTAATGTCTGAGGGTAGATTTCCTCGTCCCATTAAGCTTGGCCGTTTAAGTCGATGGTTGGCAAGGGATTACTATGCATGGAAAGACACCCAGATCTTAAATTCAGCAGAAGAGTTTAAAAAAAGACAGCAGGAAGCCTTGAAGAGAGCAGAAGCAAAGCGTAGCAAACATCAGAATCATGCGATGGGGGTTGCGTAATGGAAATGAAATCCTCAGTGCGACCAAGCGCCATAGCGCATTGAATCAGGCTTTTGTGCAGATGAATTCTGCTGCTGATTATAGTTTCAGCCTGTCAGCGTACATCGCATCCTGAAAAAGCACCGTAATACTGCCAAATAACGGAGCCTGAAAATGAAACTGAATAATATGACCTTATCAGGTCAGGGCCTTGCTCACCCTGCAGCCAGCCAGAATGACATTTTAATTAATCATAAGTCCGAGCCGCGCATTGATTCCCGCGTAATTTCAGAGCGCGCCGGAATACAGCATGAAAGCCTGGGCGCGACGATCAAATCGCACCAGGACAGATTGCGTGAGCTGGGATCGCTGCCCCGCCAGTCCCTCAAAGAATTACCCGATTTGAAATCGAGAAAATCCGGCCGCAAGCGCGGGCGTCCTGAGATCAGCTATCTGCTGAATGAGCCCCAGCTCGACTATATGCTGCGTATCATCCGCGGGCGTGACCCTGAGCGTATTAACCAGTTCAAGCTGGATGTCACAAAAGCATTCACCGGCCGCCGTGCCACTCAGCCGGTACGCCGTGAATACCTGCCCGGTTATCACGAAAGCCGTGACGGTCTGAAAGCTCTAGGCGCGCAGCGTCACCACTACATCAATCTGGCGCGTGCTGAAAACCGCGTTGCCGGCCTGTCAGATGGCGAACGCGGCTCAGCAGATGCGCAGCAGCTGGGCGTATTGATTGTTATGCAGAAGATTGAGCAGGCCGCATTCCAGGAAGCGATTAACAATGGCATGACCCCTACAGATGCGGTGAGAGAGGTGGCTAAGCGCATGGAGGCATTCGCCAGCCTTATGAGCGGCAACGCCACTCTGGGGGTAGGCCATGCGTAAAAATACCCTTAATCAAGTTTTGCACCCTATGCACAAAAAGGGCTTGCCGTTCGTCCCTAACCAGGTTTATGGTTATAGCGCACCAGCAAAATCTGGTGTCAGGATTGGCGTCCTGGTAAAGTTATCGGCGACATACGACGCGCCAGGCGTCTTTTTTTGTGTCGCTAGCTTAGTACACCCTTTTTTCAGCGATGCGGTTATAGTCCGTATCGTTCACGAGATTATGGTGGGCTGGGCGGGGGCTTCTTCGGAAGCGCCGGTTTCCGATAACGCCGGTTACGCCAACCCTGTCCAGTCCATCACCAGTGAAATTGGCGTTTCCGGTGATGGGTTTATACCATTGTTATCGGAGGCTGCCATCATGGCTACTTTCCCTACCCAAAATCCGCAATTTATCTGGATTATCGCCGCAGTTCGTCGCGATAGTCAGGTTGTAAAACCTATCCTTCACCATATCGTTGCCGCTTCTGAACGTGAAGCTCGTCGCGAACTACTACGTGAACATGTTTGTTTCTTTGCCGGCCGCCTGGCATTGCAGGGGGTGAGCTATGAGTAACCTATTTTCTCGCCCAGCAAACGAGGCTTACTTAATTTCCGAACTTACCCATGATGTTGAATGTTTACTGTCCATCCTTCGTTCCATAAACGAGATTGAAGATCCTCATACAAAGAGCTATCTGGTTGATGCTTCGGAACTTATTGGCTCCGGATTATTGAAAAAGCTTGAGCATAATGAGCGTATCGAGGATGGAGAATGATGATGCGTAACATCGACATGATCCGCCAAATTTCTGAGGCAGCCCGCGGTCGTTGGCCAGATGTTCTTTCACTAATGGGGATCGATGTTCCCGACTCGCCCCGCGCTCAGGTCGGCTGCCCGGCTTGTGGCGGAAAAGATCGCTTTCGCTTCGATGACGACGGGCGCGGAGCTCATTTCTGTAATAACTGCGGCGCTGGGGACGGGCTGGAACTGGTGAAAAAAGTAAACAGTTGCGACGCCACCCGGGCCGCTCAGCTGGTGGCCGACGCGCTGGGGATGAACGTGCAGGACATACGCAATCCCACTAGCCAGGGTGGTGCCCAGCAGCAAAAGGTCCAGGCAGAACGCCGGGCGGCGCTGGCGCAGCAGCAGGCCCAAGAACAGGCGACGCGAGCGGCCCGCTTCTCTTCTAAGCTGTCGGCGCTGGCGGCTCAGGCGCAACCTGGTGAATCCGCTTACCTGGCAGGCAAGGGACTGACCGGGTTTTCCTATCCGATCCTGCCTGATGGTGTCCTGGTGCTGACGCTGGTGAATGAATCCGGCACAGCTGCCGCCGCGCAGACCATTGCGGCTAATGGTGAGAAACGTCTGCTTACCGGGTCGGCGAAAAAGGGTGCATATCATGTAATTAACCCTTCTCTTTCGCCGCAAACAGTGATTATCGGTGAAGGGCTGGCAACCGTCCTGTCTGTTCACCTAATGCGCCCCGACGCGCTGGCGGTGGTGGCGATTGACGCCGGGAACCTGCTGCCCGTTGCGCAGGTGATGCGACAGCAATATCCGCAGGCGCAGATCGTCATTGCCGCGGATAACGACTGGCACGCGCCGGGCGAACTGGATGATAAGGGGAAACCCATGGTGAATACCGGGCGTGTCAGCGCAGAACGGGCAGCTGAAATCGTGTCCGGGCTGGTAGCGCTGCCGCTAGGCGAAGAAAAAGCCGACTGGGATGATCTGCGCCAGCGTGATGGCCTCCAGTCCGCCAGCGCAACATTTAACGAATCGCTATACCGGCCGCAAGGAGAAAAAGTGACTGCGCCAGCAGAAGTAATTGAGATCGGCTCTCACGCCAGTCAGAAACGCAATACACAGAAGCCCTACGTGGATAGCCGCCGCAATGGTCTTTTCTGGGTGGAACCCAGGGAAAAGGGCGGGGAGATCACCGAGGTGGAAAGCCTGCTTTGTTCCGCCCTCCAGGTGGTGGGCGTTGGTATTGATGACAACAGAACGCGCTATCTGGTGCTGCGCTGGCGGGCGCTGGGAGCGAAGGAAGAAACGACGCAGGCGATCCCTCTGGCCGACATTGGTGAAAGAGAGGGGTGGCGAACGCTTAAAGGTGGCGGCCTGTATGTCACCACAAAAAGCGGCTTGCGCGCGACGCTGGCTGACTGGTTACAGAGCCAGGCGCACAAAGGTGAGATATGGCGCATCGCTCAGGCTACAGGCTGGCAGTGTGGCGCATACCTTATGCCTGACGGCGACATTATCGGCACCCCTGAAATACCAGTGCTTTTTAACGGACGCAGTTCTGCCGCATCAGGCTATACCACTCGCGGTACAGCAGAGAGCTGGCGTGACAGCGTGGCAAATCTGGCAAATGGCAATTACTCCATGATGACTGGTGTTGCGGCTGCGCTGGCGGCCCCGCTGATTGGCCTCGCCGGAGCGGACGGGTTCGGGATCCATTTCTATGAACAGTCGAGCGCCGGTAAAACTACCACGGCCAATGTTGCAGCCAGTCTGTACGGCAATCCTGATGTGCTGCGTCTGACGTGGTACGGCACTGCGCTGGGGCTGGCGAACGAAGCCGCCGCGCACAATGACGCGCTGATGCCCCTGGATGAAATCGGCCAGGGCGCGGATCCGGTTGAGGTGTATAAGTCGGCTTATGCGCTGTTTAACGGTACCGGGAAATTGCAGGGCGCCAAAGAGGGCGGCAACCGCGAGCTGAAACGCTGGCGCACTGTTGCCATCAGTACCGGTGAGGTGGATCTCGAGACTTTCATTGCCGGTGCCGGACGCAAGGCAAAGGCCGGGCAGTTGGTACGTCTGCTTAATATCCCACTCTGTAAAACTGTTCGCTTTTACGGCCATGAAAGCGGTAAGCACCATGCCGATGCGCTTAAAGACGCTTATCAGAATCACCACGGAGCTGCGGGGCGCACATGGATTCAGTGGCTGGCTGACCACCAACAGGAAGCTGTTAATGCTGTGCGAGAGGCAGAGGCGCGTTGGCGCGGGATAATCCCGGCGGATTACGGCGAACAGGTTCATCGCGTCGGGGCGCGCTTCGCCATTCTGGAGGCTGCGCTCATGGCCGGGCGGGTGATCACCGGCTGGGATGAACAGACCTGCCGGGATGCCATCCAGTACAGTTTCAACGCCTGGGTTCGGGAGTTCGGCACCGGTAACAAAGAACATCAGCAGATCATTGAGCAGACCGAAGCATTCCTCAATGCTCACGGGCTTAGCCGGTTCGCACCATTCCCGTATGACCCGGGCAGCCTGCCAATTACCAACCTGGCAGGGTACCGCCAGAAGGGAGGGCATGAAGCGGACCCGGTGGTGTTCTACACCTTCCCGGCAGCTTTTGAAAAAGAGATTGCGCAGGGGTTCAACGCGAAGATGTTTGCTGAGGTGCTGAAAAATGCCGGGATGCTGACCCCGCCAAATACAGGGCGAGGGTATCAGCGCAAATCTCCGCGCATTGATGGCCGACAGATCAATGTTTACGTGATCCAGTATCAACCGGAGGGAAGCCAGCCTGAGTAAGTAACTCTCTCATGTGCGTAGTTTAGGTGTTGGTTCAGTTGGTTCAGTTGGTTCAGTATTTTTATGTGGCTGTTATTTGAGGGTTAGCTCTCAAAAATTGAACCAACACTGAACCAACAAATGACCATTTTGAACCAACACTGACCCCGGATTTCAGCATCAGCGACAGGAAATAAGACGATGACAGCACAAATTTCAGCATACGGTCGGTTGGTGGCGGATGTGCAGTGCCGCACCACCGGCAATGGTAACCCGATGGCATTTACCCGCATGGCAGTTACGCTGCCATGTCAGAAAGCAGAGAACGGTGAGGCTACCTTCTGGCTCGCGGTCACGGCGTTCGGTAGGCAAGCGCAGTCGTTGGCGAAGCATCAGAAAGGCGACCTAGTGAGCGTGGCGGGCAATATGCAAGTCAACCAGTGGACGGGTAACGATGGCGGCACACAGACTGGATATCAGGTGATCGCCGACAGCGTGATCAGTGCCAGAACTGCGCGCCCGGGAGGGAAAAAAGGCCAGCAGGGACAGGCAACCGATGCGTTGCGCCGCGCGCAGGAGCAGCAACCACCCACGCAGGCCTATGAGGACTACGACCAGAGCCAGGCTTACGACGAGCAGATCCCCTTCTGAGGATGCCGTGAGAGCGGGCCGCTGGTTTTAAATGAAGGCAGCATGCCAATGAGCATCGAAACAGACGATCGTACACCGAATCGCTCAACTCATTGGCATTCAAAAAGCACGCCATATTTGGGCGGGATGTTGGAATGATAAGGCCACCTCTGGTGGTCTTTTTTTTGTCCTTAATTTCGTTTTTTGCAATGATGGCAATGATCATTGCGTTTAATGAAATTATAATAATTGTATCGATATAGAGTGTCAGGAGGGGTTATGGCCATTTCAGTAAAGCCGGTTCTGCTTAGCGACAGCCAGATTCAGGCTATTAAAAAAATTCAGGATGAACAGAAGCAAAAATCCGGCATCGGTGTGGCGCCAACGCTACACGAAATTGCGCGTGGGTTGATGGATAAGGCGCTGCAGCATCATTTTGAGAGAGTTTAGTTAAATCGCGATGGGGAGAGCTATAAATCTGAAACAACTATCCGCATGATTATCAAGGATATATTTCACATTTAAAGGTTAAGAGAGGTAATGATGAAAGCGAATATTACTGATGAAGAACTACTGCAAGAAGTTCAGAAACTAGCGAGTGAATTATCCCTCACAAAACGCCAGCACATCCTGGAATTAATGCTGCGCTACAAGGCTCTTTACAGCATCGTACAGTCGGTTATCCCCAATTATCCAAACGGGGTTTTGGATGCCATAACTCACAACGCTATAAATCCAGAACGAAAACACTAAGAGCTATTTTTTCAATTTATCTCATTGATTTTATAAGATTAAAAAGAGGTGGAATAATGTGTGAACCTACCACAATCTTTGCCGGTGCTACCCTCGTTGCTGGTGCACTATCCGCCTACAACCAGTATCAGACTGGCAAGTATTCGGCAGCGGTGGCTGAGCGGAATGCTGACGTAGCAGAGGCGCAGGCGCAGGACTCAATCAACCGTGGTAATGCCCAAGCTGAGGAAGTTCGTCGCCGTAATCGTCAGGTCGCAGGAACGCAAGCGGCAACCATGGGTGCCACCGGCGCCGAGCTATCAACAGGCAATGCGCTGGATATCTTTGGGGACACCGCTCAGTTCGGAACTCTCGATACGCTTACGACCGTTAACAACTCCCAGCGTGAGGCATATGGCTATCAGGCTCAGTCTGCAAACTATGACGCCCAGGCTGTATCGGCACGCAAGCAGGGAAACATGGGGGCCGCGACAACGCTTCTGACTACCCCGCTTAAGGCATACGGTGCTTATCAGATCGGTGGAGGTGAATGGAACCCGTTTAAGACTAAAACTGGAACAACTCCAATGCTGGATTCTGGCGCGATGGGATCAGACTCTCGCTTCAAAATTGGGGGTTACTAATGCCAACCGTACCAACCGTAACCGGGCGTCAGGTAGAGAGTCGCGGCTTCCAGACACCTGGCATGCAGGCCTTCGACCAGCCAAACATGGGTGACGCAATTGCGCAGGTCGCGCCAAAAGCTATTGATGTTTTCGGTCAGGCCAAGCAACAAGCCGATCTCGCATTAACTCAAGACGCAACCCAAAAGCTTTACGCAGTCGGAAGCGGATTGATGGATGACCCTAATGAAGGGCTGCTGTCCCGCCAAGGAAAAAATGCCATTGGCCAAGCCCCTGGATACATCCAGAAATTTGATAACGAGGTGCAAAGTATTGCCGGCTCGTTACCTGAATCCGCAAGAAACCTATTTTTAAAGCAGGCCCAACAGCAGCGAATGCAATTTGCTACCCAGGCCGAACGGTACGAGTTAGGTCAGCGTAGGCAATATGAAACTGGGCAGCAAAAAGGATACCTGTCATTACAGGCCCAGCAAGCTATATCCAATCCAGCCCTATTCAACCAAGCTTCTTTAAATGCCAGAGCCTCAATTATGGCGTTTGGACAGGCTCATGGACAAAGCCCTGAAGAGATCGAGGCTAACTGGGGGCAGTGGCGTGAACAAGCTGCTAACAGGGCAAGTGAATCCTGGTACACGCCTACTTATCAGCAGATGATGGGTCCAAACGGTAAGATTGAAATTACCGATACCCCTTCGGCTTCTCAACTATTCTCCGCGATGATTTGGCAGGAAAGCGGTGGGAACCAGTTCGGAAAAGATGGAACCCCGCTTGTGTCACCAAAAGGTGCTGTAGGCGTTGCCCAGGTGATGGAAGATACCGGCCCTGAAGCTGCCCGACTGGCTGGCCTGCCATGGGATCGGGATCAGTGGTTGAACGACCCTCGCTACAACGCGAAGCTGGGCCAGGCATACTTTGGCGCACAGATGCAGAAATATGACAATAATCCCGTGCTGGCGGTGGCCGCGTATAACGCTGGTCCTGGCGCGGTTGATGGATGGATAAAACAGATAGGCGACCCGCGCAGCGGCGAAATCACTAATGCCCAGTTTGCCGCTGCTATCCCCTACGAAGAGACGCGTAACTACGTTGCAAAAATCACTGGCAGCGCGGGAGCAATCCCTGGTTCCGCGACGATGGAAAACCTCATCGCTCAGCCATTCTGGAACGCCATGAGTCCTGATAAAAAATCGCAGATGATGAGTAAGGTTGCCGGTCTGTACGACATGCAGGCCGCTGCCGGTCGCGTGGCAATTCAGGGCCGCATGCAGGACGATCTCGCGAAGCTTGAAGCTGGCCAGCCAGTGAACCCGATCTCTGCCCGCGAGTGGGCGGCGGTGATGCCGCTGCAGGCTGCCCCCGCCGAACGTCTTCAGATGGAGAAAACCTACCAGCAGTATCAGCAGGCGATGACGCTGCAACCCGTTTACCAGACCATTGTGCAGGGCAGCGCCCAGCAGGGCATAGCAGCCGTACAGGCCATGATGCCGAAAGAGGCAGATCCTGACTTCAAATACAAAGCCGAACTTTACTCATCTGCCCAAGCGAAATTAAACCAGGTGCAGAAAGCCCGCGAAGCCGATCCCGGCAACTGGCTGCAGCTGAACTCCCCAGTGGTTAAATCAGCGTTTGCTGAGTACCAGAATGATCAGCAGTCAGGGGAATACTTGGTATCGCGCATCCAGGCGGAGAAAGACCGTTTGGGCATTAACAGCAAAAAAGTGCTGCCAGATACCATGATCGACAGCCTGTTGCAGCGCATCGACAACACGCAAGAATCCAGCGTTACGGCTATTCAGGCGGTGGCGCAGTCGTTTGGGAAATACTCCGATCAGGTCATGCAGCAGGTGCAGAAAAATGCGTACCCGGCGCTGCAGGTGATCATGGCCACAGAGAATCCTCGCGCCGCCAATGCGCTCTGGCAGAGCCGAAGTGTTAAAACCTCAGACCTAAGAGGCAGCTTTGAAAAAACCGACGCCGATAGTGCCGATTCATCCTGGAATGATAAGGCGAAAGGCTTTGCCAGCACGATGGTCGTACAGCCCGGCGGCACTGCCGTCTGGAACAACTTCAACGAGCAGGGCAAGCGCCTGACCTACATCAACATGCAGCGCGGCATGTCAGCCTCTGTCGCGGCAACACAGGCATACCAGGACATTCTCGGCGAACAGTACCAGACCAGCGGCACGTGGCGGCTGCCTAACCGGGCTGGGGTGGATTTGCGCGACGTCAACGACGGGGCAGACAAATACCTTGAGTCGCTGACAGCTGAGCAGATCATGCCGCTAATAGGCGATCCCAGACTGCCGGAGGAAGTGAACCGCCATCAGAGCCTGTCACGCATCAAAGAAAGCGCCCAGTGGGTCACGAACAGCAACGAGACGGGTCTGACGCTGATGCTCAACGGTATGATCGTTAACGGTTCAGACGGTCGACCTGTTTCTGTCTCGTTCCAGGACCTGTCTAAGCTGGGTGCGGTTAATCGCTCCTACTTCAATAATCTGAGCAAAGACCTATCGAGAATTAACACCTATACACCTGGCGAATCAATGCAGCGATCAGAAGAAAGAAACAGGCAATTTGTTGAAGAGTTGGGCCGTCAGCCTTCTTCGCCTCAGACAAATATGGCCGAAGGTATGAGGGACGCAAATGCCAATTTATACCGATGATCCTGGGCTGGGGATTAACCAGCCAATTGGCAATGCTCCATCCGGTTTGGGTGAATCGCTGCTGTCTTCTCTTAAGCAAGGTTTTGAGGAAGGGCCGGTCATGTCCGGTTACCGCTTTGCGCAAGCCGACGCGCTGGCGGACGATCCAAACTCTACAGTAGTCAGCAAAGCTGATGCCGACGAGCGTTTGAAACAATATGGCGTGAAGAGCATCAATGTGCCGGAGAAAGGCGTTACCCAGGCATTTCTTGACCACGTTGTTGCTGAGCGCAAAGACTCGTTAGCGCGCCAGCAGATCGCCGCGTCTGCGCCTTCTGGCTGGGTAGCGACCCCGCTTAACTTCGCTGCCAGCCTAGCCGGGTCAATGGCCGATCCCGGCAACGTGGCGCTGGCGTTTGTGCCTTTTGCTGGTGAAGCGCGGGCGGCCTCCATGCTGGGCCGCTTCGGTGAGCGCTTTGTTGCGGGCTCCCGCCTGGGCGCTGCGCAGGCAGTGGCCACCGTTCCATTTACTGCGATGGCAGCAGCTGCTGAGGGCGATGACTTCACGTACGGCAATGCGCTTGAGAGTACATTTTTCAACACACTGGCGGGCGGTTTGATGCACGCTGGTGGTGGGGTGATATCTGAACTGGTGCGCTCACGACGCGCAGCTGAGCCTGCTGCATCAGACACAGCGATCCCTACCCAGGACGCGCAGCCTACACCAGTGTTGACCCCCGATAACATCCCTGCAGGCGTCAACATACCGGAGCGCGGGACTAATTCAGATCTGGCTGCGGCCATTTCCAGCGACGCGGAGAACTATGCCTGGAGCCGTGCGTATGACGATGTTGTGCCGCAGTATATGGCGCAGCAGCGGGAGCTACAGACAGGGCAGATCGATAACGTGGCTGATCTGCGCACCGAGCTTACTACCAACCAGCGCCAGGCGGACGCGCTGGACGCCACCGTGCAGCAGCGCACTACCGATTACCAATCTCAGCGGATGAAGTTCAAAGATGCGCGGGCGCGGGCGCTGAAAGATGTCCAGGCTGAAAAGGATAAATTCATTTCGCGCAACGATGAAATCAACCGCACGCTGGAGCAGAATACCGCCGCCGAGCAGGCGCGTGGCCGCCAGTCTCAGGTTAATAAGGGCGAGATCCCCGACGACCTGAAGGTGCATATTGCTGAGCGTGCGCAGCAGATCCGCAACGGCATGCAGATGTCGCCAGTAGCCGGTGCTGTTCGTACAGCAGCCGGAGCTATACGCAAGGCTGACTGGGCTGTTAACCAGCAGGCATACCGCGCTGCGCTGGCGCACATGATGGAAGGCCGCAGCCCGGACGTTGAACCGTTCTATGAGTTGCATACTCCGGCGCTGCGTGAGCGCGCCATTCAGCGCATACAGAACCCGGTGCGCCAGATGGATGAAGCCGCGCGGCCGGTCAGCGAAACCGCTGATCGTGTTTACCGTGAAACCCAGCAGGCAGACCACGAGGTTACCGCCGCCGCTGCCGATCTCGAAAACGAGTTTAACCTGAGTAACGCGCTGCTGGATGATATCGCAGTCGACAATCCGGAGCTTGCGGCAACGATGCGCGAAAACCTCAATGCTATTCGGACCGAGGCCAGCGACAATAGCATGAGCAACGCGTTCCGGGCCTTTGCCGCCTGTATGATTAACCGGGGGATCTGATGGCAGCCAATGACTTTTTAACGCAGTGTGAGCGCACAGTTAACGCCGCCGCCGGGCGTGACCTGTCACCTGATGAAATGGAGACGCTGGTGCGCGACATGCGCGATACCACTGAGCGGATTATGACGGGCAACGAGGCGCTGTCTCTTGAAGAGGCTGCGCTGCGGGCCGCCGAGGAGCTGAGTAACGCCGATGTGCTGGCGAAGCAGATAGAGGCCCGCAACAAGGCTATCAACACCCGCATCGCTGCCCAGCGCCTAGGAGAACTGCGAACCACATGGAAAGACCGCCCTGATATCGGTCTGGAAGCGCTGCTGGTGGGGCGTAACGATGCCCGCACCGGCTCCCGCCGCTCTGTATCTTCCGAGGTGGCCCAGTTGCGCGGCAAGTACCATGCCGGGATCAACTACGATTTCGACCGAGCTGACCTAGTGAAGTTTATCGCCAGCGGCAGCAACGACCGCGAGATCGCCGACGCTATGTGGCGCATCGGTCGCGGGGAGAAAACAGACGGTATGACACAGCAATCAGTCAGCGCTGCGAAGATCATCATGAAGTGGCAGGAAACTGCTCGCGTAGATGAAAACCGCGCTGGCGCCTGGATCGGCAAGATGCCTGGCTACATTGTCCGGCAATCGCATGACATCCTGAAAATCCGCGCCGCCGGGTATGAATCCTGGCGCAATGCTATTCTCCCTCGTCTGGATGATGTCACCTTTGACGGGATCACCGACCGCGAAAGTTTTTTGAGTGACGTTTATGATGGACTGGCGTCTGGTGTGCACCTGACCTCTGAAAAGCCTGACTGGATGAATGGCTTCAAGGGATCGGCGAACGCGGCGAAACGCGCCAGCCAGGAGCGCGTGCTGCACTTTAAAGACGGCGTGACATGGCACGAATACAATGAGCAATTCGGTACTGGCAGCCTGCGCGAGGCAGTATTCGGAGGCCTGAACAGCGCGGCGCGCACGACGGGTATGATGCGGATGCTGGGCACTAACCCGCAAAATATGTTCAATTATCTGGCTAGCACCATTGAAAAAGATATCAAAAAGTCAGGAAATCCTGCTGCATTGGCTGACTTTAATACCAAAGTAAAACGTATTAACCGTACTGTAATGCCACAGGTTGATGGTTCTCTAAACATACCAGGTAGTGTTGGCTGGGCCAATGCTTCAGCTAACGTGCGCGGCTGGCTGCGTATGAGTCAACTCGGCGGCGCGGTAATTTCCTCATTCAACGACGTGCCTATCTCCGCTACCGAGATGCGTTACCAGGGCCAGAACTTCATGCAGGCAGTGCTGGGCGCGATGAAAGGGCGTTTTACCCGCTATACCAGTGCTGAGCAAAAGGAAATTCTTTCATCGATCGGCGTTTATTCCGATGCGATGACGCAGGAGATCATCCGCCGTATCTCAGGCGATGACAGCCTGACCGGGAAAATGGGCCGCGCCCAGCAGCTGTTCTTCAAGTACAACCTGATGAACTTCTGGACGGAGAGCGGGCGCAACAGCAACGCCATGATGATCACCAACTGGCTGGCACAGAATGCTGACCAGGCGTATGCCCGCCTGCCAGAGGACTTGCGCCGGGTGCTGGACCTGCACGACATCGGAGATCGTGAGTGGGAGATCTTCCGCCACATGGACATGGCCGACAGCGAAGGCCGTAAGTTCATGACGACCAGCGGCATTCGTGGCGTGCCAGACGATGTGATCTCCGGCTATGTGCAGAGCAAAGGGCTGAAGCCAACCGAGCGCGCTATAGCCGATGCCCGCGACCAGCTGGAAGGTCAACTGCGTGGCTACATCCTTGACCGCCTGAACATCGCTATGTCGGAGCCTGGCGATCGTACGCAGGCATTTATGAAGATGGGCACCGTGCCGGGAACAGTAGCAGGGGAGGCGATCCGGTTCGCCGGCCAGTACAAATCCTTTACCGCCAGCTTCATGCAGAACGTGCTGGGCAGGGAGGTGTTTGGCCGCGGCTATACGCCTGCTGGATTAGGTGAATCGAAAACTACATCGATGACCAATGCGCTTATGCGGAACGGCAGTGGCGCATTCATTGGCGCTGCTAACCTGTTTGTGTGGGCGACGCTGTTTGGTTACACGTCAATGCAGGCCAAGCTTCTGCTTAAGGGGCAAACGCCGCGCCCGGCTGATGCCAAAACCTTTGCAGCTGCTGCGGCGCAGGGCGGCGGCTTGGGTATTCTTGGCGACTTCATGTTTGGTGAAGTTAACCGTATGGGAGCAGGTCCGGTTACCTCCCTGATGGGCCCGGCGGCATCCAATGCCGACAGCATAATCACGCTACTGCAGAGCACTACACGTGGTGATGCAGACTTGGGCGACTGGTATCGCACCTCTCTGGACAATACGCCGTTCCTGAACGTATTCTGGCTGCGCACAGCAATGAACGGTCTCATATTGAACCGCATACAGGATGCGCTTGACCCTGGCTCTTTGGAGCGATATCAGCGCCGGGTTGAGCGTGAGCAGGGTAACGACTTCCTGATCCCACCGTCACAGTTTATGTTAGGGAAATAATAGTGAATGTAAAATATATTGCTTGTTTTCTTTTTGGCTCGTTTTTAATTCCAGCAGAAGCGAAATTCTACGATGGCCAGCAGTTATACCAATACGCTCAGGAATATAAAAAAGCTGAACAGCCCTCCAGCAGAACGGCAGACAATCAACTTCAGGCTGGTGTATTCATAGGATATGCGGCATCAACGATCGATGCTTATGGTACTGAGGGGGCCCGAGTCTTTTGCCAGCCAAACGGGAAAATTCAAACTTATGCTGATGTCATTTATAAATATTTAAGTGATAATCCTGGAAAAAGAGTTAACTCAGCTGAGAGTCTGGTGATTGCCGCTATGCAGGATTCGTTTCGGTGTAAATGACCCTTCAATGGGGTGAGCAACAGTTAGCGTGACATGTCACAAATTCCGACTCACGATCACAAAAAAGCCCGCGTTGCGGGCTTACCAAAACTTGTACCATGGGTCTTTATCTTTTAACGGACACGCTGCCCAGCGCTTAGCCATCCATTCGTATTCTTTGAAGTATGAGGTCTTATTTTCTTTTTCCCTGATGGCCTGGATGAGTGGCAATGAGATCTGATAGTTGTTTACCACAGAACTATAAAATACCTCTTTCATCATGGTTTCATCGTAAGTTTTTCGCTTCACGCTTACAGCCATGCGCTCATAAAAACCAAGGCAATAGATGATTTCTCTCTTTTCTATTTTTTCTTCATCGGTCAGGTCTACTTGGCCATTGCTGGGGTACATGTAAGAGCGAAATGCCTTGTTCGATTCATGAATACGACGCATCGTGGATAAGCCTTTTTTGTAATCCACATCGAATCTGCTTTCGCCGAGAAATACCGAGGTGTGAACTTTCCGAGCGGTGTTAACGTTGTAGATAATTGTAGCGATAGCAATAAACAAACCGAGAGATACTGAAACTGCACTCACTATCTGAGCGACAGCCATGGCGAACTGCATTTCTTCACTTAACACAAACTTTCTCCAGACGTGAAAACGGGGCCAACTGGCCCCGTAATTGAACTACCCGAATGTTAAACGCCTTCGTATTCGTCAAATTTTCTCATATGGGTTCACTCCTCAATCGGTGCCTAATCGCTATGGATTACCCGTGTGGTAATATTACGCTATTGTCTACCCGCCTGCAAACTGTACAGAATTATTTTGAAGGCGCTCCCCTGTGCCAGTAGCTTCAGATTTTTGCGGTGTGGATGCTGATGAACTGCGTATGGCTACGGATTTCGCTCAGGCACTGTGTGACGCCGACGATACTGATAAGCCATGCTGCGAGGTGGTATCTTGAGCACTAGGGGGCCTCTATGGATCTTTGCTGACTGGCCGGTAAACGCGCTGCTCAAGTGGGGGCTTTTTTCCTGCGAACTTTGCCGGGCTGTTAGCCTGGCGCTCATCAAGCCACCGCTCGATCTCATCGCCGTTCCACGCGCAGCGGCGATCGGTGATATACCAGCGCTTTGGGAATTTGCCAGCAGCTTCTAGACGTACGATCGTGCTCCATGACAGTGGGACCATGTTCATCAATTCTTTCTTCCCGATTGCTCGTTTCATAAGCCCTCCAGGTGGTTATTACATAGGGTCACTTTTCATCCATAAGTGACCCTATGTAGGAGCTGCATAGGGTCACTTTTTTTAAAAGTGGCACTATGAGGCTGGTTGTATAGGGTCACTTTTTCATAAAAAGTGGCACTAGATATATGTATAACTACTGTATGAAATCGACCTTCTTAAAGGGCATTTTTGCTAAAGGAAGCAGGTACTGATGCTCCGTCAAAACGTCAGTCATGGCGTAGATATCGGCGGTAGCAGCGCGGGGGGGGCAAGTAGTAAGTTAAGAAGTAAATCTATATGCATATGAATGGAATACCGGCAATATCAGCATCGGAAAGGTTGAACTTGAGCATGATCACACCATGCAAAAAAAATAACGCCCTCAGATTTTTTTTGGTTGAATCAAAACGTAGTGACCCAATAAACATTAAGCACCTGAATTAGGTGTTTTCATTTGAAGGGATTACACACATGAAAAACGGTATTTATTTTGTCGTGTTTAGAAGCGGTCAAAATGACGTTGGAAGCGGAACGGTCGTTGTGAAGGAAGGTGCGGTCAACGGTGGCGATTTTGGGTTTACCTATCAGGGGCGCATCCAGGATGGAAGATTGAACCTTCACGTATCACGTCATAATCCTTCTGCACAAAACGTTATTGCAGGCCTAAACGACTATGTGATGGATCTGTCTCTCAGAGATATTGGCGATGGTTATTACCTTGAGGGCAGTATTGCAGGTGTGCCTGGCGCGAACTTGGCTGTACAGGCAAAATTTATCGGTGGCTTGATTTAAGGTTCACAGACTCCAGAACCGCCTCCGGGCGGTTTTTAAACGGCATGTTGGTTCATGGCATCTTTTCGTTGGTTCAAAAATGGGGGGTGTTGGTTCACTTTTCAGAAATAATTACTTTAAAAACAATGTTATTTACAATTTGAACCAACTGAACCGACTGAACTAACGCCTTTCGAGTACACATGGATTGATTTCTGCAGACGGATTGTCCACTGGCTTAAAATCGGCGTAAGTGCGAATTCTTCCATTGAATGTAATCGCTCAACAACCAGCGAGAACTACGACCGAATTTGATAGGGGGTGGTAGGGTACCCTTTCTAATTTGGTCGTAAAAAAATTTAGAGGTGAAACCAGAATCATTGGTCATGTACAGCATGTCTATTAAGGATGTTGATTCAAGTTGTCTGCCCATGATGTACCCCTACAGATTTAGCTAACAGACCTCTACGTATTGGGTGAATTGTAGACAATCCATAGATGCGGAAATCAATATGGGGGTATTTTTGGGGGTATGTTATAAATTTAAACAAAAATAAATTGAGTAAAAACATGCGTTTGATTGGTTTTGTTTTGTTCCTATTATCGCACCACTCAAGCATCTCTCAACGTCCACTCAAGCTCACCAAAATCCCTGTTACTCTGAATCTATTACTCGTATTCCAACGTCTACTGATATGCCCGCAATCTACATGCATCTGGGGTAGATGCGGGGGCATATGCTGTTCAGCCTACAAAGTTGAACATGAGTTTCAGAGGACATTGAGCGAATCAGGCAACCGGCACAGGAAGGCGGGGGAAACCTGTAGAGAATGACCAGCCGGTAAGCCCCGCTGGTCGCCTGGTCGTTATTTCAAATGTTCTTTCAGCTGATAACCCGCCTGACCAATAGCAGTCCGTACGGCAGGAACGTCGCTCAGCGCGTTCAGCAGACCATAATCATGGATTAACCCGTTGTAACGCGTAACCGTCACGTCTACACCCGCGGCGTCAAGTTTGCGACCAAAAGCTTCACCTTCATCGCGCAGCACATCAAGTTCAGCAGTCTGAATCAGCGTGGGTGGCAACCCTTGCAACTGTTCTGTTGTTGCGCGTAGCGGAGAGGCAAGAATGTTATTTCTGTCGCTCTCATTGGTGGTGTAGGCGTCCCAGAACCACTTCATCATGTTGCGCGTCAGAAAATAGCCGTTTTCATACTGATTATAAGAATCGGTATTAAAATTCGCGTCAGTTACAGGCCAGAGCATGACGTCATAGCGAATTGCAGGCGTTTTATGTTGTTTAGCCTGAAGCGCTACGGCCGCTACCATATTACCGCCGACGCTGTTACCTACCAGCGCCAGGCGTTTGCCGTCAACGCCAATTTCACTACCGTTCTCGGCTACCCAGCGGGTTGCGGCATAAGCCTGATTAATTGCAACAGGGAAATGCGCTTCCGGGGAGGGTGTGTAGTTGACAAAAACGGCCGCCGCTTCGGATGCATTTACCAGATCGCGAACCAGACGCTCATGTGTCGGGAAATCGCCCAGGACCCAGCCGCCGCCGTGGAAGAACATAAATACCGGCAATGTTCCCGTCGCGTTATGAGGCTTCACAATATTCAGTGTTATTTTTTGCCCATTAACCTCAATCGTTTTTTCACTGACGTCGGCCGCAGGCAGCGTTACCCCTTTTTGCGCATCGATCAGCACCTGACGTGCTGCCTCAGTAGACAATTGCTCAATGGGCTTCCCTCCGCTTCCGTTTAGCGCATTCAGGAATTGTTGAACATGACGTTCTGGGCCTGCTGTATCAGCAAAGCTGTTGGCTGAAACAGCAGCCATTGCGACAGACAATAACGCGGATTTGATATTCATAGTGTCACCTGATTAATAATACATGCCAATATTTTGTGTGCTTTTTACATGAGCGAACCGTCGGGCTTATTACTATCTGATAAGCCCTGGGCATTATTTGAAGTCGACAAGCGCCCGACCAGGACAGTAGCCGGGCTTTGCGGAATAAAGCGGGGCGTTACAGTCCCAGCTCAGATAACCCTGGATGATCGTCCGGACGACGCCCCAGCGGCCAGTGGTACTTGCGCTCGCTTTCCTTGATAGGCATATCATTAATACACGCGAAACGACGTTGCATCAGACCATCTTCGCCGAATTCCCAGTTCTCGTTGCCGTAAGAACGGAACCAGTTACCTGAATCATCGCGCCACTCGTAGGCATAACGGACTGCAATGCGGTTGCCGCCAAAGGCCCACAATTCTTTAATAAGACGGTACTCAAGTTCCTTTTTCCATTTGCGCTCAAGGAATCCTTTGGCTTCCTCGCGATTATTGGCAAATTCTGCGCGGTTACGCCATTTGGTATCCAGGGAATATGCCAGCGAGACCTTTTCAGCGTCGCGGCTGTTCCAGCCATCTTCAGCAAGCCTTACTTTTTCAATCGCTGATTCAAGCGTAAACGGCGGAAGGGGCGGACGGATTTGTGCATCAGACATGGTAAAGACTCCTGTAAATTTGGATAGACCGGTATGACTTGCTTTTCGGGACTTAGACATAAATCCTCCCCTGTTATTTAACGCCCCTGGTATCCCTGATGGTTCTACATTATCCATTAGCGCTGACATTCATTTGCAGAGGGTTCGTCTTGTCTATGAATTGATGGTAGAACGATCGTTCTACCTCGTCAAGATAGTATTTTTGAAAATGATTAAAAAAACAAAATACCGCTATTGAAGTCTATTTTTTTGTTTAGTAACAGTTACTTGTAGTGGTAATTGGTGGCGGGGTATAAGGTGGCGGAAAAATGAAATGCGATAGAATCGTTACTTTTGGATTAACGATAATAAAATAGTCGATGTGAAGTGATACTATTCCCGAGGGCACTCGGGAATGAAATGAATTACATATATGGCAGGGCCTCCAGTATAACCGGATATTTCAATGAGTATTGCATCCCTGGAATGCAGGCCTCTTTTATGAGGCCTGTTTTAGTAACAGCTGAGCAATATCTTTGGCATCATCCGCGGCGCTGTAATCGCCCATAACACGTGACATGGTGATGGCACCTTCAATCAATAACAGCAACTGCCTTGCCAGGGATGAGGAGTGATCAATATTCAGCTGGCGGGTAAGTTCAAGGGCGTAATCCAGTATTTTTTGTTTATGCAGCCTGGCAATCTGGCGAACGGGATCGGCACTGTCACCTACTTCCCCCGCGGTATTGATAAATGCGCACCCGCGATAGCCCTCTGACTCAAACCATCCTTTGAGCACGGTGAACATATTCAGGATGCGTTCCTGCGGCGTATCCGCTTTGTCGCACTCAGTCCTGAACCATTCCATCCAGCGTACATCCCGTGCGTTCAGTGCTGCTGCCGCCACTTCGTCTTTGTTGGCGAAATAGCGATAAATACTTTTGCGCGCCACACCTGAAGTCTTTACAAGCAGATCCATACCGGTGGCATGAATACCGTTCTGGTAAATCAGTTGTTCAGCGGTCGCGAGAATTTTTTCTCGTGTGTCAGTCGTGTTTTTGTTCATAGGTTAATGGTAGAACGATCGTTCTCCTCGGTCAAGGGTTCGTCAACACTCTTTTTGACACGATGGATTAATGAGATGGATGCGGTCAGCCTGAACGCGTCAACTAACGCAAACCAGGCGACCAGAATCGCTATGGACCCTTTCTGTTTCGGTATGCCGCCACTTTCATGCGATTACCGCACGTCGCCATACTGCACCAGCGGCGGCGATGCGATTTGCTTAGATCATGGAAAAGCAAAATACAATTATGGGCTTCACACTGCCTCACGTATTCAAACTTGTCGTCAGTGACCAGTTTCACCAGTGCATCAGCAATGGGCCAGAGCAGGCCTGCGGAGCTAAGCGCGTCTGAACAAACTTCAACACGGTATCGCTGTGTATTTTCATCCCATTGCAGCGCGATCTCGGGACGTCCTGCCTGCAGCACCTTGTTAATCACCGTCAGGTTAGCCGCAACGGATTTCATCGCGGCGTGGACCACTGCTCTGGCGGCATCGCGCAGCTGACGGGCTTCAAACAGTAAGTCATCGGGTGCCTCAGTGCCTTTCGGCACAAGGCCTGCCGTTTCCAGCCAGTCGATAACGCTGAGATTGTCTTCAAAACAATCATGCCGCTCCTCACCTGTCCCATATTCACTGTTAATAAAATCCAGTGCGAGGTTATCGGCCAGGAAGAGAGGCGGAGAAGAGGGTTGCTTGATTTCCATACTTACCTGTAACTCATAAAATCATTTTGACAGGTTACCAAATTTGCGTGTAACCTTCAAATAATCACTTTAACGGTTACAAAGGATTTATCATGACCACTTCCATTACAGATAACGCATCTGCCTCGCCAGCTATGCAGATCCATTACCGCTATAAACAGTCAGGCGATGTTAACGTTTTCTACCGTGAGGCTGGCGATCCGGCATCACCCGTATTGCTGATGCTTCACGGCTTCGCTGGCTCATCATTTATGTTCCGTGACCTTATTCCCCAACTGGCCGATCGTTATCATGTAATCGCACCAGATTTGCCGGCCTTTGGTTTTACCGAGGCGCCAGCGCAAGGTGAATATGCTTATACCTTTGACCAGCTTGCTAAGACCATTGGTCAGTTTGCCGAAGCGCTCAATCTCAATAGCTATGCTCTGATGGTCCACGACTACGGTGCACCTGTCGGATGGCGACTGGCGTTAGCCCATCCACAGCGCGTGACAGCCATTATTTCCCAGAATGGCAATGCCTACGGAGAGGGGCTGGGAGAGGCCTGGGCGCCGATACAGAAATACTGGCGTGAACCCACTGCTGAAAACCGAAGTGCGCTGAGCGAATTTCCGACGCCGGCTTCAATCAAATGGCAGTATCTGGAAGGCGTTGCCGATCGGAGCCTGGTTTCACCTGATGGCTATTCGCTTGAAGGGATGCAGGTATTACGGCCGGGTAATGCGGAGATACAGCTGGACCTGTTACTGGATTACGCCTCTAACGTGAAAATGTACCCGCTGTTTCAGCACTATTTTCGCCAGTATCAGCCCCCGTTATTAGCCGTATGGGGAAAAAACGATCCGTTTTTCATGGCGGCGGGAGCAGAAGCCTGGAAACGTGATTTGCCAAAAGCTGAAATACACTTTTATGACACCGGCCATTTCGCGCTTGAAACGCATGCTAAGGAGATAGGTGCTGACGTGCGTAATTTTCTCGACCGGCATGTCCGCCAGTCAAATTAACGCTCATTCCGGTTAGAGCAGGAGATCAAGATAATGTCAGTGACGCATGGTGTGCAACATATTGGCTTAGCGGTATCTAAACTTGAAGAAACCGCTGAATTCTTTACTAAAATATTGGGCTGGGAAGAAGTGAAACGACGCGAAGATTATCCCGCCATCTTCGTGAGGGATAATGCGCTGACGATAACGCTCTGGAAAACACAAACCGATGAGCCCGTTAAATTCGATCGTAAAACGAATATAGGGCTCCATCACTTAGCTTTACGGGTCGAAAATAAGGAGGAACTGTTCCAGCTTCTCGATGTATTAAAGGCAAATCAGGTTGAAATTGAATTTGAGCCAACCTTTATCAGAGAGGGGCCGTCAATGCATATGATGTGTTACGAACCCAGCGGGATAAGAATTGAATTTTATTACCCTGGATAAGGGTAATTAAAACAGTCTCAGTCTGGAACACTGGAAATTACGTATCGTATTTCCTGCGCTGTCCGCAAATCTGCTAGCGTATCAATATCATACGTAATTCCAATATCAGATAGCCAGACATCCCCCACATCCCCCCGCCGTCGCGCATCCATCACTATCTCCTTTGCCCCCACATCGCCCTTTAGCGCCAGCAACGCCTCGCCGTATGCCCGCCGAAACCCCACCGGGTGCCCCGCCTGTTGCTGATAGTAAGGCACCACAACCCCTTTTTCCCTAAGCCCTTCAGCGACACTTAGCAAAGAGGCAGGCTGAATCAGCGGCAGGTCCGCAGGCAGAATCAACCACCCCGACGCCTCAGAAGTCGCCTGGACCCCAAGCGAAATCGACTCGCCCATGCCACCCGTGCCGCCCTCGGGCCTGACAAGATGCCAGGGCAGGTGCGCGGCTTCCACCGCCTCAATCACATGCGCCAGCACGGTTTGACCGCCCAACAGCGCATCCAGCTTATGGCTTTCGCCTCCCGAGGCCAGAAAGCGTTCGCCGCGTCCGGCGGCGAGAATAATCACGACCGGCGAGGGCATTAACGGTCGTCCTGGCGCAGGCGCGCGGCAGCCACGTCTGCCAGAACGGACAGGGCGAGAGTGCGTGCATCCCGGGCTTTCGGGAAGATGCCGATCGGGGCCTTAATGCGGTCTATCTCTTCCTCCCGCCAGCCCAGCTCGCTGAGCTTTTGCCGTCGCTGACTGTGGGTTCGCTGGCTGCCCAGGGCGCCGATGTAAAATGGATTAGCGTCGCGGGCGGCCTGCAGGACGGGCAACTCCCGGTGAAGATCGTGCCACAGCAGGATCACCGCCGTGTCGGCATCAATGTGCGAAGCATGATTCCCGGAGCAGGGGTCGAAGTGACAAATGTCATACCCTGCCGTCGCCGCGAGTTCCGCCGTCGCCTGCGCTTCGATAGACCCGCCGTGGATCAACACCCGCACGCAAGGATGGAAACCAATTTCGATATTCTGGTTATGCCAGCCGGTGAGGGTTGGCGCGGGCAGGCAGGTGAGCGTCCGGGTCTGCGGGCTGTAGCGCAACCCGGCGGGCTGGCGCTGCTCGAGGCAGTTCAGCACCGCCAGCAGCGGCTGCGCGGAACGCAGCTTATGAATGGACAGCGTGATCCCACCTCCGCAGGGGAGGACAATATCGAAATACGGCGAGCCCTGACCATAACGCACCTCGCGATCCTGGCCGGTCGCGATGGCCTCCAGCGCCTCAAAGGCCGCCGCCGCTTCGACGCAGCCCCCGGAGACAAAGCCACAGTACTGGCCGTCCTCGCGCACCACCATCTGCGCCCCCAGGGATCGCGCCGCGCCGCCGCGTATCTCGGTCAGCATTACCAGCGCCGCCTCTTTACCGGACATCAGGGACTCTACCGCGAAGCGCAATATCTCCCGGCTGTCGTCAGTCAGAAACGCCCGTTCCGGCGTCCGGCGCAGATCGTCCGCCAGATTAAAAAGTTGGGGCATTGTTCCTCCTTAAACCGCATCCGGCAGGTCGCCGATCAGCTTATCCAGGGTGATGGGATAGTCCCGGACTCGCACCCCCGTCGCGTTATACACCGCATTGGCAATGGCCGCGCCCACGCCGCACAGGCCCAGCTCGCCCACACCTTTGGCCTTCATCGGGGAGGAGATAGGGTCGGTGTCATCCAGGAAAATCACCTTCTGCTCGGGAATATCGGCATGGACCGGGACTTCATACCCCGCCATGTCGTGGTTGACGAAATAGCCCAGGCGGGTATCGACCGCCAGCTCTTCCATCAGCGCCGCGCCCAGCCCCATGGTCATCGCGCCTATCACCTGGCTGCGGGCGGTTTTCGGGTTCAGGATGCGTCCGGCCGCGCACACCGCGAGCATGCGACGCACCCGCACCTCTCCGGTGGCGCTGTCCACGCCCACCTCGATGAAATGTCCGGCAAAGGTCGACTGCTGATACTGCTTATCGAGATCGCCGAATTCGATACCGTCTTCGGCGGTCAGCGTGCCGCTGGCGGCGGCCTCGGCAATGTCCGCGCTGCGGGTATCACTCGTTATCTTGCCGTCGCTGAACTGCGCCTGGTCGGGATCGAAACCGAGCTTAGTGGCAATGGCTTCCCGTAGCTTGACGCAGGCGGCGTAGACCCCCGAGGTGGAGGTGTTCGCGCCCCACTGGCCGCCGGAACCGGCAGAGACCGGGAAGCTGGAATCACCGAGGTGAACCGTCACCTTTTCCAGCGGCACGCCCAGCATCTCCGCCGCTGTCTGGGCGATGATGGTATAGCTCCCGGTGCCGATATCGGTCATGTCGGTTTCTACCGTCAGGTTTCCGGCGGCGTCCAGATGCACCCGGGCGGCGGATTTATCTAACAGGTTATTACGAAAACCGGCCGCCATGCCGATGCCCACCAGCCAGCGCCCGTCGCGAACCTGCCCGGGCGTCGCGTTGCGCTGTTTCCAGCCGAACTCCTCGGCACCGGTACGCAGGCACTCGATAAGCTGACGACGTGAAAAAGGCCGGCTGGGATCGGCCGGATCGACCTGAGTGTCATTGAGGATGCGAAATTCAACCGGATCGACGCCCGCTTTTTCCGCCATTTCGTCGATGGCGATCTCCAGCGCCATCATACCCGGCGCTTCGCCGGGCGCGCGCATGGCGTTGCCTTCAGGCAGATCCAGCTTTGCCAGCCGCAGGCCGGTATGGCGATTCGCGCCAGCGTAGAGCAGCTCGGTCTGCTGAACCGCGGTCTCCGGCGTGCCGCCGGGAAGATTACCGGACCAGCTGTCGTGCGCGATGGCGGTAATTTTCCCGGCGCTGTCAGTCCCGATACGGATATGTTGAATGGTGGCCGGACGGTGGGTGGTGTTATTGGGGATCGTCGGTCGCGACAGCATCACCTTAACCGGGCGCTTGATGGCGCGGGCAGCCAGCGCGGCCAGCAGGGCATCGCTTCGCAGGAACAGCTTGCCGCCAAAGCCGCCGCCGATATAGGGGGAGATAACGCGCACATTCTCCTGCGGGATCTTCAGGGTCTCCGCCAGGTCGGTGCGGCACCAGGCCACCATCTGGTTGGAGGTCCAGAGGGTCACCTTGTCGCCCTCCCAGGCGGCCATCGAGGCGTGCGGCTCCATCGCCATATGGCTCTGATCGGGGGTGGTGTAGGTGGCATCCAGCTTCACCGCGGCGGCGGAAAAGGCGGATCCAAAGTCCCCGGTATTTTTATCGGGCGTATCTTCGGGAGGCTGTTTGACGGCGGGTTTTTCCTCCGCCAGCGAGTACGATCCTTTTTCACGCCGGTAGCTAACCTGCACCAGCGACGCCGCCGCCCGGGCCTGCTCAAAGGTCTCTGCCACCACCAGCGCAACGGCTTGATGGTAGTGCTCTATCTTCGGGCCACCCAACAGCGTGGCCGCGTTTCTTTCGCCTTTACCGAGCTCGCCCGCGTTACTGGCGGTGATTACCGTTAACACGCCTGGCGCATTTTTCGCAGCCTGTGTGTCGATAGTCGTTATCTCGCCTTTGGCGATCGCGGAGCCGACGATATAGCCATAGGCCGCGTTGGGCGCCTTATCATGCCACTCGTAGGCGTAGTGCGCCGTGCCGGTGGTTTTTAATGAACCGTCAATACGATCCCGGGGCTGGCCGACCACCCTCAGCTGATCGATCGGGTTTTCACCTGCGGGTTTATCGAATTTCATACCACAGCCCTCGCTTCTGTCAGCACGGAGGCAAGCGTTCGCTTCGCCAGGGTTAATTTGAACGCGTTTTCAGGCGTCGGGTGAGCATCGGCAAACAGCGCGTCATAGACGGCCTGTGCCCCCTGGGGGAGCTGCGCATCGGCCTGCTCAACACGCCAGGGTTTATGGGCCACGCCGCCCAGGGCAACACGTCCGCTGCCGTCAGGCTGGACAATCGCGGCCACCGAGACCAGCGCAAAGGCGTAGGAGGCGCGATCGCGGACTTTACGGTAGATATGCTGCCCACCCACGGGCGGCGGCAGGGTGACGGCGGTGATCAGCTCCCCTGGCGTCAGGACGGTTTCAATATGGGGCGTTTTCCCGGGGGCGCGATAAAAGTCGGCCAGCGGGATGTTGCGCGCCTTGCCGTCGGCGGAAATGGTTTCCACTACCGCATCCAGCAGCCGCATCGCGACAGGCATGTCGCCGGGATGGGTGGCAATACAGGCCTCGCTGCCGCCCACCACCGCGTGCTGGCGGCTAAAGCCCTCAAGCGCCGCGCAGCCGCTGCCGGGAAGGCGTTTATTGCAGGGCTGGTTGGTGTCGTAAAAATAGGGGCAGCGCGTACGTTGCAGGAGATTACCTGCCGTGGTGGCCTGGTTGCGCAGCTGGCCGGATGCCCCGGCAAGCAGCGCCCGGGAAAGGACGGCATAGTCACGGCGCACGCGTTCATCCGCGGCCAGATCGGTGTTTCGCACCAGCGCGCCAATACGCAGACCGCCCTCGTCGGTGGCAACAATCTGGTCCAGACCGAGCCCGTTCACGTCGATCAGATGGGTAGGGGTTTCGATCTCCAGCTTCATCAGATCGAGCAGATTGGTGCCTCCGGCGATAAATTTTGCGCCGCTTTTAGCCTGGGCGCTGGCGGCAGCCTCGGCCGGGGTTTTTACCCGTTCATAGGTGAAGGCTTTCATGATTTAAGCTCCCCCGCAGCGTCTTCGATGGCGTCCAGAATGTTGGCGTACGCGCCGCAGCGACAGATGTTGCCGCTCATGCGTTCGCGAATTTCATCCGCATTCGTTTGTGGAGGGGAGACCAGATCGAGCGTAACGTGGCTGGGAATACCCGCCTCGATCTCTTTCAGTACCGCGACAGAAGAGCAGATCTGCCCTGATGTGCAGTACCCGCACTGGAAACCATCGTGTTTGATAAATGCCGCCTGCATGGGATGCAGATTGTCAGGCGTGCCCAGCCCTTCGATGGTAGTGATCTCTGCATCCTGATGCATGACAGCCAGCGTCAGGCAGGCGTTAATCCGGCGGCCATCCACCAGGACGGTACAGGCCCCGCACTGTCCGTGGTCGCAGCCTTTTTTGGTGCCGGTCAGCTGCAAATTCTCGCGCAGCGCATCCAGCAGGGTGGTGCGCGTATCGACCTCAAGTTGCTGACTTTTGCCGTTCACGCGCAGCGTCAGGGGCAGGATCTCCGGCGCGGGCGTAACGGCGGGCTCGCCCTCGGCCAGTGCGCCACAAGGGTAAACTGCCGCGGTTGCCGCCGCTGCAGCACTGACTTTGATCAGATCCCGTCGGGAGAGGCTGAAATCGTGCGACTGACCATCTTCAGGGTATTCGCCTTGGTTGCTCATGCCAGGCCTCCGGTATGTAAAGGGGATAAAAAAGAGAGAGGGTGCGACTGTGTCGTCTGTTTTTTTAAACGTTAAGCATAGACGGCGATGGGGGTGGGATTACTCTTAAATCGAGAATGCTGTTATGAGGAGGTTTGATAAGTGGGCAGGGGGAATCCAGAAATGCCTGTCTGTTGTTAAAACAGACAGGCTTAAGAGACTTATAGCTCCGTTGGCCAGTTCTCCAGCACCCGCTGGCGTACCTCTTCCGGATACCCCTGCTCGAACGAGGCATGCAGATGGCGGGTGGACTGCAGCGTATCAAACACCACTTTTGCCCCCTTACCTGCCACATACTCTTCTTCTTCATAACACTGCGGCAAGCGGATCACGCGCTGATCGTCGAACACCACGCGGCGGCCAACCGGGTGAACGCGGGTTGAGAGCACCCACACCACTTCGCGAAGGTTGGTCGGGTCAAAATCATTATCCACCACGTAGACCTTCGGAATAAACACCATCGCATCGGTCTTAAACAGCACCTCGCCGATGCGCTGGGCCAGGGCTTCGCTGGTGACGCCCGGCAGTAGCTCGCGCCAGTTCTGCGGCACCACCACCAGCAGCCAGTGGACGGTGGAGTCTTCCGGGATCCAGGCGGTGACAATCGGCAGCTCCGCTTCACGCAGATACGTCAGGGCATCGGCGGCCAGCCCCATCGCCCAGAGGGTATGCGATTCGTCGGTCGGGCGGCCGGTGATCGACATTGGCCAGATCGGGTCGTCCCGGTGGGTAATGGTCTCGACGTGGAAGGTCGGCTGGGCAGAAGAACCCTCGCCAAGATAGCCGCCGTACTCGCCGTAGGGGCCTTCCTGGCAATCGCGATTGATAGAGACATGGCCCTCAATCACAATCTCTGCCGTGGCAGGCACGTCCAGATCGATACAAACCGCTTTCACCACCGGCACCGGCTCGCCCGCCAGGGTGCCGATGTAATCCGCCTCGTCGGCGTGGGCCGGGATCGGAATGCCGGAAACGCAGGAGATCGCCGGAGCCGGCCCCTGCACCAGGGCATAAGGCATCGGCTGGCCGAGCTTGACCCACTCGGTCCAGATCTGGCCGATATGCTGGCTCGGGACAATCAGCCCCACCATCCGCGTGCCGTCAACCTTCATCACGCGGGCGATGGACCAGTTCACCCATTTCCCGTCCGGCGTTTTGACGATCAGCGTCCCCCAGGTGTTGGCGTAACGGCCACCGTCCTTATCGTGGGCAAAGGGGATCGGGAAGCGATCGAGGTTCGCCTCTTCACCGTGCAGGATATTCTGATGACAGAGGGCATCTGCAGAGGCCACCCGCACCGGGGGAATGCCGGGCTTATGGCGCGCCGCCGACAGCGCTTCGACGATCTGCGGCCCGGTGGATTCCGGGGCCAGGCCGAGCGACATCGCCACGCGGGCATAAGGCATCTCCTGACGGGAGGAGAGGCTGGCCGGGGCGCCAAACAGGCGAAAACCGGGGGCCACGCCTGCCACCTTGTGGAACAGCGGGGCAGGGGACTGGATCTCATAGCTGCGGCGGGTAATGGCGCTCGGCTCAAAATCACCGTCCACTTCGCGGGTCACGTGCATGATGTCGCCCATGGCGTCGAGGGCATCGATATAACTGCGTAAATCACCGTAATAGTTCATCAGGCTCTCCTTAAGCCGTGGGAGCGGAGTGAGGTTCACCCCAGCGTTTAGTTAAAGCGTTATCCAGGCCAAACTGATCCAGAATGCGCGACACAAAGTGGTTGATGATGTCGTCAGTGCTGGTGGGGTTGTTATAGAAAGCGGGCATCGGCGGCAGCATCATGGCCCCGGCGCGGGTCAGGGCGAGCATGTTCTCCAGATGGATGGCGTTGAGCGGCGATTCACGCGGCACCAGCACCAGCTTGCGCTGCTCTTTCAGAGTCACGTCGGCGGCGCGGGCAATCAGGCCATCGCCGTAGCCGCAGCGGATGGCGGCGAGGGTTTTCATGCTACACGGCACCACGATCATTCCGTCGACGCGAAAGGAGCCGCTGGAGATGGCCGCCGCCTGATCGTGCTCGCTGTAAGTCTTCGAGGCGAGCGCGATAACCTCCTGTACACTGTAGGGCGTTTCCAGTTGAATGGTGGCGCGC